>RCUP01001156.1_pt1 | contig 16830 bp, 15 predicted proteins | sample 2166341 | NCBI WGS metagenome assembly RCUP01 (sample SAMN09932325, study PRJNA488358) | compost metagenome | isolation source: compost soil in succinonitrile-enriched | place: Germany: Experimental Botanical Garden | reverse complement strand
ACCTCGAACGCATACCGAATGGCTACACATGCCACTTCATCCGCCCGAACTGGAAACTCCCCAAGCGCGCCTGAAAGTCGAGTTCATGAGGCGCAGAGGAGACCGATTCTGACCGCTGGCTGCCTTTCGCGAAGGGCAGCTTTGGATTGGCTCCTGACTTCAAAACCATCGCCGACTTTCGCAAAGACAACGGCAAAGCCATTCGCAGCGTCTGTCGTCAGTTCGTAGTGCTTAGTCGCAACCTCAATCTTTTCTCTGCGATGAGGGTTCGCCGACAGACAGTTGAGCATCCTTACGGACCACTCAAATATTGGATGAGAGAAAACGCGGTTGCAGAAAGGATCTGAGTTGACCATGGTGCTCAATCATGAAGAGCACTGGCAGAATCCCATCGCCTGCGCCATCTTGGGTGCGACAAAGCCCTGGCAATTCAGGGCTTTGTAGTTTCTGAAGTTTGCGTTTTCCACTCAGTCTTTTTTGGATCCTTTGCGCACCTTTTCAGTCGTTTGCGCAACGCCAGACCTCCGATACCAAATCCGAACCCATTCGAAAGCACATGCGTTAGTGCCATCTTCCGGGGCTTCAGGGCGACCAGGTCGAGCCAGCCCGGTTGCCGCGTCATCGGGATTCACAGGATTAAGCGTTGGGGGCACGACCTGATCGCGAAGCGCCAATACGGTGAAGCCCTCTCTTTAAGTGGATCCGGGCGCTTAGGTCACTTCTGCTGTTTCAGTTTGCCTCTGACTGACATGACTGATCTTGAACCAGATGGAATACATCGCCGGCAGGAACACCAGTGTCACGATGGTTCCCACGAACGTACCTCCGATCAGTGTGTAAGCCAGGGTTCCCCAGAAGACGGAGTGCGTCAGCGGAATGAACGCCAGGATGGCTGCCAGCGCTGTGAGCAGCACCGGGCGAGCGCGCTGTACTGTGGCTTCGATCACTGCATGGAACGGATCCAGCCCTTCTTGTGCGTTGTGATGGATTTGCCCAATCAGAATCAGCGTATTACGCATCAGAATGCCGGACAGGGCGATCAGCCCCACCAACGCATTGATACCAAACGGCTGCTGGAAGACCAGCAGTGTCGGGACCACACCAATCAGCCCGAGTGGCGAGGTGAGGAACACCATGATCATCGCCGAGACCGAACGCACTTGCAGGATGATGATCAGTAGCGTGACGGCAATCATGATCGGCAACAGCGGCAGTATCGCCTGACCGGCCTTGCCCGACTCCTCGATAGCCCCCGACTGCTCGATACGATAGCCATCCGGCAACTTGCCGATCACCGGTTGCAGTTCCTTCATGATCACGCTTGAAACGTCCGGTGGCTGCAAGCCTTCGGCAATGTCGCCACGCACAGTAATGGTCGGCGTGCGGTCACGACGCCGAAGGACGGGATCCTCCATGCGCACGTCCACTGCCCCTACCTGGGACAGCGGAATTCGCTGGCCCGCCGTGCCCACTAGCGTAAAGCCTTCTATTTTTGCAGGGTCGAGCCGGATATCACCCGCAGCACGTCCGATCACTTGCACCGAACGAATGTCTTCGCGAACGGCCGTGATCGGCACCCCTGCCAGCAGGAACTGCAACTGCTGTGCGACAGCACTGGAGGTCAGCCCCACCGCCTGCAAGCGGTCCTGATCCAGGGTGAAATGCAGCGTTGGTGTCAGCGGCCCCCAGTCAGTGTTGACGGTTCGCATCAAGGGGCTCGCCTGCATCACTGCCTGTACCTGAGCGGCGATCTCGCGCAATGTCGACGGGTCAGGCCCCATCACCCGATAGGCGACAGGAAAAGGTGAATATGGGCCAAACACCAACTGCGTAACCCTGACACGCGCTTGCGGGGCAAGCCCTTCAGCGACGGCCTCGCGAATACGGAACTTGAGGGCCTCCCGTGCCTCCTGACTCTCCGTCAACACCACAATCTTGGCGAATGACGGATCAGGGAGCTCCGGCGCCATGGCCAGGTAGAAACGCGGCGCACCTTGTCCGATATAGGCCGTGACGATTTTTGCTTCATCCTGCTTTTGTAGCCAGGCCTCAACTTTGGCGGTGGTGAGGCTGGTCTGTTCGATTGAGGTTCCATAGGGCATTTGCACTTCGACCAACACCTCAGGTCGATCCGAGGTGGGGAAGAACTGCTTCTTGACCAGGCTCATGCCGACAATCGCCAGGACAAACGTTGCGATAACAGTACCGGCCACCAGCCATTTGTGGGCGATGACGCGCGTCAAAATCCGGCGGAAACGGTTGTAGTTGGCGGTGTTGTAAATGGCCGCCTGCCCCCCTTCGACCTTTTCGATCTTCGGCAACATCTTCACACCCAGATAGGGGGTAAAGGCCACCGCAACCACCCATGAGGCAATCAGGGCAATGCCCACGATCCAGAACATGTTGCTGGTGTACTCGCCGGCTGTCGACTGTGCGAAGCCGTTGGGCAAAAAGCCGATAGCGGTCACCAGGGTGCCGGAAAGCATCGGTGCGGCCGTATGACTCCAGGCATAGGCGGACGCTTTGATGCGGTCGTAGCCTTCCTCCATTTTCACCACCATCATCTCGATCGCAATGATGGCGTCGTCCACCAGCAGCCCCAGTGCCAGAATCAGCGACCCGAGGGTAATACGATCAAAGTTCTTGCCCGTGGCCGCCATCACCACAAACACCACGGCCAGGGTCAGCGGCACCGCCGCCGCCACGACAATACCGACATGCCAGCCCATGCTGAGAAAGCACACCAGCATCACAACCAGCAAGGCGACGAAGAACTTGATCATGAATTCGTCGACGGCCGAACTGATATTCACAGACTGATCGGTGACCTTGGTAAGCGTCATGCCCAGCGGCATGCCTTCATTGATCCTGGTCGTCTCCACGTCCAGTGCCTTGCCCAGATCAAGACCGTTCCAGCCCTCGCGCATCACGACACCCAGTAACAGCGCTTGCTCACCGTTATTACGCACCAGGAAGGTCGCCGGATCTTCGTAACCACGCTCGACCGTCGCCACGTCCGAGAGCTTCAAGGTTCGCCCCTGAATCGCAAGCGGTGTGTCACGAATCTTCTGCATCTTGTCGAAGGCACCGTCAAGACGCAGGAAGACTTCTGGCCCCTTGGTTTCAATGGAGCCGGCTGGCGTGAGCACATTCTGATTATTCAGCGCGGCAAAAATATCCTGGGGAGATACGCCCAGCGTGGCCAGCCGATCATGGGAGAAGGAGACAAAGATGCGTTCGCTCTGCTCACCAATGATGTTGACCTTTTTCACACCCGGCACATGCAACAGGCGCTGGCGCAGCGATTCCGCATCACGTACCAGCAATCGCTGCGGCTCGCCTTTGGCTTTCAAGGCAAACAGAGCAAAGGTCACATCTGAAAACTCGTCGTTGACCATCGGGCCAATCACACCGGCCGGAAGTTTGATCGCCTCATCGTCGAGCTTTTTGCGCGCCTGATAGAACTCCTCCTGCACTTGGGAGGGCGGAGTGCGATCGAGCAGTGTCACCACGGTGAAGGCGAGACCCGGACGGGTGTAGGTTTCCGTGCGGTCGTACCATTTCAATTCTTGCAGACGTTTTTCCAGTGGCTCGGCGACCTGGTCCTGCATCTCCTGCGCCGTAGCGCCCGGCCACGCCGTGATGACCGTCAGCTGCTTGACCGTAAACGGCGGGTCTTCCGCACGCCCCAGTTGGAAAAACGCCAGGATCCCTGCGACACCGATCAGGAAGATCAGGAACACCGTGATCGAACGCTCGCGAACGGCGAGCGCCGAAAGATTGAAGCGCCCCTGGCTCATGGATGGCTCCCGGCAACTTCGACGTCACCCTGTCGAGTCAGCCTCACCTCTTCACCCTCACGCAGCAGATGTGCACCTAACGCGACAACTTGCTCCCCGACCTTGAGATCACCTGCAACTCGCGCTGCATCATCGCTCACGCTCAAAATACGGACGGGTCTCCAAGTCACCTTCGCGGGTTTGCCCGCAATAATCCAGACGCCGGCACCTTTGCCCGGGTCATAGACAGCAGCCAGCGGCACTTGCAACACCTGACCATTTGCGCTGCCTTCGGCGATCCGCAGAGTGACAGTGGAACCTAACGGCGCATTGGCCAGCGCGCCCTCGAGCACATACCGCGCCTCAAATGTGCGCGTCATGCGATCGGCCGAATCGGAAAGCAACCTCAGCCTGGCTGTCACTGCATCCGTGGCGTTGCCATAAAGCGTTGCCTGCGCGGTGGAACCTGCCGCCGGACGCAGCGTTTCGGGCAAGTGCACAATGGCTTCGCGCTGCCCTGCCCGCGCCAGTCGAACCACAGCCTGCCCCGGGCTGACGACTTGTCCTGGCTCGGCAAGTGTCTCCACCACTACTGCGTCGGAATCAGCAAACAACACGGCGTAACCCGACGCATTGCGAGCGACGTCTGCCTGCGCTTGCGCCGCACTGAGCTGTGCTTTTGCGGTATCAGCCGCGGCTTTGACCTGATCGTACGCCGAGGCAGAAATGGCTCCGACGGCAACCAGGTCGCGATATCGAGCCTCGTCATCCGCTGTTTGTCTGGCTCGCGCCCGAGCGGCCATGACCGACTCTTGCTGTGCCCGCGCCTGCAACCCGAGATCGATCGGGTCGAGGCGCATGAGTGGCTGACCCCGCTTGACCGTCTGGCCAGTGTCAACCAGGCGCTCAAGTATCTTGCCCGAGACCCGAAAGCCCAGGTCAGCCTGAACGCGGGCGACCACGATGCCAGTGAAAGATCGTGAAGCCTCGGACGCCCCCTGAACCGCAGAGGACCTCACCAAAGGCGCGTGCGTGCGTGGGTCATCAACGACGGATGAGTCGCCACACGCCGTCAGGACGAGAGGCAACAGACAAACGGCAATCGGGACAGATAGAAGCCGGCGCATGGGTTCCCTTACTCAACAATTGGACATGCCCAGTATTTTCTGCACGGTGACCACTTATGTCAATGGTCACAAGATAACTGACATACAGCGAGAAACAACAGGCTTCATTGATTGACAGAATGTGACCTTTAATTAATATGGTCACAATCAATCCTCATTGAAGGAACCCAAATGCCTCCTCTGCACCCTATCGCTCTTTTGGTGACCGCCAGTTTGATGGCCGGCTGTGCGGTCGGGCCGGACTATCAACGACCGACCCTCCCTCTTTCCGATCGTTATCTGGGTCAACCAGCTGTCGAGCACAGGCCCGCAACCGTGCCGACCAGTCTCGTGAGCTGGTGGGATAGTTTTGGAGATCCCGTGCTGACCGACTTCGTCTCCAAGGCTCTTGAACAGAACCTGGATCTGGCGCAAGCGGCAGCGCGAGTCACACAGGCACGGGCAGGATTGGGTGCCGCAAATGCCGCCTTGCTGCCCTCCGGGAGCATCGATGGCCAGGCCGCGCGCTCCTACCAATCCATCGAGACGCCACTCGGCCAGGTTTTGAACTCGATGCCTGGCTATGATCGGTACGGAAGTTTTTACGAGCTCAACCTCAATGCTGGCTGGGAAGTTGATGTCTTTGGCGGCCTGAGACGCGGACGCGAAGCCGCACTCGCCGAGTACCAGGCCTGCGAGGCGGGCGCGACCGCCACGCGATTGGCGGTTGCAGCACAGACGGCCGATATCTACATCACTATCCGTGGATTGCAGGCCCGGCTGGACATTGCCAAGCGACAAGTCGAAACCCGGCAGGGACTGCTGGAGAAAGTCCGCTTGCTCTACGGCAAGGGCCTCGCTGCCAACTACCAGGTTCAGCAGACTGAGGGAGAGTTAGCGCAAGTCCAGGCGACAGTACCAGTGCTCCAGACTGGCCTGGACGCTGCCATGAATGCACTGGATGTCATGCTCGGCACACCGCCTGGCACTCACCGCACGCAACTGGCAGATACGGGGAGCATTCCTCTTGTGCCGCAGATCAAGGTCTGGGGAACACCGGCCGATCTGCTGCGCCGCAGGCCAGACCTGATCGTGGCTGAACGCCGCCTGGCAGCCTCGAATGCGCGCATCGGCGTGGCGATTGCCGAGTACTACCCGAAATTCTCGCTCAGCGCATTGCTGGGTAGTGCCACCGCTGTATCCGGCGGCAACCTTTTCACTGGCGGCGCCAATCAGTCGGCGGGTGCACTGGGGCTGCGCTGGAGGCTTTTTGACTTTGGCCGCATAAACGCTCAAATCGATCAAGCCAAGGGACAGGAAGCCGAAGCGCTGGCCGCTTACCGCCAGTCGGTTTTACGCGCCACTGAGGATGTCGAGAATGCCTTCTCCGCTCTGGTGAATCGCGACACTCAGGCAACCACTCTCGCTGGAGGCGAGGCCTCTCTGACACAGGCTCGCCAATCGTCGTTCATTGCCTACGAAAAAGGCACGGCCAGTCTGATTGATGTTCTGCACGCCGACGAAACGATGCTGCAGGCTTCCGATGCCCGAGCGCAGGCGCGGACGGAATCGGCACGGGCCGCGGTTGCGGCATTCAAGGCGCTCGGCGGCGGCTGGCAACCTCCTGAAACCCTGCCTGTTGCGTCGCGATGAAGCTCGCCAGCGGTGCAGTGTCCAGGCTTCAACCTTTCTCTCTGAGAAATGGCCCGATATACAGGTCCTTGAGCGTCTGGATTCGGGAGGCAACACGCACTCCCGACCTGACATTTGCGATGTAACAACGCTCAGCTAGAAACGGTAGCTGACAGAAGTACCGAGCCCGCTCGCACTGTTCTTGTATTTGGCACTGTCTGCACCTCTCGTTGCCGAGCTGTCATTGACCTCTACGCTCTCCTCCCAAAGGTAGGAATAAGCGAGGTCGATCGTGACATTTTCCACCGGCGTCCAGCCGGCACCGAAGCTGACAACCTTTCGGTCGCCCGTAGGAATCCGGGGCCCGCGATTGGTGTTGTTGGTGGGTGACTGATCAACCGAAAACCCGCCACGAAGCACCCATTGATTATTCAATTGATAGGTCGCACCGATGGCGTGAGCCCACGTGTCATGCCAGTTCTGCTCTTCGGTAATCGTGGTAACTGACCTTGGAGTGATAGGTCAGCCCCGGGCGGGTCTGATCTGTCGCCTGCACCAGCACACCGGCGTTGAATCCAAGTGCGGTGTCATCGCCAGTGCTTTTGAGCTTGCCGTCATTACGTCCCGGGCTTAGTGGATTGGGCACCATCCCCGATATCTCACCGCCGATACGGTTAATGGTCGGACCGAATCCGATCGAAATATTTTCGTTAAAGGCGTAGCTGATGGTCGGCTGGAAAGTCAGTGTGGTGACTTCGCTCTTGTTGGCGTAATAGCGTCCGGCAAAACCACTGCCGTAGTCGGTAATCAACCCAAAAGGCACATAAAACCCGACGCCGAATGCCCAATGGTCATCGATGGGTTTGACGTAATACCCCATTGGTACGGTGGTCGTGGGCACCATGTCGCCCTCTTCCGTCCCTCCAAACGTACTGCGAGTCTGGCTGATATCAGACTTGGCGAACAACGTAGCCGCCCCCACGTTGGCCTGCTCTCGTTTAAGCCGCGCCATGCCCGCCGGATTGCCGAAGAGGGTACTGGCGTCTTGCGCAGATGAAGATCGACCGGCAAAACCGGATCCCATCCCGCTGATGCTTTGTTCGTTGAGCGCGAAGCCACCGGCAAGCACATTGGAGGACGCAAGCACGACTGCCAGGCCAACGGGGCTCTTGAGTTTTATTTTTTTCATGGCCTGGACTCTATGGGTGTCACTGAAAGAGAACATCGAGAACTACAGCGCCCCATATTATCCACGTGACCAATTCGATCAATAGTCACAAACAGCAAAGTTGATAGTCTTCCCGGTACTCATGTACCGGGAACAGAAAACGCAATGAAGGGGATGTCGCCTCGACTCAAATCACCTGAATATTTTGTTCAGTGACGCGTCAAGGCATGAGGCTGCGCAAGATGAGGTTGGAGGTCAGCGTGGGCGCTTGCTCAATAAAGTCCAGATTGTGTTGCAGCAGCAGAGGATTGACGAAAGGTCGCAGCGCCAGATTGATCGACTCTACGGTTTCGTCCAGCGGGGTTTTGCGCTCGAACTCTCCAATTTCTCGCCCTTGACGCACGATGTCAAAGATAAAGCTCTTGATCTGTGCTTCATAAACCTGGGCACTGTTCCAGCCCTCCGAAGCGGAAAATGCCGCGATGTCGTAGAGCTTGCGATCATTGAAGAAGAGGTCCACACCCGTGGCAATGACGGTTTTTACCAGTCTGCGGAAACGCTCGGTTGGTGAAATCGCGTCTGCATTAACAGCCTGTTCGACTGCCGCAACAATCTGCCCCAAACAGTTTGAGCAGATCGCTTCGCCGATCGCCTGCTTGGAATCAAAGAATTTATAGATGTACGCTTTGGAAAAACCGATGGCCTTCGCCAGGTCGGAAACCGTGGTTTTACCGTAGCCATACTGACTGAAGTGCTCATTGGCAGCAGCGACAATCTGGTCTCGAATGTCGTGCTCCGCTGGGCCACGAGTGCTCGGCGAGGAGGTAGGTATTGATGGCTGATTCATGACAGCAGCTTACTCATCCTATCGTAGACTGACAACTCGTGACTCCACAGGAATATGGTCACAATACCGCCGCTTTACGTTTTTTAGAAGTGGGCGTGCAGGGCGTCATGACATCAGGGTCAGTAATTGAGGTCATGCCCTAACTCATTCTGCATCCATTCCAGAAATCTTCTCACTCTGGGAAAATTTGCATGGGCTCTGGGGAAAACCAGGTGGTGTGCAGTGATTGGGGCGCTCAACTCAGGCGCTACCTCGACCAGCGCGCCACGCGCCAGATAGTCCTGCGCAAGCAGCGTGCTTTCCAACGCAAATCCTAAACCGTGGCTGGCCGCCTCCAATGTCATGTAGGAACGGTCAAAGCTGAGTGTGTAGGGTCTTTCAGGTCGCGACAGACCATGTTGAGCAAACAACTGCGGCCACTTGATCAACGTGGCCTCCGACAGGATCAGATTGCAGTCCAGTAAATCCGCGACCGCCCGGATGGGGCGTTTTTCCAGCAGCTTCGGGGACGCCAGCACGGCAATCTTTTCATTGCGGATCGTCCGCACTTCGTAGCTGGGCCAATTGGGCATGCCGTGGCGGATGTCTACATCGATCTTGTCGCGACTGAAGTGTAGCGACTCGTAGGAGCACGAGAGGTTGAGCTGGATATCGGGATGACTCTGGCGAAATTGCTCCAGGCGCGGCATCAGCCACAGCAAGCCGAAACTGGGCGACGAGTGCAGTCGCAGGCAATCGAGGCTGACATCGCTGGTGGCGCGCTCTGTCGCCACCGCCAGACTGTGCAGGATGCCGGACACCTCAGTGAGGTACTGCTCGCCGACTGGCGTCAATGTCACGCCCCTGGCCGTTCTGAGAAACAGCTGCCGGCCGATCATGGCCTCGAGTTTGGCCAGTTGGTGGCTGACTGCCGAGGGCGTCAGGTCGAGCAATTCAGCCGCACGCGCGACATTGCCAAAGCGTGCCGTCTGTTCAAAGGCCTGAATGGCTTTCAGGGGTGGAAGGATCGGAGGTGCATCGCCAGGTGAACTCATGATTATTGTTGTTCCGCTGCAAGTGGCTTGGGCCGGGCGTGAAGCTATTCAAACATCGGAAGAGACCGTTGGCGAGTGCTGAATTTTTTTCAGCATCGAGTGACGTTCGCCTTATTGCTCAGGGTCCGCCTGGAGAACAAGCTGAGTCATCGGTTCTTCGTGGATCGACCCAATAAAAACAATCAGAGGTACTCTTCCATGCTTCTCAAAGGCAAAGTCGCGATCATCACCGGTGCAGCTTCCGCACGTGGCATCGGCCGCGCTACGGCAACGACCTTCGCGCAACAAGGCGCTCGCGTCGTGATCCTCGACCTGGATGAATCCGCTGCACGGGATGCCGCCGCCTCCCTGGGCGAAGGTCATCTCGGCCTCGCCGCCAACGTTGCTGACGAATCGCAAGTCCAGCAGGCCGTCGCCAAAATCATCGAGCACTTCGGTCGCATCGACATTCTCGTCAACAACGCCGGCATCACCCAACCCCTCAAGACCCTGGATATCCGCCCCTCTGATTACGACAAGGTGCTGGACGTCAGCCTGCGCGGCACCCTGCTGATGTCACAGGCGGTGATTCCGATGATGCGCCAGCAGTCGGGCGGCAGCATCGTGTGCATGTCGTCGGTCTCCGCTCAACGCGGCGGCGGCATTTTCGGTGGCCCGCACTACAGTGCCGCCAAGGCCGGCGTGCTAGGCCTGGCCAAGGCCATGGCGCGGGAACTGGGGCCGGACAAGGTTCGCGTCAACTCCATCGCCCCCGGTTTGATCCACACCGACATCACCGGTGGCCTGATGCAGGACGAACGTCGCCACGCGATCATCGACGGCATCCCGTTGGGACGTCTGGGTGAGGCTCAGGATGTCGCCAACGCCGCGTTGTTCCTGGCCAGCGACCTATCCTCCTACCTGACCGGCATCACCCTGGATGTGAACGGCGGCATGCTGATTCACTGAATACACCTGAGCGGGCCTGCGCGGCCCGTGCGGTTCTGGATCGACGATGCAGCCAGGCTTGATTGCCTGGCGGTCAATAAAAACAAGAGATCAGACCATCATGACTACCCTGTCGCTCGAAGCGGTTTCGACCGTGCGCTCCAACGCCTACCGTAAAACCGCGTGGCGCCTGATGCCCTTTCTGATGCTGTGCTACCTGTGCGCCTATCTGGATCGGGTCAACGTCGGTTTTGCCAAACTGCAAATGATGAACGATCTGGCGCTCAGCGAAACGGTTTACGGACTGGGCGCGGGCATGTTTTTCATCGGCTATTTCCTCTGCGAAGTTCCCAGCAACATCATCCTGCACAAGGTCGGTGCGCGGGTCTGGATCGCTCGCATCATGATCACCTGGGGCATCGTCTCCGCCCTGTTCGCCTTCGTCGAAACCGCGTGGCAATTCTATGCCTTGCGCTTTCTGCTTGGCATTGCCGAAGCGGGTCTTGCGCCGGGTCTGTTGCTGTACCTGACCTACTGGTTTCCGTCCTATCGGCGTGCGCGCATGACCGTGTTGTGGTTCATCGCCATTCCGCTGTCGGGCATGGTCGGTGGCCCAATCTCCGGCTGGATCATGAATCACTTCGCCGGCATGCATGGCTGGGCCGGCTGGCAGTGGATGTTCGTGCTCGAAGCTGTGCCCACCGTTCTTATTGGGTTGCTGGTACTGAGCTATCTCAAGGATGGCGTACACCAGGCCACCTGGCTCGATGACGACGAAAAAGCACTGATCCGCCGCGAGCTGGCCGAGGATGACCAGCAGAAAATCACCCATGCGTCGGTGGGCGAGTTTATTCGCGACCGTCGTCTGTGGTTGCTCGCAGGCATCTACTTCTGCGTTGTAATGGGCCAGTACGCGATCACCTTCTGGCTACCGACACTGGTACGCAACGCCGGGGTTTCCGATCCGCTGCACATCGGTTTCCTGACCAGCCTGCCCTATCTCTGCGCCATTGTGGCAATGCTGCTGGTCGGTCGCAGTGGCGACAAACACCGCGAGCGACGCTGGCACCTGATCGCCCCGATGATTGCCGGCGCACTCGGCCTGGCCCTCGCCGCAGTGCTGGGCGGCAATATCGTCCTGTCCATCCTGAGCCTGTGCCTGGCCGCGTCCGGCATTCTATCGGCGACGTCGCTGTTCTGGATGCTGCCCACCACATTGCTCGGGGGCGTTTCCGCCGCCGCGGGCATTGCGGCAATCAACAGCTTCGCCAACCTCGCCGGGTTCTGCTCGCCTTACCTGATCGGCTGGATCACTACACAGACCGGTTCCAGCGCTATCGGCATGTACCTGATCACCGGCGTACTGGTGTTCGGCGCCACGCTGGTGCTGCGAATTCCCGCCGCCTCGGTCAATCGTTGATTTATTGGAGCTTTCACCATGACTGCCAATCCTTCACTCGTTACACCCAAAACACTGACAGAGCGTGCCCATAACATTCGCCGCCACGCGTTGCGCATGGGGCAAGTTCAGGGGCAAGGCTATGTCGGCCAAGCCCTCGGTGCCGCCGACCTGCTGGCCGTGTCCTACTTCCATGCCCTGGACTATCGGCCTGAAGACCCGCAATGGGAGGGCCGCGATCGCTTCTACCTGTCGATCGGTCACTACGCGATTGCGCTGTATGCGGCCCTGATCGAAGCCGAAATCATCCCGCTCGATGAGCTGGAAACCTACGGCGCGGACGACAGCCGTCTGCCGATGTCGGGCATGGCCGCCTACACCCCGGGCATGGAAATCACCGGCGGTTCGCTGGGCCAGGGCCTGGGCATCGCGGTCGGTGCCTGCCTGGGCCTCAAGCGCAAAGACTCACCCTCCTTCGTCTACAACTTGCTTTCGGACGGCGAACTGAATGAAGGCTCGACCTGGGAAGCCGTGATGTCGGCGTCGCACTGGAAGCTCGACAACCTGATCGCCATCGTCGACGTCAACAACCAGCAAGCCGACGGTTACTCCAGCGAGATCCTGTCCTTTGAACCCATCGTCGATCGCTGGCAAGCCTTTGGCTGGTTCACTCAGCGCGTCGATGGCAATGACCTCGACGCACTGGTCACCGCGTTCGATGCCGCGCGCAATCATTCCGGCAGCCAGCCACGGGTGATCATCTGCGACACCAAAATGGGTAAAGGCGTGCCCTTCCTGGAAACACGCGAGAAGACGCACTTCATCCGCGTGGAAGAACACGAATGGGATCTGGCACTGCGCAATCTTGAAGAAGGAAAAAACCAATGAACAACGCCGCCAACACACCGACGCCGACTGCCGAACCGATCAAGAAACGCCTGACCACCTCGGCGATGATCGCCTCCATAGCTTCGGAAGGCCAAGCCACTAAATCCGCGCCTTTCGGTCATGCGCTCGCGGCGTTGGCTGATCAGCGCCAGGACATCGTCGGTCTGTCCGCCGACCTGTCCAAGTACACCGACCTGCACATCTTCGCCAAGGCACATCCTGACCGTTTCTATCAAATGGGCATGGCCGAGCAACTGCTGATGAGCGCGGCCGCCGGTATGGCCCGTGAAGGCTTCGTACCCTTTGCCACGACCTACGCGGTGTTCGCTTCGCGCCGCGCCTATGACTTCATCTGCATGGCGATCGCCGAGGAAAACCTCAACGTCAAGATCGTCTGCGGCCTGCCCGGCCTCACCACCGGTTACGGCCCTAGCCATCAGGCCACGGACGACCTGGCGATCTTCCGGGCCATGCCCAACCTGATGATCGTCGACCCCTGCGACGCCCTGGAAATCGAGCAGGCCGTACCCGCCATTGCCGCGCATCAAGGGCCGGTGTACATGCGCCTGCTGCGCGGCAATGTACCGCTGGTGCTGGACGAGTACGGCTATAAGTTCGAGATCGGCAAGGCCAAGACCCTGCGCACCGGTAACGATGTGTTGATCATCTCCACCGGCCTGATGACCATGCGTGCACTGGAAGCGGCCAAAGAACTGCAAGCGGACGGCGTCGATGTTGCCGTGCTGCACGTTCCGACGATCAAACCACTGGATGAACAAACCATTCTCGCCGAGGCAAGAAAGTCAGGTCGACTGGTGGTCACAGCAGAGAACAGTTCGATTATTGGCGGTCTCGGCGAGGCCGTTGCCGGGGTGCTGCTGCGCAATGGGGTAACGCCAACCTTCAGGCAGATCGCATTGCCCGATGCATTCCTCGATGCCGGTGCCCTGCCGACGTTGCATGATCGCTATGGCATTTCGACTCAGGCAGTCTGCGCTCAAATCAAAGCCTGGCTTTGACCGCTGAATGACAGGAGCGCTTATGGATAGGCGCTCCATAGTGAGGTTTCAGGATGTTCGCCTCGAGTCGTTTCTTGCCATCCCCTTATGAATGCTCTTGGAAGAAAGCGGCGCGGCGGCAAACGCCGGCCAAAAGCAGTCGGTTTTTCGGACTGTGCGACAGCTTTCGAAAGAAGCTGCAAACCCCGCGACGCTTAAGGGCTTGCGACTCATTGCCGATACGCCTCTCAAGCTTGCGAGCCGGTTTCTATCGGAAGGCCTGCCGTGTTCATTACGGAACACGCAAGCCTATTTGCTTACCTCAGGCGCGTGTATATCCGGGACGTCTCGGGCGTCTGCCACATTCTCTCGGGCGTTTTTCGCCTCAACTTTGCCAGCCTCTCTGGCATCTTTCGGCCGGACTTTGCTCGACTCTCTGGCAAATTGCGTAAACTTTGGCGTCCCGGGCTGCATCTGCAGCAGCTTTGGCAGCATCTCTGGCTGCATCTGCGCCTGCCTTGCCGGCGTCCCTGGCTGCATCCGCAGCGGCCCTGGCAGCATCCCTTGTGGCATCCGCGCCCGCTACGCCAGCAGCTCTTGCTACGTCCCTGGCTGCATCCGCCTGAGTTCTGGCGGCGTCCCTGGTTGCATTTGCAGTGGCTATTGCCGAATCCCGGACTGCATCCGCATCAGCTTTGGCAGCGTCCCGGACTGCATCTGCGTCGTTCACGGCAGCGTCTGCGCCATTGTTGTCTGCGTCGTTGTCTGCGTCGTTGTCTGCGTCGTTGTCTGCGTCGTTGTCATGCGCATTGCCATTGCCTGCTACACCATCATCGCCTGCCGCATCATGATCGCCTGCTGCACCATCATCGCCTGCCGCATCATGATCGCCTGCCGCACCATGATCACCACCCTTTCCATCGCCTCCTGCTCCATGATCGCCACCCTTTCCATCGCCTCCTGCTCCATGATCACCACCCTTTCCATCGCCTCCTGCTCCATGATCACCACCCTTTCCTTGGCCGCTGCCACCCTGACCACCGTCGCTGCCACCTTCTTTGGCATACACGCTGGAGAAACTGCCGATGTAATCGGGCACCAATACAGTCGATGCCGACAGGACTGCGCCAATTGCCAGAGCCAATAAACATTTATTGAGCTGCATGTTCCAACCTCCGGTTGGAGTTGCGTAGTCATGTCCGTATCGAACGCAATATCCAGTAAGTTCCCGGCCGCCCATTTGGGCGGCCAGCCAACCGACACGGTCATCAATCTGCAGCTTTAACGAGCAACTGCGGTTTGCGCATGATCCTTCAACACCAGTCAGTATCACTTCGCGGGAAATATTCCCACGCATAGGTTAGATGAGTGCTTTCAGCCCGAGTTCAACAAATCAATCTCAGGACCAGGACATGCGTTGAGCGGTACGCGTTATCGTTAACGACCATCGCTGGCAAGCCAGCTCCCACAAGGGGCGGTGACCTCCAAACCAGTGAACGCCCCAAAAAAAACATCGAGGTCTGAAAAGGGCAAGTTCTGAGGGCCCTTGCGCAAGCCGTGTCTATAATTTTCCAGATCTCGGCCCCTTTGGTCAGTGAATACAAATGTCCGAAGATGAAAATTCGCAGCCCGGTTCTGACGTTCTCTTCGACGAAGCTGACTGTGGATTGCTGCTGACCGCAGAAAATGGCGAGATCGCACGGGTCAACCTCACGTTCTGCCGCTGGTTAGGCTTGCGGCGAAAAGAGCTGCTCGGGCGTCACATCCAGGACTTGATGAGCCTCGAGGGAAGGACGTTCCACAAGATGTACTGGGCGCCCCTCATGCAGATTCAGGGCGTCGTTGCTGACGTGAAGTTCGATCTCGTTCACCACAACGGACACTCCATTCCAATGATGCTTAGCGCCGTCAGCTGTGAGCATTCTGCTGGCATATTTCATGAAATGACGCTATTCAAGGCCGCGGATAGCCAAAGGTACGAGCGCGAACTGCTCAATGCCCGAATGCTTGCCGAAAGGCATTTGGCGAAACACCTCAAGGACCAACGCGTACAGGACATGACCCAGGACAAGTTGCGTATCACGTACGCTGCGGCTGAAGACAGGGCCCTGTTCGCCGAGCAACTGATCGGGATTGTCAGTCATGACCTGCGCAACCCGTTGTCGGCCATAAAAATGGCCACGGAACTGCTGGGCCGCCGAGAGATGGATGCCAAACAGGTCCAGATACTTGGCCACATCACCCATTCGGCCGAGCGTGCGCTGCGCCTGGTGGCCGATCTGCTGGATTTCACCCTGGCTCAGGTGGGGCGAGGTATCTCGGTCCTGCCCAAACCCGTCGATTTACACGAACTGGTGGGCGATTGCCTGGACGAGTTGTGCCTGGCTTTTCCCGGGCATACGTTGACCCATCTGCGGTATGGGCAAGGTGCTTTCTCTGCAGACAGCGATCGGCTTTATCAGCTCATCGGCAATCTGGTCGCCAATGCAGTCGCCTACGGTGCCAGCGATAGCGAAGTCACCGTTTCCACACGCTTTGAAGATCAAGTTCTCGTTATAACCGTGCACAACTTCGGCACCCCTATACCTGAGGCGTTGCTTGGGGATTTGTTCGAGCCGATGATCCGAGGCAGTCATGACAATGCCGAACTCAGAAGTGTCGGGTTGGGTCTGTTCATCGTTCGGGAGATCGTTAAGGCGCACTGCGGCGAAGTGGCTGTAACTTCTACTCTCACCACCGGTACAACATTCACTGTAACCTTTCCTCGCACCTGATATTTACCTGGATTGCCCTTCCCCCCTCCATTACTAGCCGACGATAGCCAGGCATGACTGGCCGCTTCACGCCCCGAGGAAGTCAGTCAACCCAAATAGAGGTTCTTGAGGAGCGGTGAATTTATTCCTTATAGGCAACGAGTCTCGCTACCTGATTAAAAGCACTCTCAATGAACCGAGATGATCACCCTTGGCCGCGTAGTGACTCGTTGGTTTCCATCGCGAACACAATGACTTCCCGTGTCGATATCAGACACGGATGTGGCGTGATCAGATAA
>RCUP01001155.1_pt1 | contig 16841 bp, 14 predicted proteins | sample 2166341 | NCBI WGS metagenome assembly RCUP01 (sample SAMN09932325, study PRJNA488358) | compost metagenome | isolation source: compost soil in succinonitrile-enriched | place: Germany: Experimental Botanical Garden | reverse complement strand
CCCGACATGTCGCCGAAGCTGTTGTTCGCCGCGTTCGTGAAGGTCGCGAACTCGGTATCGCCCGTCAGGTAGCGGTAGGTCAGGTCGATGTGAGCGCGCTCGCCAACGGCCCAGGCCACGCCGGCGATCGCCTGTGCAGCGAACTTCGTCGAGCTGTCGTCAGCCGAGAAGCTGACGCCCGGATCCTGACGCAGGCGGCCCGAAACATCCGTGTTGACGTGGTTTACGCCGACGCCGAGGCCGACGAACGGACGCAGGGTCCAGTCCGGCGAACCGATGTCATAGATAACATTGGCCATCAGGGTGGCAGAGTCCATGTCGCCGTCGGGCGAATAGCAGTCGCCCGTCGCCGGCGTCGTATTGCACAGGCCTTGCGGACCCGAGACAGCGCGCACCTTGCCGATGTCGCCCGAGCGGTAGCCGCCTTCCAGTTCAACGCGCCAGTTGGGGTTGAAGCGATAGCCGAGACGAGCAAACGCGGCCCAGCCGTCGTTCACTTCCCAGTTCCAGTTGGAACCGTTGGTCGACGACTCGGTGTTGATGTCGTCGATGATGTGATAGCCGGCGTCGACAGCGCCGTACCAGCCGTCCGGCTCAGCCGACGCGGCGCCAGCGGCGAACAGTCCGGCCGCAGCGACACTCGCTAGAAGTTTCAGCTTCATTGTGTCCTCACTAATTCAGTTTTCCCAAGGTCGACGCTTTCACGTGACGCTCCGGACCCGAACGGCACAAGATTGCTCAGGTTCCGTCTTAATAGTCAGGATTGCGGCGGGTGTGGCGCCGCATCAACACAAATGCCCGTTTTTCCCCTCGATCGGTCCTGCTAGGACCATTTTGAAACACAACGGAGACGCGGGATGAGCATTCGGTTCGACGGCCAGGTGGCGATCGTGACGGGCGCAGGCGGCGGGTTGGGCCGCGAACACGCCCTGGCCCTGGCGGCGCGTGGGGCCAAGGTGGTGGTTAACGACCTGGGCGGCGCGCGCGACGGGTCGGGCGGATCAGCCACGGCGGCCGAGGCCGTGGTGGCCGAGATCGTTGCGGGCGGCGGCGAGGCCATGGCCAACGCCGCCTCGGTCACGGACGCGACGGCGGTCGAGGCCATGGTGGCCGAGGTCATGGCCCGCTGGGGCCGGATCGACATCCTGGTGAACAACGCCGGCATCCTGCGCGACAAGTCGTTCGCCAAGATGGATTTGGCCGACTTCCGTCTGGTCATGGACGTTCACCTGATGGGCGCGGTCCACTGCACCAAGGCGGTGTGGGACATCATGCGGGCCCAGAACTATGGCCGCATCGTCATGACCACCTCGTCGTCGGGCCTGTTCGGCAACTTCGGCCAGGCCAACTACGGCGCGGCCAAGATGGCCCTGGTCGGCCTGATGCAGACCCTGGCCATCGAGGGGGCCAAGAACGACATCCGCGTCAACGCCCTGGCCCCGACCGCCCACACCCGCATGACCGAGGATCTCGGCGCCGCCCTGCCCCTGGAGGCCCTGGGCCCGGAGCTGGTCTCGCCCGGCCTGCTCTATCTGGTCAGCCGCGACGCCCCGACCCGCGCCATCCTGGCCGCCGGCGCCGGCGGCTTCGAACGCGCCTATGTCACCCTGACGCACGGCGACTTCATCATCGGCCCCGACGCCCCCGAACAGGTCGCCGCCCGCTTCGACGTCATCTCGGACCGCACCGATGAGGTCGTGCCCGACATGGGCGCCGCCCAGGGCATGATCGAACTGACCAAGGCGAAAGCTGCGCTTTCTTCTTAAGGGGCCTATCGCGCTTCGCGCTACTTGAGGCCTTTTTGCGCCTTGCTGCTTGAGGCCTGCGTTCACTTCTTAGAAGGCGCCTTGCGTTGACCCGACGTGAGGCGCCTATCTTCTCTCTGTTAGGCAGGAAACGCGCTCCCGCAGCGCGCGTCCGCGTCGCGGCGACAGCGCCCCTCTCTATGCGCTCAAGCAGCGAGGCGCCGCGCGCCGAGCGATAGCGCCCCAAAAAGAGAGATCTTCTCGATGCGTGAAGCCGTCATCGTCTCCACCGCCCGCACCCCGATCGGCCGGGCCTATCGCGGGGCCTTCAACGACACCCAGGCGCAAGCCTTGGGCGCGCACGCCGTCAGGCACGCAGTCGCCCGCGCCGGCGTCGATCCCGCCGAGATCGAGGACGTCATCATGGGCGCCGCCCTGCAACAGGGCTCGACCGGGACCAATGTAGCGCGTCAGGTGGCCCTGGCGGCGGGTCTCCCCTCCTCCGTGCCGGGCATGAGCCTGGATCGCCAGTGCGCCTCGGGTCTGATGGGGATCGCCACGGCGGCCAAGCAGGTCATCTTTGATCAGCAGAAGATGGCGGTCGGCGGCGGACTTGAGAGCATCTCCCTGGTGCAGAACCAGCACATGAACCTGTATCGGATGAAGGATGAGGCGCTGCTGAAGCTGTCGCCCCACATCTATATGTCGATGCTGGAAACCGCCGAGGTCGTCAGCCGTCGCTACGGGATCAGCCGCGACGCCCAGGACGAATACGCCCTGCAGTCGCAGCAGCGCACGGCGGCGGCGCAGGCCGAGGGACGCTTCGACGCCGAGATCGTGCCGATGACCACCGCCATGCTGGTCATGGACAAGGCCACCGGTGAAACCTCGTCGAAAGAGGTGACGCTGGCCAAGGACGAGGGCAATCGTCCCGAGACCACGCTGGAGGGTCTGAAGGCGCTGAAGCCCGTCTTCGGCGGCGGCGAGGAAATCCAGCAGGGCGAGTTCATCACCGCCGGCAACGCCTCGCAACTGTCGGACGGCGCCTCGGCGGCGGTCGTCATGGAGGCGGGCGAGGCGGTAAAGCGCAACCTGCAGCCGCTGGGCGCCTATCGCGGCATGGCGGTGGCGGGCTGCGAGCCGGACGAGATGGGCATCGGCCCCGTCTTCGCCGTGCCCAAGCTGCTGAAACGCCACGGCCTGACCTTCGACGACATCGGCATCTGGGAACTGAACGAGGCCTTTGCGGTGCAGGTCCTCTACTGCCGCGACACCCTGGGCATCCCCAACGACCGGCTCAATGTCTCGGGCGGCGCGGTGTCCATCGGCCACCCCTACGGCATGTCGGGCGCGCGGATGACCGGCCACGTCCTGATCGAGGGCAAGCGGCGCGGAGCCAAATACGGCGTCGTCACCATGTGCATTGGCGGCGGCATGGGCGCGGCGGGTCTGTTCGAAATCTACTGAGACCCGCACTCGGCGGCCCGCCGCGCCTCCATCGCCGCGAACCAGCGCTGGCGCAGGACGGCGGGCCGACCGGGATAGCGGTCGTCCAGAAACTCGGCGTCGACCACCCGGTCGGCGCGGAAGCTGCGGAAGTCCTCGCGCGTCTCGCACCAGGCCAGCAGCAGACGCGCCCGCTCGTGATAACCGATCAGGAAGGGCCAGATGACGCGCGTCGTCTCGCGGCCCTGCTCGTCGGCGTAATGGAGCCGCAGCTTGCGCCCGGCGTGAATCCAGGCCCGCACCTGGGCCAGGTCCACCGTCTCGATCTTCTGCTCCCACGGCGGGGGCGTGGCTACCGACGGTTCCAGCACCACGGGGCGCAGCCGTTCCGGCACAATGGCGGCGATCTTGGCCGTCAGGTCCCGCGCGGCCCGCGCCAGGGCAGGATCACCGCGCGCCGTCACCCACTGCGCGCCCAGCACCGCCGCCTCGATCTCGTCCGAGGTCAGCATCAGCGGCGGCAGATCGAACCCCCCGTCCAGCACATAGCCCAGACCAGCCTCGCCCCGGATCGGCACCCGCTGCCCCAGAAGGGCGGCGATGTCGCGATAGATGGTGCGTTTGGACGTCTCCAGCTCCGCCGCGATGGCGTCGGCCGTCACCGGACGCGAGGCCCGGCGCAGCACCTGGATGATCTGGAACAGTCGGTCGGCGCGTCTCATGTCCCCACCCTCGCCGAAGACTGCTGACAGCATGGTGGCAGCAGGGTGTCAGTAGTCAAGACGAACCGCCGCCGACGCCCCGTCGCGGCGCGATATCTGGGAGGATTATCGATGCTGACCCTGTTCCACGCCCCCTGGTCCCGTTCCTCGCGCCTGGTCTGGCTGGTCGAGGAACTGGGGGCCGACTGCCGCATCGAATATTGCGACATCCGCCGCATGGACGGGGCCGGCGCTGCCGATCCGAAAAATCCCCATCCCGACGGCAAGGTCCCGGCCCTGTTGCACGACGGCGCCCTGATCACCGAGTCGGCGGCGGTGGCCCTCTATCTGACCGGCCTGCATCCCGAGGCGGGCCTCGGTTTCCCCACGGACTCGCCGCAGCGCGGTCCCCTGCTGACCTGGATGTTCTGGGCCTCGGGCGAACTGGAGCCGTCGCTGTGGAACAAGATCACGGGCACGGTGGACGCCGATCCCTACGCCAAGGCCCGTTACGACGCCGCCATGACCCGGCTGCTGGAAGCCCTGTGGGAGGGCCCCTGGCTGATGGGCGATCGCTTCACCGTGGCCGACGTCCTGATCGGCAGCACCGTGGCCTGGGCGCGAGAACACCTGCCGGAAAGCCCGTTGCTGGACGCCTATGTCGAGCGGCTGGCGGCGCGTCCCGCCCATGCCCGCGCCATCGCTCGGGAGGGCGCGCCGCCACAGTTCGCTCAAGCGAGCTGAGTTCGATCAGACTTTAGGCGACGACCTCGTCGTCGGCGCGGATCGCGACCTTCCTGAGCGCCCCGACGTAGCTGTCGCGCCAGATGCCGACGTCGGTGTCGCGCACGACCTGCATCAGGGCCTCCCATTTGCGGATGCGCTCCTTCAGCGGCATGGTCAGGGCCTTCTTGATCGCTTCCGACAGCTCTTCACGGCTGAAGGGATTGACCAGCAGGGCCTCGCCCATCTGTTCGGCGGCGCCGGCGAAGCGCGACAGGATCAGCACGCCGGGGTCTTCCGGATTCTGCGCCGCGACATACTCCTTGGCCACCAGGTTCATGCCGTCGCGCAGGGGCGTGACCAGTCCGACCCTGGCCGCACGATAGAGGCCCGCCAGCTGATCGCGGCGGAAGGTGCGGTTCAGATAGCGGATCGGCTGCCAGTCCATGTCGGCATAGGCGCCGTTGATGCGCCCGGCCAAGGCGTCCAGCCGCCCGCGAATATCCTGATAGGTATCCACGTCGTCGCGAGAGATTGGCGTCACCTGCAACAGGAAGACCTCGCCGCGCATGGCGGGGTTGTCCTCCAGGAACTGCTCGAAGCCCAGCAGCCTTTGTTCCAGCCCCTTGGAATAGTCCAGCCGGTCCACGCCGACGATCATCGAGCGGAAGGCCGCCGAGGCCGCCATGCGGTCATAGGTCTTGCCGCCCAGGACCGAGTCGCGCGCGGCCAGGAAGCCGTCCACGTCGATGCCGATGGGGAAGACCCCGCCCTGGACCCGACGCCCGAAGGCCTCGATCACATGATCGGGCGACACCCGCCCCCGCGCCTCGACCTCGACGTAGCGTTCGAACAGGCCGAGCCATTCCTGGGTGTGGAAGCCGATCAGGTCGAAATAGAACATCGATTCCACCAGCCGCCGGTGATGCGGCAGGGTCACCAGCAACTGCCGCGCCGGCCAGGGCGTGTGCAGGAAGAAGCCGATCTTGTTCTTCACCCCCAGACGGCGCAGGTCCCGCGCCATCGGGATCATGTGGTAGTCATGGATCCAGATGATGTCGTCGGGTTGGATCAGCGGCTGCAGCACCTCGGCGAAGCGGCGGTTGGTCCGCTCATAGCCCTCGCCGTAGGACCGCTCATAGGCGGTCAGATCGACCCGGTGATGGAACAGGGGCCATAGGGTTTTATTGGCGTAGCCGTTGTAATATTCGTCGACGTCCTGCGGCTCCAGATCGACGGTGGCGACGGTGACGCCCGCCCGGTCCTCGATGTTCAGCTCGCCGGTGAACTGCTCGACTGTCTCGCCGGACCAGCCGAACCACAGGCCGTCGTATTTCCTCAGCGCCGCCGACAGGGCCATGGCCAGACCGCCGACCGACCCCGAGGCCGGGTCCTTGGGCGCCGAGACGCGGTTCGAAACGACAATCAGCCGGCTCATCGGGCGTCCGTCCACGAACGACTGAGCAGGACCGCGCAGTTGATGATCCCGACCAGGGAATAGGTCTGAGGGTAGTTGCCCCACAATTCGCCGTCCTGAAGCGCAATGTCCTCGCTGAGCAGGCCGGCATGGGTGCGACGGCTGAGCATCTCGTCGAAGATGGCTCTCGCCTCCTCGGTGCGCCCGTTCAGATGCAGGGCCTCGATGAACCAGAAGGTGCAGAAGTTGAAGGCCGTCTCCGGCTCGCCGAAATCGTCGGGGTGGATGTAGCGGAACAGATAGGGGCCGCGTTTCAGGTCGCGCTCGACCGCCTCGAAGGTCCTGACCTGACGCGGGTCGCGGGCGTCGAGGAAGCCCAGATCGGTCATCTGCAAGAGGGAGGCGTCCAGTTCGGTCCCGCCGAAGCTGGCAGCGAAACGGCCCTCATCCGGCAGATAGGCCTCGGCCTCGATCCGGGCACGGATCAGACGGGCCCGCTCGTCCCACAATTCGCCGCGCTCGCTCAGGCCCAGATGTCGCGCCGCCTTGGCCAGCCGGTCGCAGGCGGCCCAGCACATGACCGAGGAATAGGTGTGGACCCGGGCGATGGTGCGGAACTCCCACAGGCCCGCATCGGTCTGGTCGTGCATGGAGAAGGCGCGGTCGCCGACCTTTTCCAGGGCGTGGAAGTCGTCGATCGTGCCCGGCCTCAGCATCCGCTCGTCGAAGAAGGCCTGAACCAGCGGCAGGACGATCTGGCCATAAACATCGTGTTGCAGGTGCTCGTGCGCCTGATTGCCGACGCGCACCGGCTTCATGCCGCGATAGCCTTCAACGGTTTCGACGACGCTCTCGCCGATGTCCGCCTCCAGCCCCACGCCATAGACCGGCTGGACGTGGCCGCCCTGGGCGTCGTCCACTAGGTTGCGCAGATAGCCGAGGTAGTTCTCCAGGATGTCCACCGCGCCCAGCCGGTTCAGCGCCCGCACCGTGTAATAGGCGTCACGCACCCAGCAGAAGCGATAGTCCCAGTTGCGCCCGCTCTCGGGGAATTCAGGGACGGAGGTGGTCATGGCCGCGACAATGGCGCCGGTCTCTTCATAGACACAGAGCTTCAGGGTGATGGCGGCGCGGATCACCGCCTCCTGCCAGTCCAGCGGCACATAGAGGGTCCGCGTCCACAGCTTCCAGTGCTGAATGGTCTGATCCAGGGCCGCCGACACCCCTGCCATGACCGACTGATCGTAACCCTCGTCCGGACCAAGGAAGAAGGCCAGTTCACCTTCCAGCCGGAAGGTGCGTTCGGCCAGCACATGAGTCACGGGGGCGTTGGTCGTCAGCCGCAACGTCAGGTCAGTGCACAGATAGCGGATGTGGTTGGAGCCCGAGGTCCAATCGGCGCGGCGCGCGCCCCAGTCCGCCGAGGGCCGCAGCCGCACCGTGATGCGCGGCGCCCCCGACAGGGGCCGCACCACCCGCGCAAAGGCGATGGGGCGATAGATGCGCGAGTGCTTCAGGTGACGCGGCGCAAAGTCGAGAATCTCGACCGAGGCCCCGCGCTCGTCCGTCATCACCGTGCGCAGGACGGCGGTGTTGCCCACATAGGCCTGTTCGATCGAGACCCGGTCGGCCAGCTCGATAGCCCAGAAGCCGTGTTCGGGATCATCGCCGTCCATCAGGGCGGAAAAGACCGGATCGCCGTCCACGCGCGGAGCGCAGGCCCAGACGAAACGGGCTTCGCGGTCGATCAGGGCGCTGACCGAGCAGTTGCCGATGGGGGCGAGGTCGAGGTTGGGGCGGCTCATGCGGCGCCTCCTTCAATCTGATCCAGCCAGTCGAGAACGGCGGCGACGTCGTCCAGCCGATAGCGGGCGGCGGTTGGACGCTCCGGTCCGACCAGGACGCCGAACCCGCCCAGGGCCTCGGCCGCCTCGAAACCATGCTCGTCGGTCAGATCGTCGCCGACCATAACGGGGACCGCGCCATGAAACGGCGTCTCGGCCATAAAGGCTGTCAGAGCCGCGCCCTTGTCCGTGCCTGGAGTCTTCAGCTCCAGCACCATCGACCCAGGCTGCAAGGCCAGGCCGGTCTCCTCAGCCAAGGCCGCCGCCAGGGCCAGGGCGTCCGCCGAGACGCCCGGCGCCTGGCGATAATGCAGGCCCGCCGCCAGGGTCTTGTCCTCCACGATCACGCCCGGCCGGTCGGCGGCGAAGGCGTCGAAGGCCGCCACAGCCCGACGCACCGCCGGGTCCGGCGCCCGGTTGGCGAAGGTGCCGTCGCCGCGTCGCCTCTGCAGACCATGCACGCCCGAGGCGGCGCGCGCGGCACCGTCGCTGATGCGGTCGATCTCGCACAGGGTTCGGCCGCTGACGATGGCGACGCGCCCGTCCAGCCGATCCGTCAGCCGTCTCAGCACCTCGGTCCTGCGCGCATCCGGCCCGACCGCATCCGGCGTCGGCGCCAAGGGCGCCAGCACGCCATCCATATCCAGAAACAGGGCGGGCTTTGTCAGCGCGACGGGCGGATGGGACAGGCGTGGGGCGGTCGCCCCGAATGCAGACGGCATAAGGTCCGGACTCGATTCTTGACTGTTGTTGAGACGCTCACAACGCACAAGGACCCGAAAGGTTGTCCCTTTCGGTGACAATTCCGTCCCACCCGCGCCATTGTGCGAACAATCCAGATGGGGCAATTCCCGGATGCGCCACGAAGAACCGCCGCAGCGGTCCGGCGTCTCAGGAGCCCGCCCATGCCCAACACGCTTCACTCGTCGCCGGAACAGATCGCCACGATGACCGACAGAGCGCGCGAGGTCGTGCGCCTGAACATCGAGGCCCTGGAGGCGCTGGAGCGCTCCATCGACGTCTCGATCGCGCGCGCCTGCGACATCATCCTGTCGCGCCCCGGCTATCTGGTGGTGACCGGCATGGGCAAGTCCGGCCACATCGGCGGCAAGATCGCCGCCACCCTGGCCTCGACCGGCACCAACTCCTTCTTCGTCCACCCGGCGGAAATGAGCCACGGCGACCTCGGGATGCTGCGCCCAGACACCACGCTTCTGGCCATTTCCAACTCGGGCGAGAGCCGTGAGCTGCGCGATCCTCTGCTCTATTGCCAGCGAAACGACATCCCGGTCATCGGCATCACCCAGAGGGCCGGCAGCTTCCTGGGCCGTCATTCGGCCGTCAGCCTGACCATGCCCAAGGTGGCCGAGGCCTGCCCCAACGGCCTGGCGCCGACCACCTCAACCCTGATGACCCTGGCCATCGGCGACGCCCTGGCCATGGTGCTGATGGACCGCCGCGGCTTCACCCGGGAAGACTTCGGCCTGCACCACCCCGGCGGCGCCCTGGGCATGAGCCTGCAGAGCGTGCGCGAATGGATGGGCGACAATGCCGCCATGCCCGCCAGCGTGCCGATGGACGCCGATTTCAGCACTGTGGTCTCGGCCATCAGCGCGGGCCGCAAAGGCGCGGTCGCTGTGCTGCATGCCGACGGGACACTGGCCGGCATCATCACTGACGGCGACATCCGTCGCGCCTTCGCCCATGATATTTCGGCCATCCGCGCCGAGGACATCATGAGCCGCAGTCCGATCACCGTTGATCCCGACGCCCGCATGAGCGACGTGGTCGATCTGCTGAGCGCCAACAAGATCGCCAACCTTTTCGTGGTCGAAAACGAGCGGCCGGTCGCCATCATCCACATCGCCGAACTGATGCAGGCCGGCTACGTCTCCTGATGACCCGGGACATCCTCTTCGACGCCAGCCGTCTGCTGAGCCGCACCGATCGCAGCGCCCCGACTGGCGTGGACCGCGTCTGTCTGGCCTATGCCGAATGGCTGGTGGACCACCCTGACTATCGCATGGTGCCGGTCCGCTCGCGGCACGACCAACTGGCCATGGTCGACGACGCCTGGTTCCGCGACTGCCTCATCGAACTGCGCCAGCGCTGGTCTGGCAAATCGACCAGCCGGGTGCTGAACGAAGCAGAACGTCGCCTGTTCGCCGCCCTTCAGGCTGACAGGCCGACCGCCTCGGTGATGAGCCAAGCGCCTGACCCCGATCAGCCGAAACGCAAGAAGGCGCGTGCCTGGAAACAGTATTTCCGCGCCAAGCGCGTCGCCGCGCCGCCGCCCGCCCGCCTCTATTTCAATGTCGGCCACACCAGCCTGAACACGCCCGACATCCTCGCCGGGCTGGGCGCCCAGGGGATTGGCCGCGTCGTCATGCTGCACGACCTGATCCCCATCACCCACCCGGAATTCTGTCGCCCCGGCGATGGGGCCAAGCACCGCAGGCGCGTCATCACGGCCCTGCGGCACGCCTCCCGGATCGTGGTCAATTCCCACTACACCGCCCATGAACTGCAAGCCTTCGCCGAACGCGAGCGCCTGCCCGCGCCGCCGGTAGAGGTCGCCCACCTCGGCCTTGAACCCATTTTCCTGACGCCCGAGCCGACCGCCATTCGCCACCCCTATTTCGTTCACGTCGGGACCATCGAAGCGCGCAAGAACCTGGCCTTTCTGCTCACCATTTGGCGACGCCTGCAGGAGCGCATGGGCGAACAGGCGCCCCGTCTGGTGCTGATCGGTCGTTACGGGTGGGAGAACGAGGCGGTGCTGGACCATTTGCAGCGCTCCCCCAATCTTCAAGGCCTGGTGCATCAGGCGGAAAACCTGCCGGATACGGCGCTCGCCACCCTGATGCAGGGCGCCCAGGCCGTCCTGGCCCCGTCGTCAGTTGAAGGATTCGACCTTCCTGCTGTGGAAGCCTGCGCCTTGGGCGTGCCGCTGATCGCTTCAGACATTCCGGCGCACCGGGAGTTGGTGCCTCAGGCGACTCTGATCGATCCGCTGGACGGCCTCGGCTGGCTGGAGGCTTTGGAGGCGGCGACCCGGCGCCGTCCGGTCGCTCCGGCCTATTCCGCGCCGACCTGGCAGGGCCATTTCCGGTCCATCGAGGATCATCTGATGCTTCCACTGGCGGCGAACGCCTTAGCCGGGTAAGCATTCAGCGATAACTGAAGCAGAGCTGCAATGACCCGTACCGCCGCCAGTCTGATGATCGTCGCTCTTCTTGCCGGCTGCTCGACCCTGCCGCGCGACGGGCCGTCCGGTTCAACGGTCGTCAAGCACGCCAGCAGCCCTGAACGTCAGGGCGACTACGCCATCGTGGATCTGGACTTTGCCATGAGCGAGCGCCTGAAGGCGGCGCCGGCACAGTCGTTCAGCACCCTGGCCCTGGCGTCCAGCGAGGCGCCGACCGACATCATCGGCGTCGGCGACACCCTGGTGGTCAGCATCTTCGAACCCAGCAGTTCTCTGTTCGGCGTCAGCGGGGGCAGCAGCATGCAAGGGGGGAACCAGTCTCTTCCTCCGCTGGTGGTTGACCGAAATGGCGCCATCCCCGTGCCGTTCGCCGGCTCGGTCGCCGTCCAAGGCCTCACGCCGGCCCAGGCCTCCGCCGCCGTGCGCCGCGCCCTGATCGGCAAGGTCGGCAACCCCCAGGTCATCGTCACCACGGCCGGCAACACCTCCAACGCCGTCACGGTGCTGGGCGAGGTCCGCAATCCGGGCCGCCAACCCCTATCGGCCAATCACGATCGCATTCTCGATGTCATCGCGGCGGCGGGTGGATCATCCCGATCAGTCTATGACGTGAACGTCCGAATCCAGCGTGCCGGGCAGACCTATACCGCCCCCATGTCGATCGTGACGACCGAGTTCAACGAGAACGTCCGCCTGCAGCGCGGTGATCAGATCAACCTGGTCTATCAACCGCGGCGTTTCAGCTCCTTCGGCGCCTTCAACGCCGTGCGACGCTCCGAACTGCCGGCCGGCCCCCTGACCCTGGCCGAGGCGCTCAGCGGCGTGGGCGGTCTGGACTCCAACCTCGCGGACGCCAAGTCGGTCCTGGTCTTCCGCTTCGAACGGCCGGAAGTGGCCCAGGCCCTGGGCATCCAGCAAGCGGCCACGCCGCGCGGCGTGCCCGTGGTCTATCGCCTGAACCTCAATGAAGGCTCCGGCTTCTTCATCGCCAGCAATTTCCAGATCGCGCCCGACGACATCATCTACGCGCCGCGCTCCGGCGCCGCCGAGGCCCGCAAGTTCTTCGAGTTCGTGCAGAGCGTGACACGCGTGATTTACGACGTCTCGGTCACCAGCGCGATCAACGTCGACTAGATCATGTTCGGCCGTTTCGGACGCCGCCGCTTCGAGGCTCCTGCGGAGACCTCGGCAAGCGAGCGGCCCGATGCGGACCAGTCGACCAATGATCTGATCTCGCTGCTCCAGACCATCGAGGCGGCGGCGGCTCAGGTCTATGGGCGTCACGGCCTGCCCCAAAAACCCGGCCACTACAGGCGCCCGGCGGACGGCGGCGCCTGGCAGTTGCTGGGGAACGCCCTGACTCCGGCTGAAAAATGGACCCTGATCGGCGCTGGCGCCGACGGTGAAAGCTGGCGCTACGCCGCCTACGAGTCTCTAGGCGCGCATTCAGACATCGCCGCCGTGCGTCAGGCCTCGGCGCTTCTGGCGGCCTGCCAGGGCTTGCGTCAACGCCTGGCGGACTCCGCCGTCATCTCCCCTCAGGATCTGGCAGACTCCATCCGCCTGGGCGAGGCCTGGCGTCGTCTGGCCGAGGACGTCAGCTACGATAGCCTCGCCCCTCTCCATTTCCTTCCCCCAGACGAGAGCGCGCCTCAGGCCTGACTCGCGACCTGAGCCAGAAGCTCAATCGAACGCACCCGCGCCGCCGGGTCCCAGATCTGGCTGGTGACCATCAGTTCGTCGGCGCCGGTCTGGGCGATGAAGGCCTCCATCTGGGCGCGGACGGTCTCTGGCGAGCCGACGGCTGAACAGGCCAGGGCGGCGTCGATCATGCCGCGCGCGGCGCCGTCCAGACGTTCGTAATAGCCCGCGACCGGGGCGGGCAGCTTGCCGGGGCGGCCCGTCCTCAGATTGACAAAGGCCTGTTGGACCGAGGTGAAGAGCAGGCGCGCGGCCTCGTCGGTCTCGGCGGCGAAGACGTTATAGCCCAGCATGGCGTAGGGCTTGTCGAGGTGAGCCGAGGGTCGGAAGGTCTGACGATAGACGTCCAGGGCCCGCATCATCTCGCCGGGCGCAAAATGGCTGGCGAAGGCGTAGGGCAGGCCCAGATGCGCCGCCAGCTGCGCCCCATAGGTCGAGGAGCCCAGGATCCAGATCGGCACGGCCTGGCCCTCGCCGGGGTTGGCGATGATGCGCTGATCGGGCGTGGCGGGCGCGAACCACTGCATCAACTCCATCACGTCCTGAGGGAAGGCGTCGACGTCGCCCTGAAGCGTGCGGCGGAGCGCCCGCGCCGTGGCCTGATCCGAGCCAGGCGCGCGGCCCAGGCCCAGATCGATGCGGCCAGGGTGCAGAGCGTTCAGCGTGCCGAACTGCTCGGCGATGACCAAGGGGGCGTGGTTGGGCAGCATGACGCCGCCGGCGCCGACGCGGATGGTCTTCGTCGCCGCCGCCACCGCGCCGATGACGACCGAGGTCGCGGCGCTGGCGATGCCGGGCATGTTGTGGTGCTCGGCCAGCCAGAAGCGCTTGTAGCCGAGGCGTTCGGCCTGGCGGGCCAGATCGAGGGTGTTGGCCAGGGATTGCGAGACATCCGAGCCTTCCGGCACCGGGGCGAGGTCGAGAATGGAAAGCGGGATCATCCGACCGATATGGGGCCGCTTTTCAGCGGCGCCATACCGGCCGAAAAGGATAGCGGCGTTCTCAGGTCGCCGGGCAGTCGCCGATGCGCTCGGCGGTCATGGTCATCTTGGTCTGGGCCATCTGCGGCGTGGGCGGTGGTGTCAGCTTGGTCGTCACCTCGGTGACGTAACGGCTGCTGAAGTCGCCGGTGACGCGGATAGTCGAGTCCATCTTCATATTGCCCGGCAGGGTGCAGGCGGTGGCCGCGACCATGGCGTCGCCCTGGCGGGCGAAGGCTTGGGTGGTGCAGTCCGCGCCGGGCTGCTGGGCGTTGGCCGGCGGCTCCAGCTTGGCCTCCGTGACGCAGACCTCCTGCGGCGGGATGGTCACTCCGCCGGGCGCGCCCTCCATCACGGTCGTGACCCGCCACAGGCCGGGGCGAGGCGCATCCAGCGAGGCCTCGGCCGAACCGGGGACGTTCTTCGCCCCCTCGCCCGCAGGCGCCTCGGTCTTGCTGTTGTTGTTTCCGCAGGCCGACAGGCCCAGCAGGCAGGCGACGGCCACGCCGCCGATCATCACTGAACGCATGGAGCGCTCCCCTCTGGTTGAAACCGAGGGGTCAACGCCGCTCAAGCGTCGCGGTTCACCCCCGCGCGGCGTTTAGGCCAGATCGACGCCCGTGGTGCGCATGATCTCGGCGCGCAGTTCGGGGATGCCGAAGCCCTTTTCGGACGAGGTGACCAGCACAGCCGGATAGGCGGCGGGGCGCTTGGCGATGGCCTTCAGCGTCGCGGCCTGAACCTTCTCGGCCTCGCCCTTCTTCAGCTTGTCGGCCTTGGTCAGGACGATCTGATAGCTGACGGCAGCCAGGTCCAGGGCGTCCAGCGCCTCGTCATCGACCTTCTTCAGGCCGTGGCGGGCGTCGATCAGCAGATAGACCCGCTTCAGCGTCACCCGGCCGCGCAGATAGTCGCGGCCCAGGTCCTGGAACTTCTTGACCGTGGTCTTGGACGCCTTCGCCCAGCCATAACCGGGCAGGTCGACCAGACGCATCCGGCCGTCCAGGTCGAAGAAGTTGACCTCGCGCGTACGGCCCGGCTCGTTCGAGGCGCGCGCCAGCTTGTGCATCCCGACCAGGGCGTTGATCAGGCTGGACTTGCCGACGTTCGAGCGGCCCGCGAACGAGATCTCGGGCAGGTCGGGATCGGGCAACTGTTCGATCTTGGCGCAGCCCAGGACGAAGGTGGCCTGACGCGAGAACAGTACGCGCGCCGCCTCGATCTCGGTGTCCGAGTATTCTCCGACCTTGGGCTCGTCCAACGGATATTCCAATCGATCAGGCCTTCTTGAAGCGGGCGAAGAAGGTGTCGATCGGGTTCTCGGCCTTGAAGCGGTGCATGATGACGTACTGCTGCGCGATCGAGAGGATGTTGTTCCAGGCCCAGTAGATCAGCAGGCCGGCCGCGAACGGGGCCATGATGAAGGTGAAGATGAAGGGCAGGAAGGCGAAGATCTGACGCTGCATCGGATCCTGGGCCGGCGGGTTCATCGACTGCTGCAGCCACATGGTCAGACCATAGACGATCGGCAGGACGCCGAGGTGCAGCGGGCCGTTCAGCAGGCTGCCGACCAGCGGCAGGGTCGCCGGGTCCCACGGAATGGCGCCGAACAGGTTCCAGATCGTCGACGGGTCGCGCGCCGACAGGTCGCGGATCCAGCCAAAGAAGGGGGCGTGGCGCATTTCGATGGTGACGAACAGCACCTTGTACAGGGCGTAGAAGACCGGAATCTGCACCAGGATGGGCAGGCAGCCCGCCAGCGGATTGATCTTCTCCCGCTGATACAGGGCCATCGTCTCCTGCTGCTGCTTCTGCGGGTCGTCCTTAAATTTCTTTTTGATCTCCTCCATCTTGGGCTGGAGGGTCCGCATCTTGGACAGGCTCTCGTAGGACTTGTTGGCCAGCGGGAACATGATCAGCTTGACCACGACGGTCAGGGCCAGGATGGCCAGGCCGAAGTTGCCGAGGATGCCGTAGAAGAACTCCACGATCATGAAGATGGGACGGGTCAGGAAGAAGAGGTGTCCCCAGTCGATGGCGTAGACGAACCGCGGCAGATCGAGGCTCTTTTCATAGCCGGCCAGGATTTCGTTGCGCTTGGCGCCGGCGAACAGACGCTGGGTCTCTTCGATCTGGCGGCCTGGCTGGATGGTGCGGGTCGCGCCCAGCATGGCGGCTTCATGGACGTTCAGACCCTCGGGGTCGCGGACGGCGAAGCGGCCCTCGATGGCTTCCTTCTGGTCCGGGATGAGAGCGGCCATCCAGTACTTGTCGGTGATGCCCAGCCAGCCGCCGGTCGACTGGTTCTCGATGCGCGGCTTCTTGGCCCAGTCCTTGTACTTGACCTGTTCGGTGGTGAACTTGCCGTTGGCGCCGAAGGTGCCGATGGCGCCTTCGTGCAGGATCATCTGCTTGCCCAGGTCGGTCGGCACGCCCTGGCGCTCGACGCGGCCATAGGGGGCGATGGTGATGGCCTGACCGCTCAGGTTGGCGACCGTGTCGGTGACGGTGAAGACATATTGCGCGTCGATGGCGATGACGCGCGTGAAGCGCAGACCGGCGCCATTGTCCCAGGTCAGTTCGACCGGGGTGGTCGGGGTCAGGCTTGCGCCCTTGGTCAGGCTCCAGACCGTGTTCGGACCGGGGACGCCGCCAGGGACGTTGGGACCGCTCCAGCCGAACTGGGCGAAGTAGGCGTGCTCCATGCCCTGCGGGCGGAACAGCTCGACCGGCGGCGAATTCTTGTCGAGCGTTTCCTTGTAGTCGGTCAGATACAGGTCATCGATGCGGGCGCCCTGCAGCGACAGCGAGCCCTTCAGGGTAGCGGTCTGGATCGGCACGCGCGCGGCCGTGCCCAGAGCTTGGGCGCGGTCGGTCACGAAGGCGTCGGGACGCGAGGCCGTGCTGGCCCCGGCGTCGCCGGTCGCCAGCTTCTGTTCAGCGGCGACGACCTGCTGCTGGCGTCGCATCTCGGCCTGCGGGCGCATCACCATGAAGTAGTACACGCCCATGATCAGGGCCGCGCACACGAAGAAGATGATGGTGTTGCGCGAATTCTCGTTCTGCATCGGGGTCA
>RCUP01001154.1_pt1 | contig 16847 bp, 19 predicted proteins | sample 2166341 | NCBI WGS metagenome assembly RCUP01 (sample SAMN09932325, study PRJNA488358) | compost metagenome | isolation source: compost soil in succinonitrile-enriched | place: Germany: Experimental Botanical Garden | reverse complement strand
GTCATCGCCCGCTCCAGCAAATCCGCCGGCAGGCTTTTGCTCGCCCGTGCCCCCAGCAACTTGAGCTGTTCGCTGCGGCTGACCAGATTGCCGCGGCCCTCTGTCAGTTTGTTGCGCGCCGAGCTGTAGGCTTTATCCAGTTGCTGCAAGCGATTGCCGACCTCGTCCAGATCCTGAATGAACAATACGAACTTGTCGTACAGCCACCCGGCGCGTTCGGCGATTTCCCGGGCGTTCTGGCTTTGCCGCTCCTGCTTCCACAGGCTGTCGATCACACGCAGGGTCGCCAGCAAAGTGGTCGGGCTGACAATCACGATGTTGCGGTCGAACGCTTCCTGGAACAGCGTCGGCTCGGCCTGCAATGCAGCGGAAAATGCTGCTTCAATCGGCACGAACAACAGAACGAAATCGAGACTGTGCAAGCCGTCCAGTCGCTTGTAATCCTTGCCGGCCAAGCCTTTGACGTGATTGCGCAGGGACAGCACGTGTTGCTTGATGGCGATCTGGCCGATGCCTTCGTCCTCTGCCGCCACGTATTGCTGATAGGCCGTCAGGCTAACCTTGGAGTCGACCACCACTTGCTTATCGCCGGGCAGATAGATGATCACGTCCGGCTGAAACCGCTCGCCGTCCGGGCCTTTGAGATTGACCTGGGTCTGGTACTCGCGGCCCTTCTCCAGCCCGGCGTGCTCAAGCACCCGCTCCAGAATCAGCTCGCCCCAGTTGCCCTGGGTCTTCTGCCCCTTCAAGGCACGGGTCAGGTTGGTGGCCTCGTCGCTCAGGCGCAGATTCAACTGTTGCAGGCGCTCCAGCTCCTTGGCCAAGGAAAAGCGCTCACGCGCTTCGGCCTGATAGCTTTCCTCGACGCGTTTTTCAAAAGACTGGATGCGTTCCTTCAACGGATCGAGCAACTGCCCCAGGCGTTGCTGACTGGTTTCGGCGAAACGCTGCTCACGCTCATCGAAGATTTTCCCCGCCAGCTCGGCAAACTGCGCACGCAGCTCGTCTCGCGACCCCTGCAAGTCGTTGAGGCGTTGCTGATGGCTTTCCTGCTGCTCACGCAGCTCGGCGTTGAGCGAAGCGGCCTGCGCGTCCAGACGGCGCAATTCAGCTTCTTTGCCGGCACGTTCGATATTCCAGGCGTGAGCGGCATCGCGCGCATCGTCACGCTCGATTTGCAGCAGCTCGACTTCACGGCGTACGGCCGCGAGGTCCGCCTGTTTGGCGGCATTGGCCTGACCCAGATCAGCAATCTCATCGCGACTCGCTTCAAGTTGCGCGTTCAAGCCATCCTGCGCCAGATGCGCCGTAGCGAGGCGCTCTTCCAGCAGCGCCGCCTCGGCCTGTGCGGTGCCCGCCCGGCGCTGGAGCTGCCAGGCCAATACCAGTAACGGCAGAGCAGCGCCCGCCAGACCGAGCAAAGCGCTGGTCAAGTCCATAGCCATAGCCATTCCTGCCATTGAAATAATGCTTGAAGGTTAACCAAGGCGTCAGGTCTTGGACAGCTCAGTCTTCGATCAGGCCCAGTTCCTGTTGCGCGCGCAGATCCCCTGCCCGTGCGGCCTGACGCAAAAGATCGTGGCCGATCCGGCGATCGCGGGCATTCCCGCATTCGCGGCACATCAACTGGCCGAGACGACTTTGCGCCGCCACGATCCCTTCACGGGCCGGTTGCTTGAGCAATCGTCCGGCGATGTGTTTGACGTTGGGGTTTTCGCCCAGGCGCGGGCTGTCCAGCAACCACTCTGCCACCCGCATCGAAAAACGCTTGGGCGGGGCAACAGTGGAGGTTTTGGAGGAAGAGGAATCGGAAGGTGTACGAAACTTCATAAAGCACTGTGGGCAGATCGGAAGGCGCGCCACTCTACTCTTTTTTTCTTACAGGTAAAGCCGAAAAAATCCCGGCACGCCCGTGCTAGAGCAAGCGCTCGGGACAATCCACAGAAGCTGTGGATAACTCAGTGGACAACCGCCCCTGAACTCGCGCAAAGCCCTGTGGAATGGGGCCTGCAGTCAAACTGACGATTTTTTCACCAGTTAAAAAAAGCGATGTTTTTCATTGACTTAAATTTTGGTTACAGGCACCCACTACGCTTGAACGCCAGATGACAGCGGTGTGACAGACTGCGCAACTAATGTGCACAAGTACCTTCGCAGCGGTTATATCGATGCGCGTTTTCGGCGCACTTTGTCTCTTTGCCTGGGGATAAACCCTGGCAAACACGTGATCCAGGCTGCTTACTACCCGCTGAGCGGTGATGACCATCGGTCGGATTCTGAGCTGTTTCAGGACATTGCCGGGGTTCACGGCCATCGATGACAGACCTTTCGCAGGCGCGAAAACCTAGAGACTCCAATCTTTTTGGCTAACACACTTCCCTTCGCCAGTTCAATCCGTTAGTATCCGCGGCGTTAGTACCAAGCTGAAAGTCAATTCTGGTCGAACAAATCCCCCCGGTCAGCCTTCCCGACGGAAGCCTCCACCGAACAAGCGGGATCGACCACCTCGATGGTTTCCAGGTAAATCTTGCGCCAACACAGCCTTTGAATCGAAAGCAAAGGGTGTTGCCAGGCTCACTTACTCTGACCGAACCAACCTGCAAATTGATCAGGATCTTCACCCCGGGCCCAGAACCTTTGCCCTCGATGTGTTGCCTGCCCTCCTAAGTACCTACCTGCCGGCCCAAGCGCGCAAAAATCATAGCGCTTCAAACTGGCTGCTTTGTTCCAGTCGGGTTCTTCGTTCGACCAATGGTGGTCGACGTTACTGGAACGTTTTAACGTTGCACGGTTCTTATCCGTGTCATTTGTAGGAACACCCAATAATGTCTACTCAAATCCACACTCAGGATGCCATTCGCACCCTAACCAACGCTTTTGCACCAATGAACTGCCTGATCATGGCCGCTCGCAAAGGCTGCTTCAGCTTCACCCTGGTCAACGAACACGGCATCGCCCGTCACAGCGAACGCCTGTACCCCGATCAATACTCCAGCGCCGAACCGCTGCAGGCTGTGATCGAACGTACTCGTCAGGCACTGGTTGCCTGAGACGCCAGCAAGGCTGAAACATCAAAAGCCCCGCTCAAAAAGCGGGGCTTTTTGTTGCCCGACATTTCACATTGCGTGCGCAATGGCTAAGCACCAACCGATATAAGGGTTATAACTGGAAGCCGGAAATATTTTAAAAACAGGCCTTTACGTAGCGAATATGACACTACACTTCAACTCAAGCGGCTTGTTCCGCTTCCGGCGAGCCTGAGTCGATCCACCGCTGCCAAAGCCCATCAGGCATCGCCCCTATTTGATGGTTTCGAGGGTTTTATGGGTATCGCTGCCAGCGAACTGTGCCGTTATGTGATCCGTCCGACGTTGATCTATCTGGGACGTCATAGCGCAACTGCCGAATCCCTGCTGCTGGGCATCGCCGCCAGTCAGTCAGCCCTTGGTTCCGCCCTGCATGACCGCCGTGGACACGGACTGTACCGTATCGCCGAACCCCGCCACCAAGCGCTCTGGGACCATTACCTGGCACTCGACCCCGAGCGCGCCAGCCTGGTTCGCGGCCTGGCCAGCCAACATGCTTTTCTCAGTGGCCCGCATCTGGAATTGACCGTTAACCTGCGTTACGCCACAGCCATCGCCTGGTTGCTGGTCGAAGAACAAAACACCCCGCTCCCCGAAGCAGACGACCTGCTGGGCATGGCCCGAATCTGGCGCCAGACCTTCCAGCCCCAAGGACGCCTGAGAGACTTCACCTACGCCTGGCAAACTTGTGTTTCACCACTGAATCAGGTTGCCTGCTGATCAATCCTGGATCCAAAGATCGCGCAACACGCCGCGAATCTGGTTGGATTGTCCTACAAAACCGCTCTAAATCAAGCCATACAGCCTATGGCGCTGGGACGAAAATGTTGGTAATTTTCGCCCCGGTGATCACCAGGAGTTCTAATAATGAAAAAAGTAATGCTCAAAACCACCATTAGCCTCGCCGTTGCCATGGCATCCACCCAGATCTTTGCAAGTGGCTTTGCCCTGAACGAACAAAGCATCAGCGGGATGGGTACTGGTTTTGCCGGGCGATCTTCTTCTGCCGACGACGCATCCACCATTGTTGGCAACCCTGCCGGCATGTCTCGCCTCAAACGCGAACAAGTAACCGGCGGTGTTGCATTCATCGACGCACACACCGACATCAGCGATGCCAGCTCTCGTCCGAACGGCGGCACCAACAAAGGTGACATGGTCCCTTTCATGGGCGTGCCGATGGGCTATTACGTCAAGCCACTCGATGACCAGTGGGCGGTCGGTTTCGGCGTATACGCACCGTTCGGTCTGGTAACAGACTATGAAAACGGCTTTGCCGGCCGTTACTTCGGCAGCAAGAGCGAAGTCAAGATCATCACCCTGCAGCCAACTGTCAGCTATGCCTTCAACGACAAGGTGTCGATCGGCTTCGGTCCGACCATTAACCGTATCGACGGCAAGCTCGAATCGAACGTATCCCTGAACCCGCTGGCATCGGACGGTGAAGTCAAGATCAAGGGTGACGACACTGCTCTGGGCTACAACATCGGTATCCTGGTTCAAGCCACCGACAGCACTCGTGTCGGCCTGACCTACCACTCGAAAGTGAAGTACAAGCTCGACGGTGATACCAAGGTCAACTACGGCTTGCTGGGTGCACTGGGTCAGAACCCGAACCAGAAGTTCGATGCCTCGCTGGACATCACCACGCCTGAGTCGGTTGATTTCTCGGTTACCCATCAGCTGGATGACCAGTGGACCCTCTACGCAGGCAGCACCTGGACTCGCTGGAGCCGCCTGAAAGAAATCTCTGTTGAAAACGAAGGCGTTCCCGCCGCTCTGGCTGCACGCGGCTTCGGCACCATCACCGAAGAACAGAACTGGCACGACACCTGGGCTCACGCCATTGGCGCTTCGTATCAGCTGAACAAGCAGTGGGTACTGCGTACCGGTCTGTCCGTTGACCAGGCGCCAACCAACAACGAAAACCGCTCCCCGCGCATCCCGACTGGCGATCGCAAGATTTTCAGCCTGGGCGCCGGCTGGAGCCCGACCGACGACCTGACCATCGACGTGGCGTACTCGTACCTGCGTGAAGAGTCGGTCAAGGTCAACAACAGCAACGGTGCTCCCCGCAACCAGAGCTACAGCGCCAAGTATGAAAACTGGGCGAACGGTTTCGGTATCGGTGCGACCTACCGCTTCTGATGATTCACGGCGAGCCTGAACCACTCGCCACCTGAATCAAAAAAGCCCCGCTCTCTTTTACAGAGGCGGGGCTTTTTCGTGGGCATCGATCAGGGCACCGAGGCGAGCGGCGGCGAAGCCAGGGCTTTCTCGACGGCAGCGATGAAATCAGGATCATCAGGCTTGGTCAGGCTGGAGAAACTGGCAATCACCTTGCCCTGACGGTCGACCACGTACTTGTAGAAATTCCACTTCGGCGCATTTTTTGACTGCTTGGCGAGGACCTTGAACAGATTCGTCGCATCGTCGCCGCGGACTTTTTGCGGCTCGGTCATGGTGAACGTCACGCCGTAGTTCACATAGCAAACCTTGGCGGTCTCGGCACCGTCCTTGGACTCCTGCTTGAAGTCATTGGACGGCACGCCAATCACCTCCAGCCCCTGCGCCTTGTAACGCTGATTCAACGCTTCAAGGCTTTTGAACTGAGGGGCAAAGCCACAGAAGCTGGCGGTATTGACCACCACCAACGGCTTGCCGGCAAAGCTCTTGCACAAATCGATGGATTCATTGGCGCGCAACTTGGGCAAAGAACCTTGCAGCAGCGCCGGGCAATCCGCCGCTTGAGCCAATCCGGTAAACGCCACCAGTAACGCGGGAACTGCTAGCCAGCGCATCAGCATATCGGTGCTTCCTTGTGAGGAATCGTCAGGATTGGAACTTACTTTAGCAGGCCCCCATGCCCAACTGCATCAGAGCCAGCCCACCCTGATGCCAGCCCCACCACGCGAGGGCCAACAGCAAGGCACAGACGGCCAGAATAGTGATACGCGGCCAGAGACTGTTCATGTCGCACTCATTTGGCTTTGCAGACGCGCCACCGGCCGTTCCCGCACCGGCCAGTTCAGCGCAGCGGCCATCAGGCTCAAGAGAATCGCTACCTGCCAGATCAAGTCATAGCTCCCGGTCCGGTCATACACCACCCCGCCCAACCAGCCGCCCAGGAACGAACCGAGCTGGTGAAACAGGAACACGATCCCTCCGAGCATGGACAGATTTCGCACGCCGAACAAGGTCGCCACCGTGCCGTTGGTCAAAGGCACCGTCGACAACCACAGGAAACCCATGGCCATGCCGAACAGGTACGCGGTGGTCGTGGTCACCGGCGCCCACAGGAACAGCCCGATTACCACCGCCCGCAGCAGATACAAGCCGGTCAGCAAACGCGGCTTGGACATGCGCCCGCCCAGCCAACCGGCGGTGTAAGTGCCGAAAATGTTGAACAAACCGATCAGCGCCAGCACCGTCGTGCCGACCGTCGCCGGCAGATGTTGATCCACCAGGTACGCCGGCAGGTGCACGCCGATAAACACCACCTGGAAACCGCAGACAAAAAAGCCGAACGCCAACAGCCAGAACCCCGAGTGGGAACAGGCTTCGCGCAGTGCTTCGGAAAGGGTTTGCTCATGACCGAGGACAGGCAATGGCTTGTCCTTGAGCATGCCCACCAGCGGCACGATCAGCGCCACCAACAGGCCCAGCACCAGCAGCGCCGCAGACCAGCCGAGCCAGCCGATCAACCCCAGCGTGCCGGGCAACATGGCGAATTGGCCGAACGAACCGGCGGCGCTGGCAATGCCCATGCCCATGCTGCGTTTCTCCGGTGGGACAGCCCGGCCAACCACGCCGAGGATCACTGAGAATGAGGTGCCGGACAGGCCGATACCGATCAACAGACCGGCGCTCAAGGACAAGGTCACCGCCGAGTCGGACAGGCCCATGAACACCAGGCCCAAGGCGTACAGGACGCCACCGACAAGCACCACTTTCGCCGCGCCGAAGCGGTCGGCCAACGCGCCGGTAAACGGCTGGGCCAGGCCCCAGATCAGGTTTTGCAGGGCGATGGCGAACGCGAACACCTCGCGCCCCCAGCCGAATTCGGCGCTCATCGGCGCCAGAAACAGCCCGAAGCCGTGGCGAACTCCCAGAGACAACGCAAGAATCAGCGCACTCCCCAACAAAACCCAACCGCACGTACGCCACATCGATGTCATTCTTGTTCTCCGGGCGCGGGTATATACCCGCTTAAGATCGAACAAACCGGCATCAAGCCAATTCGTCCAGCAACTTCAATAATGTTTCGCGCTTTTCGGCGCCCAAGCGATCGATCAATCGCTGTTGCGCCGCCTCCCAGGCCGGCAATGCCGCCTTCAACCGTTCAGCGCCGGCGTCGGTCAGCTTCACGATGCGATTGCGCATGTCCTCGCCTTCGACCAGCGTCACCAGCCCTTCGCCCTCCAGTACGCGCAGATTGCGTCCGAGCGTGCTGCGATCCAGGCCCATGGCCTCGGCCAGGGTGGAAATGCTCGGCTGATCCAGACGCTGCAGATTGCACAGCAAAGAATACTGCGCAACGTTGATCCCGAAGCCGTCGAGAGCGCCGTCGTAATGCCTGCTGACGCCACGGGCGGCGCGACGCAGGTTGATGCATAAACATTGGGAGTCGAGCATGGTGCGTGTATATACCCGCGGTTGTGTTAAATCAAGTTACATGATGTGGGAAGTTCAGAAAATCGCCAAGCCCACCAGCACCGCAACTTCCAGCAATTCCAGCAATGCACCGGCGGTGTCACCCGTTGTTCCGCCCAGGCGCCGCAGCATCACCTGCCGCAGCCAGACAAACACCCCCGCCGCCAACACCAGCGCCAGAACACCGCTGACGCCTGCAATCAACACACAAACCAAGGCACTGACCGCCAGCACCTGCTTGCCCGCTAAACGCGGAAGATGATCGGCCAGTGCCTGACCCAAACCGCCCGCGCGCACATAAGGCGTGGTCAGGAACAATCCCAGCAACGCACTGCGACCGATCAAGGGCACGATGATCAGGACCAGCGCATGCTGTTGCTCGATCAGCGCAACCAGTGCGGCGAATTTGAGCAGCAACACCAGCGCCAGCGTGACCACCGCGATCGGGCCGCTGCGCGGATCTTTCATGATCGTCAGCGTGAGTTCGCGATCGCCGAAACCGCCGAGCCATGCATCGGCGCTGTCGGCCAGTCCGTCCAGATGCAGTGCGCCGCTGAGCAACACCCAAACCGTCAGCAACAATGCGGCATGCAGCAACAGCGGTGTGCCCGCCAACAGCCAGTTAGACGCCCACAAAATCCCGCCGAACAACAATCCCACCAGCGGATAAAACAGCAACGACCGCCCCAGCTCCTGCGGCGCCGGCATGCCCGGCAGACGAATCGGCAGACTGCTCAGAAATTGCAGGGCGATCCAGAACGGCAACATGATCAGCGCACTTCCCTTATCGAACCATCTGACGTGACCGCCAGCGAGAACAGCGCACCATGGCCGACCTCGACGTTGAGCAACTGCTCGCGAGGCAGGCCTCGTGCCTGGGCCAGCAACAAGCGCATGACGCCGCCATGGCTGATCAGCAACACGCGTTCGCCGGCGTATGCCGCGCGCAATCGCGCCACAGCCGATAACACCCGCAGTGAAAAGTCCGTAACCGGCTCACCTTCAGGCGGCGTAAATGAATAAGGATCAGCCCAGAACAGGCCCAAGGCTTCGGCGTCGGTTTTCATCAATTCGGCGGCACTCTGCCCTTCCCAGGCTCCGAAGTGCAGCTCTTGCAGGTCTTTCTCCAATTGCACCGGCACAGCCAACCGGGCACCGAGTTCCTCGGCGAACCGCGCGCATCGTTGCAACGGTGAACTGACCAAGCGATCCCAAGGCCCCTGCTCAATCACCGCCGCGCGCATCTGCTGCCAGCCCTTGTCGGTCAGTGCATCATCAAGACTGCCGCGTAAGCCGCCGCCGAGCTCGGTTTCACCGTGACGCAGCAGGTCCAGACGCAAGGTCATGCCGGACGATCCGCAACTGCCGCTTCGGCGAACGTCGCCATCTGCCCGTGCAGGTCGCAGGCCAGACGCAGCAACGGCACCGCCAATGCCGCACCACTGCCCTCGCCCAGACGCAAACCGAGGTCGAGCAATGGTTCGGCGTTCAAGGTTTCCAGAACATGCCGATGCCCCGGCTCGGCACCACGATGACCGAACAACAGCCATTGCCGGCATTCAGGATTGAGGCGCACCGCCACCACCGCCGCGACGCTGCAGATGAAACCGTCTACCAGCACCGCGACGCCTTCCTGGGCACAGGCCAGATACGCGCCGACCAATGCCGCAATTTCGAAGCCGCCGAGATTGAACAATGTTTGCAGCGCATCACCACGCTGAGCGCCGTGCAAGGCCAATGCTCGCTCGATCACCTCGGCTTTGTGGCTGACACCCGCCACATTCAAACCAGTGCCCGGCCCAGTCAAATGCGCCACCGGGCAATCGAGCAAGGCGCAGGCCAACGCACTGGCTGCCGTGGTGTTGCCGATACCCATCTCGCCGCCGATGAACAATTTCGCACCCGCCGCTTTCGCCCGCAGCACGCTGTCGCGACCGGCCTGCAACGCACGCTCACCTTGAGCCACAGTCATCGCCGGGCCTTGCACAAAATTCGCCGTGCCCGGACCAACGTTCAAGTGACGCACTCCCGGCAGATTCAGGGACAGGGTGACTGTGCCGAGGTCGACCACTTCGAGGGACGCTCCCAACTGCCGCGCCAGCACGCTGATCGCCGCGCCGCCGTTGACGAAGTTGTGCAGCATTTGCCCGGTGACTTCCTGGGGAAATGCCGAAACCCCTTCGGCGACCACACCATGGTCACCGGCAAAAATCGCAATCCACAGCTGTTCCAGGCTGGGCTTGACCTGCCCTTGCAACCCGGCCAGTTGCACCGCCACCGATTCGAGTTGGCCGAGCGACCCGGCCGGTTTGGTCAATTGCTGTTGCCGGGCCTGCGCCTGCTCGACCGCTTGGGCATCGATCGGTTGGCACGGGTTCAGCCACCAGGATTGAGTCATAACGCAGTTCCTTTCAGAGTCAGGGGCAGGCCGGCGACGGTCAGGACGACACGCTGACAACGCTCAGCCAGAGCTTGATGCAGCCAACCGGCTTCATCGACATAGCGGCGAGTCAATTCGCCCAGCGGCACGACACCCATTCCGGTCTCGTTGCTGACAAAAATGATTTCACCCGGCAGCGACGCCAGGCAGTCCAGCAAGGCATCACGCTCGGCGTGCAAGCGCTCGGCATCGTCGAGCATCAGCAGATTGGTCAGCCACAGGGTCAGGCAATCCACCAACAGGCAATGATCGGCGCGGGCGTTTTCACGCAGGACGCGGGCGAGTTCGAGCGGTTCTTCGATCAGCGCCCATTCGGCGGGGCGACGGGCGCGGTGATGGGCGACCCGATCGTTCATTTCGCCGTCCAGCGGCTGGCTGGTGGCGATGTAGGTCACCGACAATTGACTGTCAGTCGCGAGTTTTTCGGCCAGGCGACTTTTGCCGGAGCGAGCGCCGCCGAGGATCAGTTGCAGCATGGTTTATTCCTTAAAGTCTTCGGTGAAGCGCCTGGCCTCATCGCGGGCAAGCCTTGCTCCTACAGTTTTGTGTCGATCACACCATTACGGCTCGCCGCGATCATGTAGGAGCAAGGCTTGCTCGCGATGAGGCCAGCACAATCACCTCAAATCCCACAGAGCTCCCGCAACAGCCCGGTATCCAGATGCTTCTCCACCAGATCCGCCAGCCGCTCGATATCGCGCTCGCGCAACCCGTGGTAATCCACATCCTGCACCGCCTGCAAACCAGCCCAGCGCAGCAGTGCACTGCACGCCGCCGGGGACTCGAACAGGCCATGCAGATAGGTGCCGAAAATCTGTCCGTCGACGCTCTGCGCGCCATCGCTACGACCGTCATCCAGTTGCACGGCCGCGTGTTCCAGCGCCGGGCCGGTGGTCACGCCGGCATGGATTTCATAGCCGCTGACTTCGGCATCTTCCAGCGCCAGACGCCCGCGCACATTGCGCAGTTGCTTGTCCTGTTCGAGCTGCGTTTCAAATGCCAGCAATCCAAGCCCCGCACTGGAACCCGGCGCGCCTTCAAGGCCCAATGGATCGTGGACTTGTTCGCCGAGCATCTGCAGGCCGCCACAAATACCCAAGACTTTTCCGCCGTAGCGCAAATGCCGGGAAATCGCCGTTTCCCAGCCATTGGCGCGCAGGTACGCAAGGTCGCTGCGCACGCTTTTCGAGCCGGGGAGAATGATCAGGTCGGCCGGTGGAATCGCCTGGCCGGGGCCGACGAATTGCAGGTCGACCTGTGGGTGCAGGCGCAGCGGGTCGAAATCGGTGTGGTTGCTGATGCGCGGCAGCACCGGCACCACAACTTTCAGGACCTGCTCGGCCTTGTCGGTCTGGCGCTGATCGATGCCGTCCTCGGCCTCCAGATGCAGGTCCATCACGTAGGGCAGCACCCCGATCACCGGTTTGCCGGTGCGCTCTTCAAGCCAGTCGAGACCGGGTTGCAGCAAGGCGATGTCGCCGCGAAAACGGTTGATGATGAAGCCTTTGACCCGCGCCTGCTCGCTCGGCGACAGCAGCTCCAGCGTGCCCACCAGATGCGCGAAAACCCCGCCACGATTGATGTCGGCGATCAGCACCACCGGGCAATCCACCGCTTCGGCAAACCCCATGTTGGCGATGTCGCCGGCACGCAGATTGATCTCGGCCGGCGAGCCCGCACCTTCGACCATCACCACCGGATACGCCGCGCTCAAGCGTTCGTGGGAGGCCAGCACCGCTTGCATGGCGATGGCTTTGTAGTCGTGATAAGCCACGGCGTTCATCGTCGTGACCGCACGACCGTGGATAATTACTTGAGCACCGGTGTCGCTGTTGGGTTTGAGCAGCACCGGGTTCATGTCGGTGTGCGGTTCGAGATACGCGGCCTGGGCCTGCACCGCTTGCGCGCGACCGATCTCGCCACCATCGGCAGTCACGGCGCTGTTGAGCGCCATGTTCTGCGGTTTGAACGGCACCACGCTCACACCCTGACGCGTGACCCATCGGCACAGTGCCGTGACCAGTGTGCTTTTACCGGCATCGGACGTGGTGCCTTGCACCATCAGCGTGGTCATCGGCTGTCCTTGGCAAAGGCTTCGAAGGCTGCGGAGAGACGCATCCAGTCCGCTTCCTCGCCCGGCAGGCCAAAGCGCAGGCTGCTGTTGTGCGCGAACAAGCGCAGCAGAATGCCGCGCCGGGCCATGAACTCATGCAATTCTTCGGCGCGCTCGGTGATCAGCCATTGGAACAGCGCACAGCCGCCCTGTGGCTGGAAACCGTGCAGCGCCAGCAATGACGCGAGACGCTCGCTGGCCTCGTCGGCGCGAACCCGCTGCCGCATATGCCCTTCGGTATCGCGCAGGCACGCCTGACCCAACACACGAGTCGGCCCACTGACCGCCCACGGTCCCACCTGTTCGGCGAGCAGCTTGAGCAGCTTGCGCTCGGCCAGCACGAATCCCAGACGCACACCGGCCAGGCCGAAAAACTTGCCGAACGAACGCAGCACGATCAAACCGACCTGATGGGCAAACGGCGCCACACTCAAGTGCGGCGTGTTGTCCATGAACGCCTCGTCCACCACCAGCCAGCCACCGCGCTGCGCCAGACGCGCGTGCCAGTCCAGCAACCGCGCGGGCGTCAGGCTCAGGCCCGTGGGATTGTTCGGATTGACCACTACCAGCACGTCGAGGCTGTCGACGAAGAAATCGACTTCCTGCTCCAATACCTCGCGCACGATGTAGCCATTGCGGCGCCAGGCTTCGGCATGTTCGGCGTAGCACGGCGACAGCACGCCGACTTTGCCGGCCCGGCGCAAACGCGGCAGCAACTGGATGGCCATCTGCGAACCGGCCACCGGCAGCACTTGCGCGGCACCGTAGTAATCGCACGCGGCTTGCTCCAGACCGTCATCGGTTTCCGGCAAGCGCGCCCAGGCGCGCAGCGGGATTTCCGGGATCGGAAATGGCCAAGGCGCGAGGCCGCTGGACAGGTCGAGCCAGTCCGCCTCGGCAATACCGTAATCGTGTGCAGCCTTGCGCAGCCGGCCACCGTGCTCAAGCATAGAATTCAGCTCCCACGCAGAGAATCAGCAGCCATAACCATACCCCGCGCTGGACCAATTGCCAGCCACGGTCGATGGAGTCGGCATCCGCCGGCACACCTTCGCCCAGTTGCGGGCGCTGATGCAGTTCGCCGTGATAAATCGCCGGCCCGCCCAACTCGACACCCAACGCACCGGCGCCCGCCGCCATCACCGGACCGGCGTTCGGACTGTCCCAGGTCGGTCCCTGGGTGCGCCAGCACTTCATGGCCAGTCGGGTTTTGCCCAGCAGCGCGTAGGTCATTGCCACCAGACGCGCAGGAATGTAATTGAGTACGTCGTCGATCTTCGCCGCCGCCCAGCCGAAGCGCTCGAAGCGTTCGTTGCGATAGCCCCACATCGCATCCAGCGTATTGCTCAAACGGTAGAGCACCACGCCCGGCGCACCGGCCACGGCAAACCAGAACAATGCGGCAAACACCGCGTCGCTACCGTTCTCCAGCACCGATTCGGTGGCGGCACGGGCGACTTCGGTTTCATCCAGCTCACTGGTTTTGCGGCTGACCAGATAACTGACGCGCTTGCGTGCTTCTTCAAGATCGCCGCTGCGCAGGGCTTTCGCCACAGGCTCGACGTGTTCACCGAGGCTGCGCATGCCGAGGGCGCAATAGAGCGCGAGAATCTCGACGATCCAGCCTACGTAAGGCGCCCAGGAAAATGCCGTGGCGAGCAACGTCAGCGGTAACACGGCGATTACCCACGCAGTGACACCATGACTGCGCCAACCACGACCACCGCCGTTGAAACGTTGCTCGATGCGTTCGGCAAATCGACCGAACGCCACCAGCGGATGCCAGCGTTTGGGTTCACCCAGCAGCGCATCCAGCGCAACCGCGGCGACACTCAACAACGCCACACTCATTGACTCACTCCCCAATAATTCTCGTACAACAATTCGCTCAGCGGGCGCGCCTGCGCCCAGCCTTCGAGCACCAGCATCGGCGCCGGATAGAATTCCTTGACCGGCCCCAGGCACAAAATGGCCAGTGGCTTGGCGCCGGATGGCAGGCCCAGCAAATCCGCGAGGGCTTGCGGTTCGAACAATGAAACCCAGCCCATGCCCAATCCTTCAGCACGGGATGCCAGCCACAGGTTCTGGATCGCGCAGGACAACGAAGCCAGGTCCATTTCCGGCAGGGTACGACGCCCGAAGATATGTCGCTCGCGGTCATCCATCAGCGCGGCGACCAACACTTCCGCGCAGTCGTTGATGCCTTCGACCTTGAGTTGCATGAACTCGTCGGTGCGCTCGCCGAGGGCTTCGGCGGTGCGGATGCGTTCTTCTTCCACCAGCGCCTGGATCTTGCCGCGCAAATCGCGGTTGCTGATGCGGATGAAACGCCAAGGCTGCATCAGGCCGACGCTCGGTGCCTGGTGCGCGGCTTCGAGCAGGCGCCGGAGCAACTCGGGCTCGACCGTGCCGCCGCTGAAGTGACGCATGTCGCGGCGTTCGGCGATGGCGCGGTAGACGGCTGCGCGTTCGGCTTCGGAGAAGGCGTTGTCTGTCATGGCCTCATCGCTGGCAAGCCAGCTCCCACAGGGCATTGCATTTCTTCAGATACGACACCGCTCACTGTGGGAGCTGGCCTGCCAGCGATAGCGGCCTCAAGGTCCGGCGCAAACAACGCAGCAATCGCCGCTGGATTCGACGGAAAATAAAAATGCACATAAGAGGCTGTCATCCGCCCCTCACGATAAACCGCCTCCGCCCCGCGCCCGCCATTCGGGCTCAAGCCTCGGGCAATCGGCGTCAGTTCGGTGGTGGTCAGCGAGTGGTGATAGGTGTGCCCGCGCAGCGAACCTTCCGGCAGTTCAACTGCTTGCAAGGCCAGGGCGGCAAGGCGTTTTTGCATCACCGCGTCACCGCTCAACAAACCCACCAATTCGGCACGAGTGCCTTCGACATCGGTCAACGAATCGAGCAGATAAAGCATGCCGCCACATTCGGCCAGCAACGGTTTGCCCGCTGCGTGGTGCGTGCGAATTGCGTTCAGCATCGAAGTGTTTTGCGAGAGGGCCACATGGTGCAATTCCGGATAACCGCCCGGCAGATACAAGCTGTCTGCTTCCGGCAATTGCGCGTCACGGATCGGCGAGAAAAACAGCAGCTCGGCGCCCATCGCCCGCAGCAAATCGAGACTGGCGCCATAGGTGAAGGCAAACGCTTCGTCCCGGGCGACGGCAATGCGCACGCCGGCTAGCAGCGGCTCGGCCGTAATTACGTCCGGCGCGGCGAACTCAACTGCTGGCGGCAGCGCTACCTCGCAACTGCTGGCCAAGGCATCGGCCGCCGCGTCCAGACGCACATCGAGATCGTTCAACTCGCTGGCCTGCACCAGTCCGAGGTGGCGACTCGGCAGTTCGATCCCGGTCTCCCGAGACAATGCGCCGTACCAACGCAGGCCTTCAGTCAGGCTGCCTTCGAGCAACTGTGCATGACGCAGGGTGCCGACGCGGTTGGCCAAGACCCCGGCAAACGGCAAGTCCGGCTGATAACGCGCCAGCCCCAAGGCCAATGCGCCAAAGGTCTGGGCCATGGCTGTGCCGTCGATCACGCCGAGCACCGGCACACCGAAGTGACGCGCCAGATCAGCGCTGGACGGCGTGCCGTCGAACAGCCCCATCACGCCTTCGATCAGAATCAGATCGGCTTCGCCCGCCGCTTCCCACAACAGGCGACGACTTTCCTGCTCGCCGACCATCCACATGTCCAGTTGATACACCGGCGCACCGCTGGCGCGTTCGAGGATCATCGGGTCGAGAAAGTCCGGGCCGCATTTGAACACGCGCACCTTGCGCCCTTGATTGCGATGCAAACGGGCGAGTGCGGCAGTGACGGTGGTCTTGCCCTGACCGGAGGCCGGCGCGGCAATCAGTACCGCCGGGCAATGACGGGGTTGATTCACAGTTCGACGCCTTTTTGCGCTTTGATGCCGGCCTGGAAGGCGTGCTTGATCATGCCCATCTCGGTGACGGTATCAGCCAGTTCGATCATCTCCGGCTTGGCGCCGCGACCGGTGACCACCACGTGCTGCATCGGCGGGCGCGCCTGTAAATCGCTGAGTACTTGATCGAGATCGAGGTAGCCGTGCTTGAGGGCGATGTTCAACTCATCCAGCACCACCAGGCCAATGGACGGATCGCGCAGCAGTTCCTGCGACACGGCCCAGGCGGCTTCAGCGGCAGCGATGTCGCGTTGGCGATCCTGGGTTTCCCAGGTGAAGCCCTCGCCCATCACATGGAAACGCACCTGCTCCGGGAAGCGCCGGAAGAACAATTCTTCGCCCGTGCTGTTGCGGCCCTTGATGAACTGCACAACGCCGCACTGCATGCCGTGGCCCATGGCGCGAGCGAGCATGCCGAACGCCGAGCTGCTCTTGCCTTTGCCGTTGCCGGTCAGCACCAGCAGCAGGCCGCACTCGTTCGGGGAATTGGCGATGCGCTCGTCGATCACGGCTTTTTTGCGCAGCATGCGCGCCAGATGACGTTCGTCACGGTCGGGGGTATCAGTCATGGGGGAGCTCTCCGTTGAGGCAGGAATAACGGCGGGCAGGCACAAGAATAGA
>RCUP01001138.1_pt1 | contig 16989 bp, 32 predicted proteins | sample 2166341 | NCBI WGS metagenome assembly RCUP01 (sample SAMN09932325, study PRJNA488358) | compost metagenome | isolation source: compost soil in succinonitrile-enriched | place: Germany: Experimental Botanical Garden | reverse complement strand
GGGTCCTTGCCCAGGTTGCCGATGAGGATGACCTTGTTGACGCTGCCGGCCATGATCAGACCTCACCCAGGGCGCCAAGGTAGAGGTCGAGGATGGCTTCCTCTTCCTGGCGCTTGGCGCGGTCCTGCTTGCGGATGCGCAGCACCTTGCGGAGGACTTTGACGTCATACCCTTCGCCCTTGGCCTCCGCGAAGACCTCTTTCATGTCGACCATGACGGCCTGTTTGTCCTCTTCGAGGCGCTCAAGGCGTTCGATGATGGAGGTCAGGCGACCTTGGGCGGCGGCTGTCAGAACGTCGGTGGACGCGTCGAATGTCGTGTTTGTCATGGGGTTCTCTCGGATCATGCGTGAAGGGGTTTGGGAGCCACAGCGGCGTAGGCCAGTTCTGCGGCCATCTGCTCGGCGCGGGCGCGGATGAGCGTGCTGCGGGTTTCATGCATGCGTCGGGTGTCGCCCCGGTCCTCGGCTGCGATACGGGCGGCGTAGGCCTTGGCGAAGGTTCGGTTGGCCGCGTCGAGGCGCATGGCGGCGCGGGCTCTGCGAATGCCGAACATCAGTGGGCGTCCCGCAGACGCGTGACGTTCGTGGCGACCGTACGAAGCTCGCGCGCCTCATTCTTCAGGCGGTCCACGCCCTCCATCAGGGCGTCGAAAGCCGCGAAGTCACCAGCTTGCAGCGCGGCGGCAATCGGCAGGAGCGCCGCCGAGGCCTGAACCACGTCGTGCGTTTCCTTGAGAGGGCAGGCGGCCGGCGAAACCGTCGGCGGCTCGATCGACAAGGCGAGAGCGCCGAACACGACTGACTGCCCGCACGCGTCTTCCAGCGTCCATACCTGTTCCCAGGTGGGAATGTCGCGGGCATGTTCCGGGTTAGCGCTGCCGAGTTGCGAGACGCGTTGGCGGCTGATGCCGAGATACGCTGCGGCTGCGTCCTGGCGGCCCACTTTGAACACCAGTTTGGCGAACAGGGCCTTCAGGCGGGCGTAGTCGAATGTACCAGCTTCGTTCATTGCGGTTATCCATGGGCTTGCAAGGTGACGCCTCGCCGGCGCGGGCCTACTCAGGCCGCATGGAGAGGCGGATCGGGTTCGGGGTCATTGGCGGGAGCAGGGGGAGTGACAGGCGCCGGGCGCAGCACGCTCGGGTGCAGCGTCTGGATCAGGACGGCCCGCACGATGCTCGCGATGGCGAGTTCATCAGCTTCGGTCATGAAGGCGCCCCGGCGAGGGAACGGAGGGGGATGACACCCCCGCCGGGGCCTTCCACAGTGCAGGTGTCAAACAGCACTGGAGAACTGGAATGGATGACTTCGAAGGCCGCCTGGCCTCCCTTGAGCATCAGATGGAAATGGCGCGGATCAGCGAAGGCGTGCTTCGCTCGACGCTTACCCGCGCTTTGGGGTTCATCGTCCTGCACCATGGCGAGCATGGGCGGGCATTCGTCGAGGGCCTCAAGGTTCACGACGAACGCCTCCGCGACCCGCAAACCGACGCCGGAAGTGCGCGACCAGATTACGAAGAGCGATACCGGGCTGCGATCGACCAGATCGCTGATCTTGCGCTTTCTGCGTCTGTTGTCCCTCTGCCGGGCACCGCGCCGCGAGACTGATTTCACCAAGAATGACAATGCGGCCGGAGGCGGCAGGCAAATGATCGAACGACTCCCCCATCACGCCGCCTCCGAATGGGAAGAGGTATCGTTGGCGGGGCCGCGTGAGGGGCGGGGAACGCCCTCAGGCCAAGCTGCGCTTTCAGGCCAGTTGACGCCGAACCACGCCATGATTGCATCGTACTTGCGGGCGGTGAACGAGGCACCTTCGCTCAAGCGGTCGAAGAACCGCCAGTCGCCCGCTGCCAGTCGCGCAACAGTCGATGCTTCTCGCTCGGTTGCTTTCGCAAACTCTTCGGCACAGGTTTCGAGATGACGGCGCAGGGTGCTTTCCATGCGTCGCAAGATAGTCGGAGATTTCCGACTTGGTCAATCGGAGATTTCCGCGTAGCGCGTTTCCGGTATTCATCGGACATTTCCGACATGGATGGCGACACACTCCGAGAGCGCTTGCGCGAGCGTTTAGCCGCGACAGGTAAGAAACCAATCCCTTTGGCCACCGAAATCGGCAAGGGGCGAGACTACCTCTCTGACATTCTGAACGGCAAAAAACACACCCTCTCCTCGGATGTGCTGACGCCATTGGCGATCGCTTTGCAGTGTGATGAGCGTTACTTCACTGACGAAGGGTTCAAGTCACCTGGAAGGTCTAGGCGTCGCCTGACAGAAGACGAAGCCCATCGGTTCTCCGCTGCTGCTGAGCGTCATAATGCGTTTGCATGGGCCTGGCGGATCTACAGGAACCTAAGCCTGCAGGACGTGGCGGCTGATAGCGGGCTGACCGCTGGCACTATCTCGGACATTGAGCAGGGCCTGCTGCAGCCTACGACCGACCAATTGAACGCGCTGGCTCGGGCGTTCTCGACGAATGCAGGCCTGCTGAAAACCAACCCGTTCGAGACGAACGAGCGCGTCGCGCAACTCATCTCGATCACCGAAGCTCTCGACCCCACCGACCTGCAAACCTTGGTCGACATGGCCGAGTCTCTCGAGAGACGGAGAGCGGTATGATCGAATCTGTCCTCGCGTTTTCACTGGCAGCTTTAGCCGTCGCACCATCTTCGGTTGGCGGCTGAACCTTGGGGGAGGGATGCGTGAGGACGGGGGCTCTAGTTCTAGCGGTCGTGCTTGTGGCCACGTCAGGCGCTCAAGCGCAAACGTGGCGCTATTCGTCGCGCGTCGATCAATTTTCAGACGAGCGAATTTCAACAGCCTCTGGCGCGCTGCCCAATGGATCGGCAGGCTTGTTCGTCCGATGCTCTGCTGGGCGGTTAGAGGCGTTCTACTCAGTGCGAGGCTACCTCGATAACGAGGGCGCGCAGACCCGCTATCGCGTGGATGGCGGAGAGGTCTTCGACGACTACTGGGATACATCGACAGACGGCAGCGGCGTGTTCTCGCCCACTCCTGGCATCTTCGCGCGGCGGCTAGCGGCCGGAAATCGAGTCGTCATCCAGGCGGAGAAGTATGATGGGTCGCCCGTCACTTACTCATTTGGACTAGCCGGCTCGGGGGCGGTCATCGGCAGGGTGATGTCTGACTGTGGGCTGCCCGTTCAAGATCCGCATATGATCGACGGGTCTATATGGCTTCGGGTCGTGGATGACCTAGATCGAGCGCACCCGGATGACGTCGAGCCAGTTCAAAACATGCTCAATGACCTCTTCCGGGACAAGCAGATCACCGACCGGCCAGGTCGGAAGGGGCAAAGCACCTATGAGAGGCTTTCGGCCTTCTACGCCGCCTATTGGCACCTGTGCGCCGACGCGGCTGACCCACCATCAGCCGCCTGTGAGATGTGGAAGCGACGTAAAGAATACGACGCAGATGCCGACTACGGCGTCGAGGCCGTTCCGCTTCTGATTCAGTACATGGAAGCTACGCTAAAGAAGGCGCGCGAAGCTGCGTCTGAAGGCTCGACTGAGGCTAAGCCCTGAGGTGGGCGGGAGACCGAAGCCTCTACGCGTCCATCGCGCTCTTCAATGCGGGCGGCGACAATATGGGGTGGACGAACGATACGGCCCAAGGGGTCGTCGCAGCCGAACGCACCAGGCTTGTCTTCACCACATACGAACGTGACGCCGCCTCGGCGCGAATTGCCGAGATCAACTGCTATTGACGGATAACCTCGGGGGAGGGGCAAATGACACCAATCCTGCTCGCGCTGGCGCTTCAGTCCGTCAGCCTGGCCGATCTGCAGTCTGAAGCAGAACGGTACGGTCGCGTTGCTGCTGCGGTCGGCTACTGCTCGCTGGTGGGCTACTCGACCGATCCTGCGGCGTTAGATGCGCTCGCGGAGGGTTTTCGCGTCCAGGCCGCTGCTGACGGGATGGATGCTGATCAGGTTGCTAAGGCCATCGAGGCAGGCGTCGCCAAGGAAATCGACGAGGTTCGCCTGCAGGGCAACGAGGCTGACATGGCCCCGGCCGAGCGCAAGGCCCAGACGATCCGCACGGTCAACAGCATCAAGGCCCGGTGCAATGCCTTCGGAACTGGAGAGTTTCGGAGCGTGATCGGCGATCTTGAAAAGGGCGATGCTGGGGCGGACGCCATGCTCGCTGAAATGCTGGCGTTGATCGACGATGCTGGGTGAACGGATAACCTCGGGGGAGGGGTGGGGAGGCATAAGCCTCCCCAAATAGACCTACCTCAGCCGTCGCGCTGCATGATCTGCAAGAGCGCTGAGCACATCGTTCGCGTCGTTGGCCGCGAGTTTTCCCTGGCGCACCTGATCGTCGAGATACGCTGGAAGCTTTTCGCGCTCGTAGCTGTCGCGCATCCAACGGCGGAATTCCTTCAGCGCAGCATCAGGATAGCACCACGGCTTTTGGGGATTTGACAGCGCCTGGGGGAAATAGTCCGGGTAGTAATGGTCGAATTTGCGCGCCTCGCCATGCATGTCGGCTAGGCTGTGAGCTTTCCAATGCCTGGCCCAATGGAGACCGGCGCTGATGTCCAGAATCATCCGCGTACCCGGATTCACTCCACCCTCGATCAGGGTCGCGTAGATGGAGGCCGTTTCGTGGAAAACGCAGAAGAAGCCTACCGGCACGGAGTTGTGTGTGAGGCTCACCCGATCTTGGAACTGACGCCAAGCGCTTTCCTGCTTGCCGCGGCCCGAAAGCCAGTCGGTCACCCACCGGCTGACCTTCACAGCGAACTCCGGCGATAGCCATTGTGCCAAGTTGACCGCGACTTGAGGATGAACCCAAGTTCCTTGGTTCCGGGCATCACCTCCAGGGGTGCCTTGAATGGTGAGTGTAAGCTGGACCTGTGGAATCTGCAGGTCCAGAGCCAAAGCCTGGAGAAAAGCCTCTGTGTTCTTTTGACGCCGGTACTCTGACCAGGGACGTCCGACGGCACGGCACATCGCTGTTGCGTTGATATACCCATCGCGTGAGCGCTGGGTAATTACCTGTCCTTGGTAGTCGTGAGGAATGAGGGCCAGTTGCTGGCCGATTGAGGTCGTCATCTGTAGTCCGATCTGCTCACCAATTTGGTGTAGCGCTTGCGTTGATCGGATTGACGGGGCCGTCAGCCCGTGGAAGAACCACGGTGAGCGCTGAGACGGGCCCTGCCAATCCATAGGGAACACCTTCGAAGCTGAGGCCGTCGGGAGTAGGATCCCGGCGGTCTTTTTCGTAGGGGCAAGCCGCCCGCTCTAAACACTATATCTAGTGTGTTAAATTAAGCGCCCTGCGACACCTATGGGCGCACATGGCAAATGGTAGGTAAAGACTTGATCTTCCCCTTTTGTTCTTAATTGTCGGGGATGGTCGGGCCAGTATTGTGGACGGCGTCAATTAACCTAGGTCGATCAACGGCATAGGCTCGCCCCTCACCGGGCGGGGTTTTTGCCGTCGCGCTGGGGATTGGTCCACGCATACCTATATCTACATGGTCGATCGTTTGGACCGGCAGGGAGTGTCGGTCGTGCCCCTAACCAAGCTTTACGAGATCACCGCCAAGCGTTCGCCATTGGGGTCAAATCCCATCACGATGGTTGCGCACGTCATTGGGCTCCTGCCCCAGGGAGGGCGACGAGTACGCCTTTCCAACAACCATGAAATGGATGTTCTCCGCGACGGAGGCAGAAATACCGAGGTCAGCTTGATCGGCGATATCGTCACCATCACGATCGCGCCCGGCCAACTCCATGGATGGCGCCTGACTTAGGCGGGTCTCGAGACAGCTATGGATGATGCAAGGCGAGAGCGCGAGGCTGCGGAACGTGCTGAGGTTTACGCCCCCAAGCCAACAGGGGGCGCCTGGCTGGCTGGGTTCTGCGGTGCGGTCGTGGCAATGGTCGTCTTGTTCACCATCGGGAAGGTCTATGAGCTGCCGCTAGGGCCCAATTTGATCTTCGCCGTGCCGATAGTGCTCGCCGCCTTTGTGTCGGTCTATGTGGGCTATCGGCGGGCTCGCGGAAAGAATCAGAGGGCGCAGGCGGACGAGATGGAAAAGGGCGGCTGATCTATTGCCGTCAGGCCAGCGCCAATTGCCGCTGCAGTTCCTCCACTGCCTCGCGCGATAGGTGGAACGGCATCTGATGCGACACGCCCTCGATAAGGAACGAGAGGACCACGCCGCCAGCGTCATCAGCCAATAGGTCGAAGCCGTCGATCTCAAGGGCGGTGACGTTCCGCTCCTCTGTGGTTCCCGGCGTTTGCTTGGTTGCGTAGGCGATTGCCAGGCCAGCGAGACCGGGCAGCTTCTCGCGAGGTATGGCGAGGGCGATCCGGCCAGCCTCCTCGGTCTCAAACCTGAATAGGCCGTGGCTTTCATCCACGGTCGGGGCAGCGGCGAGGGAGGTTACGGTCAGCGCTTCCATGAGACGACGCTATCACAGGCGTTGGAAATGAAAACGGCGGCCCCGGATGGAGCCGCCGCCGTCATGGTCTAGCTGGCTACATCACAGAAATGGGACCGCCCGAGGTTACGGACATTGGCCCGCTGAGCGTGCAGGACCCGGTGGGGTAGGGGTTGCCATTCCAATTGCCCGGCATCGTTCCGCTGTTGGCTGTGCCGGTGCCTAGCGGATTGCTGGGCCATGTGATCTGAAGAGAACCATTGCAGCGGACGCCCTGGATATTAGTGATCTCAACGTTGGAGATCAGGAGAGATCCAGTTGCGGTGCGGGTAACTGGCCAGGACAAGCCTTGCATCCAGGTGGCCGCGCAGAAAGGACTGCCAGACGACATGGTGGCGCTCGTAACGGACCCCGTCATACCGCCAGGAAAGGCGTTCACGGTCATGTTGACGTTGCACGTAAAGGGAGGGCCACCTACCGACGTAAGGACCAGCGGGCCGCTCAGGGTGAAGGTACTCGGGGCGGGGATTATTTGAGCTTGAGACGCGGTGGGCGTCCCCAAGGCCGCAAGGGCCATTACTAGGCAAGGGACGGCGAGGCGAAGCTTCGACATGACGCAATCCTTCTTGAAAGAACGATGGTCGTCATTCGTCTAATTAACAGCGACGTTAATCAAGGGCTATCGTCACGCCGCTTCTTCTCCAGCCTCTTCCTCCCGCTCGGCCAGCGGATCGACCTGGGTCCAGGTGTCGCCGTCGGCGTTGCAGTCGATCTTGAAGTAGGCGGTGTCGTCGAGCCAAGGGTCGCGGCCGTCGGGATCGATCCCGGTTGCTGCGCGCGGCACAGACCCATGCTGGGCCAGCACCTCGACCTCTCCGAACAGGTCCAGGTCGGTGTCAGCCCATTGCTGATAGATCAGCACTCCATCGGCTGAGCGCGCGAGGATCTCGCCGCCTTCTTCTGCGTCCACAGCACACACGAACTCGTATCGCTGGGCTGGCTCCCTGCGATGATCCCAGAACGGTTGCGCGTAGTAGTGCAGCCGGCGCGGCATGCCTCACCTCCCAAAGGTTAACCCCCATCACGCCACATCGAACAGCGCTGAGTCGAGCGCGGCCTTTTGGACGGCGACCGAAACTGACGCACCACAAATAGTCGGAGATTTCCGACAAAATGTGTTGACGGTCGGAAATCTCCGACTTACCGTTCTCCCATCACCGGGAGACGAACCATGTCACTCAACATAAACCTCAAGGCCCAAGCCCGCGAAGTCGCGCTGGCCCATGGTTCGGCCGCTCAGGCGTTGAACGCCCTCGGCCCGATCTGCGGCCCAGACGAAGGCGAACTGCGCCACCAGCTCTATCTTCTGCTGTCGCTTGAGAACGGTTCGGCCGTCGCCGACTGCCAGAAGATCGTCGATGTCGCGAAGGGCGAGGCCCTGGCGGCGTGGACGCAGCGCCGGGACGAAACCCAGCGCGCCGCCGACCTGTGGAAGCGCGACCTGCTGATCTGCAAGGCCGCCATGTTCACGGCGGCCGCATGATGGAACTGTGCATCACCCCCGGCTTCAACAAGCTCTACCGTCTGGCCCTGATCGGCCCCGGCGACTGCTTCCAGTCCCTGTCGGAACACGACACCCCCGCTGACGCCATCGCCGCCAAGCTGCTGGCACAGGCCGCGATGGACGACGCCACCCTCCAACTGAACCGCCTGCTGAAGGAACGCGCGCAATGAACCGCCGCCAACTCGCCAAGGCGCAGACCCGCGCCCGCATCATCGCCGCTGCTCAGAAACTCTGGGCCGAACCCGGCTCGTATGCAGACGGCACGATCCGCGACATCGCCGACGCCGCCGGCATGTCCACTGGCGCCATCTTCGCCAACTTTGAGGGCAAGGAAGACCTGTGGCGCGTGGCCATGGGCTATGAGCCGCCGATCGACAGCGCCGAGGTGAGGGCTGCTCTGCGCGCCGCCGCTCCTCAACCCGCCCTCGCTGAGGCTGCGTGATGGGCTCGGTGATCCCCTTCCGGCGCCCGGCGCACGCTCAGTCGCTGATCAAGCACACCGCGACCTTGTCGTGGCTGGACAGCCAGGGCGAGCAGCACCGTGAGCGCCACGCCGCCTGGACCCCAGCTGAGGCCGCTCAGATGGCGTGGAAGCGCGCCCGTTCGATGCGGCTCTGCGGCGAGGCCCTGACGTTCCGCATCGACCATCGCTCGCAGGTGGTCCTGTGACCGACGAACCCATTTCCTCCGCAGCCCAGAGCCCTCGCGTCGCCAATAACGGCGCGGGGGAGGGCGCGGCACCTTTCGAGGCAACTACGATGACCGCACCGACCGTCGAACGCGACTACGGCTTGATTTGGGAAGGCGAGCGCCCTGCCATCGCCAAGGCCTACGTTGCCGCACAGAAGTCGATGGAGGCCATCAAGAAGGCCGCCAAGAACGAGCACTTCAAGAATAAGTATGCCGACCTGGCTGAGGTCGTTGAAGCAGTCGTGCCGGCGTTGAACGAGAACGGCGTCGGCGTCATTCAGAACGCGGTCAACGACGGCGAGTGGGTGTCGATTACGACCACCCTGCTTCACGAGAGCGGAGCATCGGTCAGCAGCACCCTTCGGCTCCGACCCTCGAAGACCGATCCCCAGGGCATCGGCTCCGCAATCACCTATGGTCGTCGCTACTCTCTTCTGGCCATGACCGGTGCGGCGCCAGAAGACGACGACGGGAACGCCGCCAGCGGCCCGCGCCAAGGCCGTAACGAGCCGGCCACGAACCAAGGCCCGTCCCCGGCCGCTCAGTACGCCGCCGACCAACTGCGCCAGACCAAAACCAAGGATGAGTTCACCCACTTCTGGGAGGGCCAGAAAAGAGGGCTACGCGAGACGCTGAGCGATGGCGACTTCGCACACGTCATCAGCGTCATGCGCGCTGAGGCCAAGCGCTTCGCCGACAAGTCCGACGCGAAGCCTGCCGAGAAGACGACCGCCAACGATTTCCCCGGCGACACGCCCTTCGACGATCAGAAGGACGCCGCCTGATGACCTTCTACGTCAACTCCAAGGGTCAGGACGTCGAGATCGCCTCGATGGCCTACCCGCATCTGGTTTCCGCTCACGCCAAGCTGGTCCGTGATCAGCGCGACGGCCTGCGCCAGGCTGAGATCGACGCCATGGCCGCTGAGATCGCCGCGCGCGACGTCCAGCGCGCCGAAGCGGAAGAAGCCGGCGAGGGGTTCCGCGCATGACCGCCGAAGTCATCCACCTCACCAACGAACCGCCGACGCCGTTCGACGCTCACCGCATCAACCTGGACGACCTGCTGGTCGAGGCCCGCAATTGGGCTGATGGCGAACCTGCCTCCACTCAAGCGCAGGTCGATGAGATCGCGCGCCTGATCGACGATCTGAACGCGGGCGCCAAGGCCATGGAGGCCGAGCGCGTCACCGAGAAGAAGCCGCTGGACGAGGCCGTCAGGGAAATCCAGGACCGCTACAACGTCTATCTGGCCCCGCTGTCGAACAAGACGGTGAAGGGCAAGGTGCCGCTGGCGATCGACGCCCTGAACGCAGCCAAGCGCCCCTTCCTGATTGCGGAAGAGGCGAAGCTGGAGGCTGCCCGCAAGGCCGCCCGCGAGGAGGCGGAGGCCGCCGCCAAGGCTGCTGCTGAGGCGTCACGTCAGGCTGACGCTGCGGACCTAGAAGCTCGGGAAGCTGTCGACGCCAAGATCAAGGCCGCTGAGGATGCACAGCGCGCCGCCAAGATTGCCGACAACGCCAAGGCCCACGCGCATGGCGGCGGTCGTGCCCAGGGCCTGCGCACCCGCGTTTTGGCCGAAGTCACCGACTTGGACGCTGCTGTCCGCCACTACTGGTCGGAGAACCGCGCGGCCTTCGCCGAACTGATCCAGCGCCTTGCCGACGACGACGCCCGCCAGAACCGCCGCGCCGCCAAGGGCGTGACCTTCCGCGAGGAGCGCTACTGATGGCGCGCCACCTCCTCAAGCTGACGCCGGGCCAGCGCGATAACGCGCACGGCTGGGTCGAGAAGGCCCTGCGCTCGTTCCAGCCTGGCGCCGCCTTCGTCATGGAGATCAGGGAACCGACGCGGTCTGACGAACAGAACCGCGCGCTCTGGTCGCTGCTGGGTCAGATCCAGAAGGCGCGCCCGGTCCACAACGGCGTCCAGATGGACACCGAGACATGGAAGTGCCTGTTCATGCACGCCCTCGGCCGCGAAGTCCGGTTCGTTCCGACGCTGGACGGTTCCTCGATGCTGCCCTTGGGGCTGCGCTCCTCCAAGCTGACCAAACGCGAGTTCTCCGACCTGATCGAACTGATCTTGGCCTGGTGCGCGGTGAACGAGATCGAGGTCCAGCACTTCGACGCCGCGAACGATGACGGCGCCGGCGAGGGGAGGGCGGCGGCATGACGACCGCACAGGAGCGCGTGATCCTCGCCAAGGCCGCCCTGATCAAGCGTCAGCAGAACCGCGAGCGCCGTCAGGCCATCAAGGCGCAACGGAAGCCGGGTGGAAAGGCGGATCGGGGCAGGGAGCGCGACAACGGCTTTCTGGCCTACCTGCGTCGCCAGCCCTGCGAAGCGGCCTCCATGGGCGGCTGCAGCGGTCCAATCGACCCGGCCCATATCCGCTTCAACGACGGCCCCGGGCGGTTGAACCCTGGCGGCGCGCGGAAGAACCACGACCGCCACGCCAACCCGCTTTGCCGCAGGCATCACGACGAGCAGCACTCGATGGCTGAGCGCTACTTCTGGGATCGCCTGGGCAAGGACGCCTACGATACCGCCGCAGCGCATTACGCAGAATACAGCGCCGGCCGTCCCGCCAAGCTCGACGGGTACGAAGCCGAAGGCGGAGTGAACCAAACGAGCGCTCCCCACCGCCCCCAGGAGTCCCAGCCATGACCACCCCAACGGAAGTGCTGGAGGCGGGGGCTGAGTGGAAGCCGGGCGGAAAACAGGTCGTGGCGGCTGCTCGCGACCTGACTAAGGCCGAGCGTCGCCATGTCATCGCCGGATACATCGGGGACTGCTCGGCGCCGATCCTACGCGGTCTGCGCAACAAGGCGATGTTCTACCTGATGATCACCAGCCCAAACGGTCGCTGCGGTCACATGGTCCTGACGCCGCTCGGCGTGAACGTTCAGGCGCTCCTCAAGTCCCGCCAAGCCTCCCGCCGTGGGGGTGAGGCATGAGCGGGCTTCGCCATCAGCGGATCGACTTCGGTTCAGCTGCGGCCTTTGTCCGCCAGCACCATCGCCACCACACGCCGCCGGTAGGGCATCTGTTCTCACTCGGAGCATTCAAAGGTGACGACATGGTTGGGGTCGCCATCGTCGGTCGGCCCGTCGCCCGTCATCGTGACGATGGACTGACCGCCGAGGTCACACGCCTTTGCATCCGTGAGGGAGTTCGGAACGCGGCGTCGTTCCTACTCGGCAAGTGCGCCAAGGCGGCATTGGCGCTCGGCTTCCGCCGGATCGGAACCTACACGCTGGCTCGCGAAAGCGGTGCATCGTTACGTGCTGCCGGATGGGTCGCCGTCGCCGAGGTCGAGGGGCGCTCCTGGTCTTGCCCGTCGCGTCCGCGCGCCGACAAGCACCCGACCGAGAACAAGACACTCTGGGAAAGCGCCACAGGTGACCGCCCCGAGAAGGGAGGGGCGCTGTGAGGGGGGGTGCAGTTCCCGAACTGTTTCGTGCTGAAGAGGATGGTCGCGCAGAATCGCTAGCTAAGGCGCTGGCTTGGTCCGCCGAGTTCATCCAGGGCGTCATCGCCGAGTATCAACCGACGCATATCGTCTCGATGGTCAGCGGAGGCCGCGATAGCGCGCTGTCCGACAGACTGGCGCGCGTCCTGGGCGTGCCTCTCGATCTCATCATTCACGGCAAAACCGGCTGCGGAATACCCGCCACGTCGCGGCATGTCGAAAGCTACTACGGCAACCTCGGAACCGATCTTGCGATAGCCGACGCGGGCAACGCCTATGAGCGCTACGTCTTGCGTAAGGGGTTCTTTGGGATCGGTAAGCAGGCCCACAACTTCGCCTACCACATCCTGAAGGCCGACCCGTTCCGAGCCACAGTTTCGCGCGAGATTCGCAGGCGCCAACGCAGCATCCGGGTCATGCTCATCAACGGTGCCAGGGCGCATGAGAGCGACAACCGGCGACTGAACTTGAAGCCGACCCGGCTCGATAAGGGCAACCTCTGGGTCAACATTGCTCACGAATGGACGGCTGGTGACCGTGACCTGTTCCTCGAACGCGAGGGGGTGACGATCAATCCTGTCGCCATTCAGCTCTGCCGGTCTGGTGAGTGCATGTGCGGGACCCAGCAGAGCAAGATCGAGTTCGCCGAAGCAGCCGTCCTTTATCCCGACTGGGGCGCGCAGATGAAGGCTCTGGATGCAGAGGCAAGACGTCTGCACGGCTTTGGCTGGGGTGAGCCCATGCCGCATCCGGTAGATCCCGACCAACTGACGATGTTCGACAGCTTCCAGCCGATGTGTGGCGGATGCAACCGGAGAGCAGGCGAAGCTCTCCAGGGCGAAAGGTCCGCAGTATGAGTCGGATCGCCGCCGAGTTGGCGCACGAGCTCGACGTTGCCGAGGCCAAGGCCTGGGACAGCCTCGCTCGCTACAAGTTCCAGATGTTCGGCTACTGGGCCGCGATCTGGGTCCACCTCAATCGCATTGGCGGCTTCAAGCGCGCCAACCCCTGGACCGGATTGGTTCGCGACGCGCGCGGCCGTGGCACGACGGTGCCAGCTGACCCGGCAACAACGCTTTTCGAGGACCAAGCCGCATGATCAACGCCCACAGGTCGCGACAAGGGGTTTTGCCTTCTTTACAAGCGGGAGAGTTGATTCACGCGCTCGATAGCGGCCGGGCTAACATTTGGCGGCGCATCTTGAGCTGGAAATCCCTTGGGCTTGATGGGGTTTTGTGTGCCAAGCGCCTTGTCAGCAATCGCCTTCATCTTGATCAACGCCTCGATGACGCTGTCCGCAGCGCGAGCAAGCATTTCACGTTCGTCGGTGCTGAGGGAGCCAGACCCAATCTTCGGTCCAGCGACGTCTTTCACCCACTTCAATCGGCCTCGGATCGTGATGACTCCTTCCATGAAATCACCGGAATCACGCCCTGTGATCGTGAGTCTGGAGAGCATTTCCAAATAGGCTTCGTGCCGCTCGGGCCCCCAGGCTGCCCACGTTTGGGGATATCGCGCGAGTTCGGCTGCATCGGCCGTGGCACCTTCCGGAACACACGTGTTCCATTCCAGCCGGCTAGCTTTAATTACGAGGGCGGCAGCATCACGAGCCATGACGTAGGCCGACTGAAGCTGGCCAGCCTCCTCTGCCTTTCTCTGCGCGTCCTGGTGGTAAATGCCGAACAAGCCGGTGCCCGCAATGGCAAGAACGGCAGCCCAAACCTGGGCCCAAGCCCATGCACTCTCTGTTGTCAGAAACGTATCTGGTGCCCAGACCAAGGGCGAGAAAGCGTCCATGGCGATGAAAAGGAAAACCGCAAAAGCGATGGCGAAGGTCGCAATAATGATCCGCATGGACTCAACTTGCTCCGGTCAAGCTTACCAAATCATCACAATCAAATCGGCTTTGCGGTCTGTTCGGGAAGGAACGGCAAGTGACCCCTCTCATCCTGATCTGCGCCACGCTGGTCATGAGTGACGGCGACAGTGGCCGGTGCGTGACCTCTGACGGCGAGCGCCACCGCGTCCGCCTTGCCGGGATCGATGCTGGCGAGGTCGCGCCGTTCACTCGGTGCCGCCAGAGCCCGAACGTCTGGGCCTGTTCGCCGGCCGCGCGGACTACCGCCGACCGCGCGAAAGACCGCGCCCGCCAGCTCGCCGCTACCGGCGCCCGCTGCACCATCACCGACACGGACCGCTATCGGCGGAACGTCGCGCGCTGCACGGTCAATGGGCGCGACCTGGGGGCTATCCTCGTCCGCGAGGGCCTAGCTATCGACGATCCAGACTACAGCCCGTCCTACGCTCGAGAGCAGCGCCAGGCGCGGGAGCAGGGCAGGGGGGTCTGGCAATGACCAAGGTTCAACAGCTCTATCCCGCTGGGCACCCGCGGCACATTCCCGATGCTTGGCCCGCGCTCATGAGCGAAGACCAGTTGCTGGCCTACTTCGGCGGCATGAGCAAAGAGACGTTGCTGAAGGTCTGTCCGGTGCCGCCGGTGGACCTCGGCGCCAACCTGCTGCGCTATCAGCGGGAAGCCGTGGATGTCTGGGTTGCCAGCCTTCCGCTGCGGGCCAGCGGATTGCGCAAGGAGCCAAGAAGGGTTCAGGTTGATCCGCCGGTCACCGCCGAAGCGGCGAATGATCGCGCCACCTCGGCGCTGGAACGCGCTCGGGCCCGGTCGAGGAGAACGGCATCATGTCGGAAGGCGGGCTGATCAAGGTCCCCTACGTCCAGCGCGTGAAGGCGGCGGACGGACGGACGATCCTCTACTTCCGCAAGGGCGGGTATCGGCATGGGCCGCTGCAAGCCGCCGACGGCACCCAGGCGCTGAAGGACGAGGTTGACGCCATCCTCGCGCGGATTGCCAAGGTGGAGAAGGCCAACTCCGTCCCGCTGGCCGGCACCATCGGCGGGATGATCGTCGCCTACAACAAGTCGAGCGAGTTCAGGTCCCTCGCGAGGATCACGCAGTCCGGCTATCAGGCCTACCTCGACGAGATGACCGCCGACATCGGCGACGTCCTGCTTGCCGACGTGACGCGGTCATGGATCATCGAGCTGCGAGACGCCTGGGCAGAGCGAGGCCACAACTCGGCGAACAAGCGGATGCAGGTCTTACGCAACGTTCTGGCGCCGGCCGTCGATGACGAGACCGACAAGCGCATCCCGGGCGATCCCTTCTTGCGTGTGGGAAGGGTGAAGCGTCCGCACGACGCTGGCGAGGCCAACCCCAGCTGGGAGGATTACGAGGTCGAAGCTGCGATCGAGGACGCCATCGCTCGCCAGCGCCCGGGCCTCGCCCGCGCCATTGCGCTCGGCCGGTATGGCGGCTTCCGCAAGGGGACGATCTGCGCCTTCCCGCTGAACGCTCGCGCGCACGGCCGGGACGAGAACGGGGACCTCGAGGTGCGGCTCGTTTGGATCACCGAGAAGCGCAAGGTTAAAGCGGATAAGCGCGAGGATGCGCGCCTGACCGCCTTGCTAGCGAACACGCCAAACCGGGCGCTGACGGTCGCCTACAACCGCGACGGCAAGGCATGGCGGGAGCGGGGCCTTAGCCAGGCGCTGGAGCGTCACATGGATCGGCTGGCCAAGGTCGGACGGGTGCGATCGGCCATTGACGACAAGGGCGCGGTCTTTTGCCCTCTGACGTTCCACGGTCTGCGCCATGCCCGGGCCGTGGAACTGGCCATGGCCGGTGCTTCGGACAGCGAGATCATGTCCCAACTGGAACACGCCACCGAGTCCGCGGCCAAGATCTACCGGCGCCAAGCCAACCGTAGGAAGATGGCGGACGCGGCGCAGGACAAGATCGACAACGTCGTCAGCCTTCGGCGGAAGAAGGTGAAAAGCGGCACGGGAACGGCCTAGGTCTTCATTTCCATTTACAGCGGAAGCTCTCGTAACCTATTGAATTTAAATATGTGCGCAGCTGACTTTTAATCAGAGGGTCCTCGGTTCGAGCCCGAGGGGGCGTACCAACTCCTTTCTCCCCGTTTCAAAGATCAACGCCTAGAGCCTTGGGTCGTCGGGGTGCTTGTCGCGCAGGCTGTCTTCGAGGCGCGACAGTTTCTTGTCCAGCAGGGAGATGTGGCGGGGTTTGACGCCGCGCCGGTGAAGCAGGCCGCTGACCTGCCAGGCCAGAATCGCGAAGGCGGCCAGAACCGCGACAGCGATGATGAAGTCCGTGGGGGTCAGGGCGAAGCCCGCATTGCCGTCGATGGTCATGGCTGGAGCCTAGCCGCTCGGCTGCGGGGTGCAAGCTTACGGCTTGGCTTGGGCGGGGCCCTCGTGATCTAAGGCGGGCATGCGCTCTCTCACTCTTTCTGTCGTCGCCGCGTCCCTGATCCTGGCTGGCTGCAACGCCGGCGCTTCGGCGCGCGGCGGAGCGGAACAGGTGGGGGCTGGGTTGGGCGATGCGGTGACAGCGCCGCTGGACGATCTGAATCTGCGCCGCCAGATGATTCCGACCATCCTGCTGCAGGCCGAGAGCAATCCCTATGATCTGCGCAACCTGAACCATTGCCGCACCATCGCCGCCGAGATCGCGCGGCTGGACGAGGCCCTGGGGCCGGATACGGACGCGCCGCCGTCGCAGGACGGCTCCTATATGAGCGAACGGGCGGCGGATGCGGCGGCGGGCGCGACGCTAGATGCGGTGCGGGGGGCTGTAACCGACTTCATCCCGGCGCGCAGCTGGGTGCGCCGTCTGAGCGGCGCTGAGGCGCACAGCAAGCATGTGCAGTCAGCTATCCAGGCGGGGCTGCGCCGGCGGTCCTTCCTGAAAGGCGTGGGGATGCAGCGCAACTGCGCCCCGCCGGCGGCCCCGGCGGGGTTCGTGC
>RCUP01001133.1_pt1 | contig 17024 bp, 22 predicted proteins | sample 2166341 | NCBI WGS metagenome assembly RCUP01 (sample SAMN09932325, study PRJNA488358) | compost metagenome | isolation source: compost soil in succinonitrile-enriched | place: Germany: Experimental Botanical Garden | reverse complement strand
GGAGCGCGGATCTTCCCCTCCCTGCGGAGGATGATGTCATGGACGTATTCCGGCACTTCGGGCTTTTCGACGCCTTCATACTCGCCACCCTCGCCTTTATCCTGATCGCGGGTTATCTGAGTGAACGATCCGGAGGTGACGGGGCCTGACATGGCGGCCGGCGGCTGATCGTCGGATCATGATGCCGATGGTTTATCCAGAGGAGCACCCATGTCCGACTACGTCCGCCCCGAGGCACTCGCAGATACCGAAGTGAGGCCGCCCGAACTGCTCGACTACATCGAGTTCGACTTCGAGGGCGTGACCATCAGGGCCCGGGGTGTCCTTCATGGCCTGACTGGCGGCGCGAACCGCGAATACATCGATCTGGTCGAGAGGTCGATCACGGCGGCGCGCGGCACGGGCATCATCATGGCCGAGAAGTCCATGCGGTCCATGTACCGCGCGAAGATCGACAAGGAGCTGGACGACTGGCTTGTGTTCCGCGCGCGGGATGCCTTCCGGCTGGGCGCAAAGCTCTACTTCACGCCCTCTCTGCTGTGGATGCTGGCTTCCGCGGGCTTCAGGGAGCGGATGATGGCGCGCGACGAGTTCGATGCGGAGGGCCGCCGGGATCCGGATCTTCTCGGCGGCTCTCCGCTCTTCCACCGGATCGATCCATACGAGCGGCGCGCTCTGTCGGGCTTTCCGGAAACCCTTGCCTGCGTGCGGCGGCATCTTGCACTGCGCGTAGGAGCCATCGCCGGGGATGATGGCCGGGGATGATGGCCGGGCTGTCGTGCCCGGAACGCACTGGCGGCATCTGAACCTGATCGAGAAGCATTCGCTGATTCCCATCCGGTCGGTGCACATGCTGTGCTTCGCCGCAAGCTATGCAAGGAGGAAGGGCGTCGGCACAGTCAACGTCTTCGTCGGCGAGATGCACAATTCCGACATGTCGGTGCTGGCACGGGAATGGGACGCCGTCTCGCGCTGGGATGGGCCGCAGGGTGATGAGCTGCGCCGACTGGTGGAAACGGCCCGCAGGGCAGCCGACGGCCGCATGGGGCGCGTCGAGAAGGCTGTGCGCTACCTTTCCTACATCGGAGGGCTGGCGGCACCGCTGTTCGCCGCCGGAGCCTTGGCGGTGGCGGCCTTCGCGGGCATTGGGTTCGCCTTCAACGCCTAGGCGGACGCATCCGCGTCGGAACTGGGCCATCGACGCGGAGACGACGGCACGTGGTCAAAATGCCAGGGAACGGCATATCCGGTCGCCTCCATGAACTTCCTCGCCGCGGCTGCGAGCTCGTCGTGATCCTCCCTGCTCAGGAAGTCGCCGTGGGACGCGAATTCGAACGTGAAGCCAAAGCCTCGGTCGGACAGGCGGTGATCGACGGTCCTGATCCAGCAATGCGGGTTGCGGTTCGCGATCTCGTCATATGTCACAAGGAAGGTCTCGAGCGCCGGAACCCAGCTCTCCTTGAACCGGAACCATTCGGTGGTCTTGTGGCGGGGGTGGGCCCGGGAAAGGCGGTTGAAGGTCTCGTCGCTGACCTGTCCCGGAATGTAGGCGTAGTCTTCTTCCGCGGCCGCGAGCAGATCGTTTCTGATTTCCAGGATTGCGTCCGCTCCGAGGTCGCTGGTCGACATGAGCTGGCCGTGAATCCGGTGGATATCGGCGATCCATCGGGCCTTTTCGGAAGCGCGTGTGAATTCCATTTTCGCCCTCTCAATCAACACGAAAATAGTCGAAACTGAGTGAAAAAGCAATCAAAACGAGCTGATTTTGCTGGGTATTCTAAGGTTTTCACTCCACGGAGTGTCGGTGTGTCTTTTGACCGATCCGCGAAGACTAAAGGGAGGCCCGGAGGCCTCCCTTTAGTCTTCGTCTTCCGTCGGAGGATCGTCCTTCCGGATTGCTCCCCTTTTCAGGAGGGCCTCCTTCACGAGGATCTCGAACTGGGCGTTGGCACTGCGCAGTTCCGCGGCGGCGACACGTTTGACCGCGTCGAGGATCTTTGGATCGATGCGGAGCGGGTATGCCACCCGCTCCGGGCCTGGAGGTCTGCCGCGTCCCATGATCGTCAGCCGTGCAGCGTGCCGGTGTTGATGATCGGCGAAGCGTCCTTGTCGCCGACCATGACGACCATCAGGTTGGTGGCCATCGCCGCCTTGCGCTCGTCATCGAGCTTCAGGCCATTCTGCGAAAGGCCTTCGATGGCCTGCTTCACGAGGCCGACGGCGCCGCTGACGATGGTGCCGCGGGCTGCGACGATGGCGGCCGCCTGCTGGCGCTTCAGCATTGCCTGGGCGATTTCAGGCGAATAGGCCAGATGGGTGATGCGGGCGTCCTTCACCGTCAGTCCGGCGAGCGACAGGTGCTCGCCCAGTTCCTTCTCGAGTTCCTTGGCAACGTGGTCGCCGCCGTCGCGAAGCGAGATGACCGCCGGCTTCTCGTCCTTGTCATCGTCGTCGTCCTTCCAGTTGTCGTAGGGGTGCTGGCTGGCGATCTTGCGCAGCGCGGTCTCGGACTGGATCTTGACGTAGGACTTGTAGTTGTCGACCTCGAACATCGCCTTTGCGGAGTCGTTGACGTGCCAGACGATCGCAGCGCCGATCTCGATCGGGTTGCCCGCCGCATCGTTGACCTTGATGGTCTCGATGTTGTGGTTCTGCAGGCGGCGCGAGATCTTGGCGATGCCGTTGAGCGGGTTCGCCCAGCGCAGTCCGTTCTCCTTGTCGGTGCCGATGTAGGAGCCGAAGAAGGTCATGACCGCCGTCTCGTTCGGCTGGAGCTGGTAGACGCCGTTCCAGATGAAGATGCCAGCGGCGATTGCGAGGGCGCCGCCCCAGATGAAGTAGCCGCGAACGGCTTCGCGGTAGTCGAGATCCATCGCGTGGATGATCTCGCGGCCGCCGAAGAAGAGGCCTGCGAAGATGAGCGCGAGGGCAAGTGCGAGCGCGGCGTAGCCGCTGCTGGTGACCGTGCTGCGGTCGGTGACTGACTGTGACAAGTGTGGCTTCTCCTGTTGAAGATATATTGATGATATCAAGAATTCAGGAGGCCGCAATAAGGATTCGGCATCGAATCCTTAAAGGACTCGATGCCGATCGGATTCAGTTGCCCAGAGCGGCCGCCACCAGTCCGCAGAACAGGGGGTGCGGATCCAGCGGACGGCTCCGCAGTTCCGGGTGGAACTGGACGGCGATGAACCAGGGGTGATCCAGACGCTCGACGATCTCGGGAAGTCGCCCGTCTGGCGAGGTTCCAGAGATCTGCAGTCCGCATTCCGAGAGAAGGTCGCGGTAGCCGATGTTGACCTCGTATCTGTGGCGGTGGCGCTCGGACACGGAGGCCGATCCGTAGACGCGGCTTGCGAGACTGCCTGCCGACAGGGTTGCGCCGTAGGAACCGAGCCGCATCGTGCCGCCCAGATCATCGCTGTCATTGCGGTGCTCTGTGACGTTGCCGCGCTGCCATTCGGTGATGAGGCCGACGACGGGATCCTGGCACTGTCCGAACTCGGTCGATGACGCGCCGCCGAGCCCTCCAAGATTGCGCGCGGCCTCGACGACGGCCATCTGCATTCCGAAGCAGATGCCGAGGAACGGGATCGAATGCTCTCGGGCGTGCCGGATCGCGGATATCTTTCCCTCGGATCCGCGTCTTCCGAAACCGCCGGGGACAATGACCGCGTCCACGTCTGACAGGTGAGCGGCCGCGCCATCCTGCTCGATGTCCTCGGCGTCGACCCACTTCAGGTCCGCCGAGGCCAGGTTGGCTGCCGCCCCGTGCCGGATGGCTTCGGTCAGCGACTTGTATGCGTCCTTCGAGGAGGTGTACTTGCCGACGATCGCGATCCTCGCGGTTCTCGAGGGGCTGCGCAGCCGGTCGACGAAGTCCTGCCAACGCCCGAGCGCCGGATTGGGGGCGAAGTCGATGCCGAAGGCGGCCAGGATCTCGGCGTCCAGTCCCTCGCGATGGTAGGTCAGCGGAACCTCGTGGATGTCGCCGACGTCGAGGGCCTGGATCACGGCGGAGGGGCGCACGTTGCAGAAGAGGGAGAGCTTGCGGCGCTCGGCTTCGGGAATCTCCCTGTCGGCGCGAACGAGGAGCACGTCCGGATGGATGCCGAGCGCCTGAAGCTCTCGCACCGAATGCTGGGTCGGCTTCGTCTTGAGTTCGCCCGCGGCCGCGATCCAGGGCATCAGGGTGAGGTGCAGGAACACGCTGCCATTCCGGGGAAGCTCGTTCTTGAGCTGTCTGACGGCCTCGACGAACGGCATGGCCTCGATGTCGCCCACCGTGCCGCCGATCTCGCAGAGCATGAAGTCCACGTGGCCGTGACCCTCGCGGATGAAGTCCTTGATCTCGTTCGTGACGTGAGGGATCACCTGGACGGTGGCTCCGAGGAAGTCGCCGCGGCGCTCCTTCTCGATGATGTTGCGATAGATGCGCCCGGTCGTGATGTTGTCGGTCTTCGTCGCCGAGCGGCCGGTGAAGCGCTCGTAATGGCCGAGGTCGAGGTCGGTCTCGGCGCCGTCGTCAGTGACGAAGACCTCGCCGTGCTGCGTGGGGTTCATGGTGCCGGGGTCGACATTGAGGTAGGGGTCGAGCTTCTTCAGCCGGACACTGTACCCGCGCGCCTGCAGAAGGTTGCCGAGTGCGGCCGCCGCAATTCCCTTGCCGAGCGACGAGACGACGCCGCCCGTGATGAAAACGTATCTGGTCATGGTGCATCCCTCGAGTGGATCGAATATCACTTGTGGGAATTATGTTCGGACGGGCGGCCGCACCATGCAAACGCACCATCCCTGTGCCGATCGGCTTCCGCAGCGTGATGGCGGAGTGTGACACTCGGTTCTTCGTGGGTAAATAAATCTGAATATTCAGATGGTTGCGCTGGGAGCTTGAATTATTGATCGAGACTGGGTTCGGCTTAATCCATAATGGTCGGATAGCCGCCTAAGCCTTTGCTTTTATAGGTCGATAGACGGCAATTGCGATGCCCTCGATGACGACGGAAGTATCTTCGGGGTCGATGTCGAACTCCTCGGGTGCTTCGGCCGATGTCACGCTGTCGGAGGTCATTCGCCGGCCTCCGGTCAGAACCCAGACGGAACTCTCCGCAAGAGCGCCCTTGCGCCGCAGGACGTCGTGATGCCCCGGTGCAGTCCGCCCGCCCGCATGCCGCAGGAATATGATGTAGTCGCCGTCGCGGTAGAGGCCGGAACGGCTGTCTCCGACCGCCTGCCGAGCGTACTGCAGTTCGGGGGGATGATCCGGAACCGCAGGTATGCGGGCGGCCCGGTGGAGCGGCGTTCCGGCCGCAGAAAGCCAGACGCCGAAACCCGAAGCGCCAGTCACCGGGACTTCATGTCGGCCCGCACCATCGTTGGTGCGGCTGGTGCGCACCACACTCCCCTGATGCGCACCAACTGGCGCAGGCTGACTGGAGACCGCACCAGTTGGTGCGGTGTGGTGCGCATCAACGTGGCGCGATGGTGCGGTGTGGTGCGGTGTGGTGCGCTGCGCCTCCGGCACTGGTGCGGGCTGCCGCTGTCTTGCTGGAACTGCGGAGGCGGGAATTCCACGTGTGTCGGTAAGATGCTCCGGCGTAACGCCGAATGCCGATGCATAGCGGGCTGCCTCCGCGCTGTCGAAGCTCCGGTGCCCGTATTCGTGGCCCTTGAACGTGTTGATGTTGAAACCGAACTGTCGGCATGCCTCCACCCTGTTCGGATGGCCCGCCGCGAGCCGGGCATCCATCAGACGCTTTCCGAGGGTCTTCTTCTGGTGCGGGCTGAGTCCGGTCTCCATGGCTCGGCGTACCACCCGATGGTGCGGGCGGTCAACGAACCACCTCGCCCGCGGTCTCGCAACTCACCGAAAAATTGCGAGCGTGCATGTTATTGCCTGCCGAAACCGAGGCGTATCCATGTGCGTCGTCCGAGGAACGGAACCGCGAAGAGAGTGGTGAGCGCGAGGTGCTCCGCGAGCGTTCCCAGGATGCGCCTGCTCTGCGACACCGAAGCCAGGAGATCCCTGCTGGATGGCGGCTCGTCTCGTGCCAGTCCATATGGATCGCGCCAGAGCTTCAGGCGCGAGAAATCCTGTTCTCGCGCCGACACGACCGCAACGAGGCCACAGGTCAGGGCCGCGACCGAGTCTGTGTCGCCGCCCGCCCCGATCGCCGCGTCGGCGGCTGCATTCACATCGTCCGAATGTCTCGCCGCGATCATCAGCGCCGCGAGCATGGTGTCGCGAATGTAGCCGGACACGCCGTCGGCACATCCGATCCGCGCAAGTCCCTCCTCCAGCGGGATGCTGCCATGGGAGACCAGATCGATCACGTGAAAGGCCGGATTGAGGCTCCAGAAGCTCTTTCGAACCTCGTCGCGCCACCCGATGCCTTCATTGCCTTCGATGCTGGCGTGGGCGAGCGAGGCAGCATCGCGATACATGTCGCTTGAGAGCCGTCGGCCACTCCTATGCGCCGTCTGCGCGGCGTCGAAGATCAGCGCGGTCGTCACCGAGCAGGCGAGTGCGTCGGGATGATCGTGGGTCATCAGGGTCGTCATGGGTGCGATGTCGCAGATCGCGCTGATGTCGAGAAGAAGTCCCATCGTTGCGGCGCGAAGCAGCGGTCCGTTGCCTGCGCTTGCGACGCCCAGACCGTGCACGCTTGTGAGCCGGCTTTCGCTTGTCAGGGCCAGTTTCAGGATCGCCTTCAGGGTGGATGATCCGATGCCGGGAGGAAGCGTCGCAAGCCAGGCGAAGAGCTCTCCCCTCATGGCTTGCTTCGGTTTCGTTTCGCCAGCCCGCATTATCGCCCTTGCGGTGAGGAGAGCCTGCTCTGTCTCGTCACTCACGAAGCCGCGGCCGAACGGCATCTTCTGGGTCACCTGCCCTCCGAACATCCGTGCGACCTGCTGTCTGTCCAGGTTTTCTGGCAACATGCCGAGGGAATCCCCCAGCGCGACACCCCGCAGGAATTCAGTAAACCGTTCACAGCGCATCCGGATGACTCCCTTGTCTTCGAAGGCTTCAGCATCCGTGCTTTGCGGGTGGCCGGCAAGATTGAAGGACTGGAGGCCGGAGAACTTAAAAAAGATCGAATCAATTGTTGACAACGAAATCTTGGTGCTCTATCTGTAAGAACGTAAAGGTCAGGGCGGTTAGCTCAATGGTTAGAGCAAGCGGTTCATACCCGTTCGGTTGGGAGTTCAAATCTCTCACCGCCTACCACTCCTTTTCTGTAGATTTAGTGTTGTTCAAGGATTCCGTGTTGAGTCCATGGAACCGGCTTCGCCGAGACCTGCGTGTCTGGCGTTCGTCCCTCGGCGGGGCAGCCGACGGTGGCGATCGGCATCCATTTGAATGCGGCACGCTCTCTCATCCTTCGATCCTACGTGCATGGCCGCTCATGGTGCCTGGCCGGCGCGTCGGATCGGTGCGAGTCTTGGTACGCTGCCGTACGCGGACAGAGGGCGACAAGACTCAGTATTTTTACTCAGGGTAATTCTACGCAGGTGCGGGTTCCGATCCCAGGCGCAGCGCGCGGATCGAGAGAATTAGGGATTCCTGACAGCCTGGATATCGAGCATCCGGTAAAATTTCTGGAACAATTCCAAAACACTAGGCCGATGTGGCGTCGGCGCCGACGCGGTAACGAAAATGTGGCGAAGATGAGGTAAATATGTGTCACATATAGTTGACAAGGCATCGCCAGTTTGCAATCGATGGCCGCGTTGACGGGGTTTTGGGGTGCGTTGCCAATGGCTTGCGCTCGGTAATGGTGGCGAAATGAAATTCACAGGGGCGTTCCAGGAGTGCTCGGCGGACCTTCTGGATGCGTGGCGGGACCAGTCGGTCGATGGCAGGGGTGACCCGGCGGCGCTTCGAGCCGTTCTGAGCGGTCGGCTCAAGTCCAACATGATACTTTCCAAAACGGACACCACGTCTGAAAATCCCATGGATTTCCACGTGACCTTCCTTCATCGGTTCGAACTGCCGTCAAGGATACTCAAGGTGGGGGATCCGCAAAGGGACCAGCGGTTCTCGGAGTTCCGCGACCAGGCGTACCTGCATTCGAGTGTCATTCCAGCCTATAGGGCGGTCGTCGCGTCCCGGAAGCCGCATTTCGACCAGGTCTCGACGAAGCTTCTCGGGTTCCGAATCCTCTATGACCGGGTGATCGTCCCGGAGCCGCGGCGTGAAGGTCGCATAAGGTGGTGCATGTCTCTCACGGAAACCAGGTTCGCACTCCCCGCCCCTCTGAAGGATCCCCAGATAGACCACGAAGACGTGAAGGTGCTCCAGCTCCTGAGGGAGGGAGACTCGGCGAAGGAGATCGCCGAGAAGTCCGGGTTCTCGCGGCGCACAATAGAAGGCAGAATCGAGCGCCTGAAGAAGCGCTTTGGTGCGCGCAACGTCGCCCACCTCATCTCCATGTCGATATCGCATGCCTTCGATGCCGACCGTCCGGAAAAGATGCGGTTGGTGAAGTAGCGCCAGCCTAGTTGAAAAGCTGGAGAAGCGTCTGCGGCGTGGAATTGGCGATGTTGAGCGACGAAAGCGCTAGCTGCGTCCTCGCCTGCTCGGCCGCCAGGCGTGCAGAGACCTCCTCCATGTCGGCATCGGTGAGGCGCGATACTCCCCTGTCGATCGAGTCCATCAGGCTGTCGAGGAAGTCTGCCTGCATGGAGTTCCGCTTCTCCAGCGATCCCAGGGTGGATCCGGCTCCGGTCAGCTTCCCGAGCATCGCCTCGATCCCAGTGAGATAGTAGTCCAGGTTTGCGCCGGGGGTCGTGATGTCGACGTCGAGGAGGCCGAAGTTGGGCAGGCCGCCAAACCCGTCATAGGCCGGGCCGACGCCGATGGAGGTCTTGCTCCCCGAAGCCTTGTTAATGGTCTCGTCCGGTTCGTAGAGGATGTAGCCCCCTGCATTCGTCACCGTCACGCCGACATTCTGCGCCTGCATCGCGGCATTGAGCACGGTCACGAGGTCGTCGGCCGAGGTCACGTCACCCGTCGTCGTTCCCAGAGCCTGGTCGACTGTGTCGCGGGTGATCTCAAGCGTCGTCGTCGTGCCGTTGATCCTGATGGGCACATAGAGCTGAGCGGTGCTGTGGACGTTGAACGGTTCGTCCCAGTAGCTTACGACCGACGGGCGAGAGCCGTAGTTTGTCCCGGTCGCCGAAAGGCCGCCGGTCTTTCCGTCCGCCAGCGTCGAGGAGACATTGAGGACCTGGATGGACGATCCCGTCAGTCCGGAGGTCTCGAGGGACAGGAGGGCGTATCCATCGGTTGTGCCGCTTCGGCTGGCGAACTGGGCTCCCAGGGGGATGACCGCCTCACGGACGAGCCATGCAAACTGGTCGCGCGAGGAGATCACGCCGTTCAGGGTCGGGTAGACCTGATCCATGAGTGACCGGTTGAGTGTCACGCTCACGGTGGTTCCGCCGCCGGGGGATGTGGTGTTGGACGGATCGTCGGCGTCGAGGACCATCTGGAAGGTGATGGCGGTCGAGTCGTCGGTGAAGACGAGCGGGCCGTCGAAATTGAAGCTCTGGATGGCGCCGCCGCCATAGGTGAAGGCGTCGGTGTTGCGCAGGCCGCCGATCGTTCCCGGGCTGCGATCGTCCTTCTGGAGAATGCCGCCTCCAGTGGTATTGAAAAGGGCGACGGCCGCAAGGTCGACCTCGGTCGTGCTGACGCTCACCGACGAGCCGTTCCGGACGAAGCCCGTCGTGAGGAGTTCCTTGCTCAGGGCGGGGTCGTAGAGGTCGGTGACATTGGTGTTCAGCCAGTTCTGGCCGGAGAAGCTGGCCGATGTCGCTATCGAGACCGCCTGCTGCTTGAGCTGGTCCAGTTCGGTCTGGATCTTCGTCTTGTCGACCCCCTGCTCCATTGCCGCCACGATCTTCGCCTTGAATGCATCGACCACGCCGATCGTGGCTTCGATGCCCGAATAGGCGGTGTCGATCTTCGCCGCGCCGAAAGACATCGCATCCTGCGCGGCCGACATCGCCCCGGCATCGGATTTCATGGTCGTCGATATGGACCAGTAGGCCGCATTGTCCGACGCGGATGAGATCCTCAGGCCGCTGCTTGCCTGAAGCTGCAGCTTGGACACCGAAGCATTCACGTCCCGCAGGAGCGCCACTGCCGTCATCGATGCCGTGTTGGTGAGTATGCTCGTCATGGAGATTATGCCGTGAAAATGTATAGGTGAGGACTATCTGAGGTTGGTCCATCATTCGACATCGATCGTTAACGACGGGTTAATCGACGCACCGGAGATTTACTGAGGGGAAGGTTTCTACAACGTTTAATGGTGTCTTTTGGGGGTGGCCATTAACTCGTATGCAACAAAATAGGCGCTACGGAGTTAGCAAAAGCAAGAAAGTAGGTCTTTACGGATGATGGAGGGGGCGAAAATGGTCATTGAGAGGTCGGTTCGAACCACACTTCCCGCACCGCAGTCCGTTCCGGCATATGTGCCAGCCGCATACAAGGTTGTGATCCGCATCGATGACAGGAGCGCCTCCAAGGTGGTCGCCCTGCTTGTCGAGAAGGCATTCGGGCACGCCCAGATGTCCAGCCGGATAGGAAGCCGCATTTCCGGCCGGGTCTGGCTTGAAATTGGCCCCTATCCGCGCGAGATCGCGGAATCCAGAGCCGAAGTGATCCGCAGGAACGCCCGTCTGGGTCGCATGGATCTCAGCATCCATATTCGAAAGGCCGCATAGCACTCGATTGTGGGTGATTTTTGGCCATTATGGCTAAATGCTGTGCATTCGATGCATAGCACGGATGCATTCTGACCGTTTGTGGCCGACCGGAACCGGGGTGACAGTTGTTCATCCACAGAGTTCCGGAGACAGACATTGACCGACCACGCCAAGCGCGGCTTCTCGCTGCAATCCCTTATTTCCCGTTTTATCGCGCGCCGCCGCGAGGCCCGCGCCGTACGACAGCTTCTCGAGCTGCCTGATTCCATGCTTCGCGACATCGGACTGACCCGCTGGGATGTCCAGGCCGCAGCCGGCTGCTACACGCCTTCGAAGTCGCTTGCACGCACGGCATCGGAGAACCGGGCTCTCCTGGCTGCGAACAGCAGCTTCCCCGTTGCATCCGGCGAAGTCCGGAAGCTCAGCATGGCGGCCTGATCCCCCTAGCCCCATGCTTTTCTGGCCGATCCGCAATGCGGGTCGGCTTTTTTCATTCTTCGACTTCCGCGAGCGGCAGCAGCACCTGCTGGAAGAGGCCGTTGGGGCTTCTGTTCGAGAGCGTGATGCGTCCGCGGTGGCGGTTGACGATTTCCTTCACGATGGCAAGGCCAAGGCCGGCACCGGGCACGCTCTTCTCGCGTGCGGGGCTGGCTCGGAAAAAAGGCTCGAACGCCCTGCTCAGCATCTCGTCAGGAATCCCCGGGCCATTGTCGAGAACCTCGACCACGGCATTTCCGTCCATTCTCCCGACTGATACGCGGCAACCCTTGCCATGTGTCGCCGCGTTGACCATCAGGTTCGAGAAAGCGCGCTTGAGGCTGAGCGGGCTGCCGACGACGTCGGCCCTGACGGCCCTGTCGAGGAGCACGTTGTGTCCGATGGAACGCAGCTCGCGGACGATCTCGCGGATGAGCTCGTCGATTTCCACGATCTGCTGGTCATCCGGCGACACCTCCTCCTGAACGAGGGTGATGGCGCTTTCAGCGATGTTCTCGATCTCCGAAAGATCGTTCAGCCAGACATCACGCTCCTCGTCGTCTGAAATGAATTCGGCCCGGAGCCTCATCCTGGTGATGGGTGTCCTGAGGTCGTGTCCGGCGGCCGCGACCAGGCGCATGCGGCTCTCCATCGTTGATTGCAGGCGGTCGGATAGCCTGTTGAGGAGCTTTGCTGTGGCAAGATCCTCCCCCAGTCCGTTTTCCGAGATCTTTGGTATGAAACCCTGCGGGTTGACGGACTCGATCGCGGTTTCGAGAATGTTCAGCGGACGGACGATCATGTTCGCCACGAGGACGGCGACCGTGGCGGAGCCGCCCACGATGAGCGTCGAATAGCCGAGAATGATCACCCAGAGCGGCGCGAACGGCTGGATGAGGGCGAGCGTGTACGGCAGCGGCTCCCGTGGGATGCCGGTCGTGATCGGGGCGCCGCCGGGGCCTGGGAGATTGAAGACGGTGCGTGGAGCTGCGGCGGCACCCTCCAGCTTCGAGACGCTGAAAGAGGCTGCGACTGCGATGAGGCTGATCGCAACCATGGCCCCGAAGACCAGCAGCGTGATCTTCGCCCGCAGGGAGGTCAGTGGATCAAGCGACAGCCAGCGCATCGATCTTCTCGACTTTTACAGAAAGCTGGTAGCCGCTGTTCCTGACGGTCTTGAAGATCCCGTCCGAACCTCCGCCGTCCTTCAGCTTCTTGCGGATGCGGCTGATCAGGACGTCGACCGAACGGTCGAGAGGATCCGACTTGTAGCCGTGGGTGAGCTCGATGATCTGGTCGCGGGACACCAGGCGGTTCGGACGGGAGAGCAGGATCATCAGCACGTCGAATTCACCGCCCGTGAACTGGAGATCTCTGTTGCTCGCCTCGTTCACCACCGTCCTCGTCGCCGGGTTGGCGACGAAACCGTCGAAGCGGTAGCTCGGTGGCAGTTCGGGTTCCTGGCGGATGTCGGGGGTCGACGTCCGGCGGTGCACCGCCTTGATGCGCGCAAGAAGTTCGCGCGGGTTGAACGGCTTGGACATGTAATCGTCGGCGCCGATCTCGAGTCCAAGGATTCGATCAACTTCCTCCTTGTTGGCGGTCAGCAGGATGAGCGGGGTCAGGTTTCCCGCGGCCCGCATGTCGCGGCAGGCATCCATTCCGTTTCCGTCGGGCAGCTTCACGTCGAGGATCACGAAGTCCGGGCGGGCGTCCCTGAGCTTCTCGCGGAAGGCTTTGACCGTTTCCGCCTGAATGACGGAAAAGCCCTGTTCCGTCAGGTACTTGCTGAGAAGAGTAAGGATCTGCCTGTCGTCGTCGACGACCAAAATCTTGATCTGCTGCGTCATCTGAAATCCCTGTGATCTGAATCCTTGAAGGAATTCTGACCCAGAAAAATGGGGATGGCGAGTGGCTATGCAGGCTTCGTCGGCTAGCGCGGCCTGGTTGTTCCCGGCTTGCGTCGCTCGGCGGGCGGATGGCGCCATTCCGCATCCATGTCCGTGTATGGTTCGTCGCCCAGGGTTCTGGCGGCGAGTTCGAGCATCTCTTCGAGGGCGGCGACGGTCCGCGCCGCATCGCTGTTCGGGTTCATCTCCGCCTGCGCCTCGGCGTAATTCATCGTTCCCGGCAGTTCTTCGGTCAGCATCGTCAGGAAGTTGCCCGCCGTTCGTTCATCGCGTGCGGCCATACCTGCGTCGATCAGCTTGACGATCATCGACCCCCACATGACTGTGAACAGGCCATCGCCGGGCAGATCCGCGGCAATGACGCGCTCGGCCTGATCTTTCTTTTCGGCGATGAGCATGAAGGCTTCGTGCAGTTCTTCAAAGCGATTGGTCATGGTTTCCTCCTGTCGTTCACTCGTTGTCCGTCCGAAATCAGCGCATGGCCGGGACGTCGACTTCCCCGAGAGCGGTCTGCACTGTATGGAGCATGTCCTCAAGGTTCGAGAGGATCGGCGCGGTCTCGAAGCCGGGCATGTCGCCTTCCCGGGCGGCGTATTTCCAGTCCATGGTGAGCTTGCCCACCAGCTTCGTCAGAATATCGGTGGCCGCTTGCTCGTCCGTCGCCTTCAGTCCTTTTTCTATCAGGCTTTCGGTCATGCGCTGCATCGAGTGAAACAGGCTCTGACGTGGAAGTTCGGCTGCGCTCAGTCCGATCTGGATCTGCTTTTCTGCGATCTGCAGGAAGGTTTCGTGGAATTCCGTGGTCATTCTATGGCTCCCAGCCGATCAGAAAAGCTTGTTCGCCAATCGCAAACAAATGTGAAGTTCGAGAAAAATTCCAGACAAGTTCGCACTGTAGTCTGAAAATCAGAAGGGAGCGGAAACCCCTTCGATACGGGAGATGTCCCCCAGCATCCCCAAAGGGCCCAGTCCCCAAGGCTCCGCCGCCGTCCCCCACGGCCGCGGAGCCTCTTTCTTTTTGGGGTCAGGGGTATGAAACCCCATTATCATCATCGTCGTCCTCATCCGCGCCGTCGTCGCCTTCCCAGCGCGGAACGCCAGCGGCTACGGCCGCCTCGTTGAGAACCGTCTGGCGCGTGTCCTGGTTGATGGCGTAATCGTATTCTCCGATCTCGATGGAGCTGATGAGGCCGATCCGCTGCTCTTCATCGAGGTGCGGGTACTCCTCGCGGATATGGCTCTCTCCGACCCAGTCGGTGATCCTGATCCTGTTTCCGACAGCCGCCTCGAGAGCGAGAAGGAGTGAAGATTCGTCGAGCGTGCCGTCCGAGTGGAACTTGATTGGCAGCGTGATTTCTGATGGAAGATCCATGATGCAATTCTCCTGTTTGCCTGTTCGATAAGGCGGCTGAGATCTGCAAGCGGCAAGCCTGCTTCTCACTTTCGTGTCCTTGGGTGAAGCTCTATTGAGATTTCAGGAGGTTTACCCATGGCTGCAGAGAAGATTGTCAAGATCACGTGGCGCAACGAGAACTACGGCCACGTTTATGACGCGCAGGCGTTCCGCTACGAAAAGGATCCCTATCCCTCGGAGACGGAAAGAACCAAGCTTGCCCGCCTCTTCAAGAAGCATGGCTTTGAAGTTCATCCGCAGCGTCACTGCTGGATGGCTGAGTATAAGCCTGCGGATGCATGCGTGGGGCTGGTCGAGGCGCTCGAGGAGGCCGGATACACCGTCGAGAATCACGGCGCAGTTCCCGACGCTCTGTCCTCCAAGAACGCAATGACCATGTGAGCCGGATATGGCGCAGACGATCATTCTCTGTCACGGATCCGAAATGGACTTCGACGTGTTCGATCTCGCCAGGACGAATGACGGCTGCGCCTACGGGCGTGGCTTCTACTTCACCAATGACCTTGACCTCGGCCGGCAGTATTCGGGCGGCGGCGATCCATATGTAGCCCGGATAACGTTCGAAAACCCCTACGTGGTCGACCTCGATCGTCCCTATGAGCAGCGGGCGGAAGCGAGGAGGATGTTCAGGCCCAACAAGGGCGCGCGCGAGCGGCTGCTTGATCTCGGACACGACTGCGTCCTCGTCCGGCAGGATGGCTACATCGAGATGGTCGTCCTCGACCCTGGAATGATCGAGAGCTTCGGACGGCGGGCCGATCTCTCGGACTATGCGCCCGCTCCCAGCAGGCGATAAGACACGTCACCGCTGCTTTCAAAGAACGAGGCCGGATTTGTCCGGATGCGCCTGATGATCGCGACTGTCTCCCTGCGGCCGATCTCGACCGCGCCAAACTCGATCGCCATGGCCCTCCTGAAGAGCGGGACATCGTAGTGCGGGGTCGACGCGTCCCGCTGGTACCAATCCCTGCGCGCGCCGATCCTGTCGGCCATGGCATGCAGCTCCGCCTCCGTGTCGGCCAGCATGTGGCACATGACCATTCCGCGGAAGCGGTTCTGCTGCCTGTCGACGTAGACGGTCATCAGCGCTTCCGCGCCGGCGAGGGGGCTTCCTCGGCCCTGGCGGGCGTGTTGAACTCCTCGATGGCCTCCTTGAAGACCAGCTCGCGCTCGTTGTCCTTTTGGAAGAAGCGCTGGTCCATCTCCTGCATGATCGGGAGCATCTTCTCGGCGAAGTCCACGGCGATGCGCGTCACGTCCTCCTGGTATTCCACGTCGAGGGCTGTGAGCTTGCGGACGATCTCCGGCGTCGCGTAGTCGATGATCACATGCTCGCGCTCGACGTATTTCTCCTTGTAGCCCTGGATGACGTGCGGATCCTTGCTCCCGTACGCTTCCATCTCGCGGACGTAGTGGATGTCCTCGAGGTAGAGGCGCTTGCCCGTCTCCTTGACAACGGTGGCATAGGCCTGGGGCCTAAGGCCCCTGCGGTCCGGGATCGGGAAGCGAAGCCCCTGCGGCAGCTTCTTGAGAAGCGAGGCGGGCCACTGGGGTTCGATCGGCGAGATGCGGCCGACGAGGACGAGGCGTCCCGCCTTGGCGCGTTCGTCGGCGCGCTTTGCCTTCATCTGCTCGAACAGGGCCCGTCCTGTATTCTCCCAGTATGCGGGGCCGATCTCGTTCGTGAGAAGGTAGACGGACGAGCTGTAGTGGAAGTAGTCCCGGTCGAACTGGCCGACGAATTTCTTGTAGTCGACGGTTCCTGCGCTGGCGTAGAGCGAGTTGCCGGATTTCAGGATGCGCTCCTGGACAAGTGGCGAGAGCTCGACCTTCTTCCGTGATCCGCCAAGGCGCTTCGTGAGTTCCTGGCTGTCGGCATCGCCTGAGAAGCTCGAATGCCGCTTGAGGCGGAGCTTGTTGCTCTCCTCGTCCCTGCCGTCGGTCTCGTACATGTCGAAGTCGCCCGCATGGCCCCCCATGTTCGAGGTCACGACGAAGCGGGAACCCTTGCGCTCGAAGAGCCAGTCGAGAAGGGCGAGCTGCGGAAAGGTCGGCTTGAAGGGTTTCGGCATCGATTGAATCCTAGTGTGGTCGGTGTCTATACGACGTTAGCGCACGGCGCTGCAAGGATTCATTTCTGACGGAGCCTATATTGATCCCGTCTTGTTGTTGTCGCCATTGAATGGCAAAGGTACGTGGGCCCTCCTTGGAGGGCCCGGTCAAGGAGATGAGAAATGTCGGAAAAGGTTGAAACCACGATCAAGCTCGACGAGCGCACCGCGCTCCTGCTCAAGATGGTCGGTGAAGTATACGTGCGGCGCGGCGGTCCGGTGTGGGAATGCGCGCAGGAGTGGGACGAGGCTTTCACGCCGGAGGAGCTGGACAGGCTGGCCGACAGCATCGAGGAGGCGGTGGTCGGCATTGCCCCCGAGAATGTTGCTCCGTAAGCACGCAGGTTCATCTGGCTTCCGGCGGGGCTTCGACGGAAGCCATTGACGGGTGTTGGC
>RCUP01001132.1_pt1 | contig 17046 bp, 22 predicted proteins | sample 2166341 | NCBI WGS metagenome assembly RCUP01 (sample SAMN09932325, study PRJNA488358) | compost metagenome | isolation source: compost soil in succinonitrile-enriched | place: Germany: Experimental Botanical Garden | reverse complement strand
ATTCAAAATCCGTTTTCGAAAGGAGTGGGAGTTCGAGTCTCCCTCGGGGCACCAACCATATGTTTCTAGCTGTCTCAGACAGTTCACGAAACAGCACACGAAGCCCGCCTAGTGCGGGCTTTGTTGTTTCTGACTGTATCTCCCTATCTCACCTTATCTCTTCCCTCCGTGTATCCCACCTTGTATCCTCAGAAAAAGCTCTAACTCTGGGATACAGATCATGAAGCGTTCCGATATCAAGCGCCGCCCGTTGGCTGATACCGTACTGAGCAGTCTTGAGCCAGACACACAGGAATATCGAGAACTACATGAGCGCGGGCTTTACTTTCGGGTGAAGCCGAATGGCGGCAAATCGTGGCAGCTCCGATACAAGAACGCGGCAAGTAAATGGGCGTGGATGGGGTTAGGCAGTTATCCCGAAGTGAGCGCTAAGCGCGCTGGCGAGGAAGCGGACAAGCTGAGGAAACTAATCAGCGACGGTATTGACCCACAGGAACAAAAGCTCGCCACCAAGGCTGCCACTGTAGCTGCCAAAACCCGGACATTCCGCGTAGCGGCGGATGGCTGGCTTAAGGCCAAAGTCGATAAAGGGCTGGCCGACTCCACCCTGAGTAAGATCCGCACCTATCTGGAGAAGGACATACTCCCTGCTCTGGGTGACATGCAGTTGGACGAAATCACCCGCACCGACTGCGCCGCCCTGCAAGCCTCACTCGAAGCGCGCAACGCTCATAACGTTGCCGAGAAGTGTCGCACTTGGATAAATCAGATATTTGGACGGGCCATTGGCCTAGGGCTGACGGAGAACGATCCGGCCAGCAGGCTGCGCGATATTGCTGCACCCGCCCCCAAGACTCAGCAACACCCGCACTTACTGGAGCCCGAACTGCCAGAGTTCATCCGGGCATTGAAATCTACAACTAGCCGCCTGCCTGCCAAGACCGCTGCATGGCTTTGCATCTGGACAGCATCCCGGCCCGGAATGGTGCGGCTGGCGGAGTGGGCGGAAATAAACTTTGATGTCGCCACTTGGACGACACCCGCCGCCAAGATGAAGATGCGCCGGGATCATGTGGTCCCCCTGCCCAGCCAGGCGATCGATGCCCTACGCGAACTGCACAGGGTGACAGGCCGTAGCCGCTGGCTGTTCCCCGGCGTCGGACCGAAAAACCCGACAATCAGTGAAAACACAATCAACAAAGTATTCGCCGGGATTGGGTACAAAGGTCGATTGGTCGGACATGGCACCCGCCACACTGCCAGCACCCTATTGCGCGAAAACGGCTGGCAAAAAGATCACATTGAGGCGCAACTGGCACACAAGGAGGAGGGCATCTCCGGCATCTACAACAAGGCCCAGTACCTTGAGCAACGCACGACCATGATGCAGTGGTACGCCGACCACTTGGACACGCTAGCCGCCGGCAACGTGGTGCAAGGCCAGTTCAACAAAAAAGCATAGTGCGTTGATTGCCGACCTTCCCTATGGCCCATAGACAGATATAGACTAAATACAACGCTGCTTGGATATACCGCATCCAATCAGTCGACCTCCGGCATTGCTCCGAGAACGTAGGAATAGTGCAATTCGGCGGCCCTTTGGGAGGGGGCGAAGTGTGGGTACTCGCGAGCACTTTCAGCCGAAATTAATGCGTTGCCGCTGGAAGCGATGAGATTGAAAGACGAATACATACCGCCAACATATAGGTCAGTCAAAGAGAGCCATGATTTAGCCGCAGAACGATTTGAGGAAATCAAAAAAAATAACGAACGCATCCAAATTGAGGATCTAGCGCTTTTCGCAGCGAGTATGACCGAGCACCTGTCTGGGGAGGATCGAGAAAAGACCGCTGAGATGCTTGGTCGTTCCTTGGTGAACTTGACCTTGCTGCTGGAGAAGCACCCGGAAAGTGAAGAATTGATCATGGGGAGCGCTACAGCAATAATTTTGGTAGGGGTCCGCGCCGTTGAAGATTTGATCTTCAGGTCTAGTGAATCCGAGTTCAAGAAAGCGCGTCCATTCTTGGAAGCCAATAGGAAGAAATCGATTATTGTTGAACGCGCCAAAACCATCGCAAGTCAAATATGGCAAGCCGACACCGGGCAGGAGTATCGAGTAACCGACATGGCCAAACTGGTCATGGATATTTTGAAGCGAGAGGGAACTGCGGATCTTCCAGCCATAGGACGCGTGGCGGACTGGATCAAACCAATAGCACCGCACTACGCCCGTTTAGCAGGTCGCCGCCGTAAAACCCCTTAACCGTATCGGAAAACCCCTTTTACGTGCCGGATATCCCCATATCCGGCACGTTGAGGGGATTTTTTTAGCCCGTTTAAGTCATCAGTCTGCTCCCGTCTCAATCAATGGCGGGAAACAGATATGCACAACACCCAACCCCTCAAAGCAGCAAGCCGCGCGGCCAGCCTTCCGTTCGACTCCGGCACCACCATCATCCGGATGCCCGATCTGGCAGCCATTACCGGCCTTGCTCGGCCGACCATCTACAAACGCCTCAAAGACGACCCCACGTTTCCTCGCCCCGTTCAACTGAGCGACAGTAAGTCCCGTGGCGCACCCGTGGGTTTCGTTCTGTCTGAAGTCCAGGAATGGGTACGCAAACGCATTGAAATGCGTGAGGTAGTCGAAGTGAAAAAGGCTGCCAGCACCAATAAGTCCGCATGTAACGCCCTGCAGCGCTTCGACTTCATCTCCGAGGAGTAATTGAATGAAGCCTGCAGACAAACTTTTGCCACTCCTCGACAAAGTTCGCGAAGTGAAAATGGGCAAGTGGACGGCTTGCTGCCCGGCACATGATGACAAGAACCCCAGCATGAACATCACAGAGGTCGAAGACGGCAAGCTGTTGGTGAAGTGCTGGGCCGGCTGTTCTGTGGACGAGATCCTTGCCTCCGTCGGGTTGAAGTCGCGTGACCTGTTCCCTGATGGCGGCAGCAAGCCACGTCGACTGGGTCCGAGCCGAGCTGCCATCGAGCGTGAGCGCATGGTCCACCTCATTGGCCAGTCCCTAATCGCCCAAGGTGCAGAACTGTCTGAAGAGGATCGCCATCGCTTCGAGCTGGCGTGTGATCGCTTGGCAGGCTTGGAGTTGTAAGCATGAGTGCGAAAATAAAAGATCCCTACCACAACCAGTGGGCAACACAGCGCCAGCAGCAGATCAGCACTCCCGACATCCGTTTTGTAGCGGCCTGCCATATGCCAATCAAGCCTGTTGCCTGGCTGGTTGAAAGCTATATCGAGGAAGACGCACTCACGGTGATGTACGGCCCTCCCGGTAAGGGGAAATCGTTCGTTGCTTTGGACTTGTCTTGCTGTATTGCTAGCGGCATGCCGTTCCACGGCCATTTGGTGAAACCGGGAGTTGTAATTTACATCGCAGGTGAAGGTCACAACGGTATCGCTCGGCGCCTTCACGCATGGGCGCAGCATAACGACACTGCCTTGCCGGAACTGCTGTTCGTATCAGAGGCCCCTACGGATCTGTCCAACGCAACAAATGCTGCAAAAGTGGCAGAAGCAGTTAAGCAGATTGCCGAAGCTACTGGCGAATCCCCGGTGCTGATTGTGATCGATACCATGGCCCGTAATTTCGGAGGCGACGAAAATAGCGCAACGGACGTGGGGCAGTTCATCCGCAACGTTGACGCACTGCGTCGGCACTGGAAGGCCACAGTCTTGATCGTCCACCACAGCGGTAAGGATGGCGAGCGAGGCGCACGCGGGTCGTCTGCGCTGAAAGGTGCTGCGGATGCTGAATACGAAGTGAGCCGCAGCGACGAAGACAAGCAGGTTCGGCTGATCCCGCGCAAGATGAAGGATGCTGAAGAGCCGCCATCGCTTGCCTTCGAACTGGTCGGCGTACCAGTACGCGACGACAGCGGCAGCTTGGTCAGCGGTGCCGCGCTGCGTCTGACTGAGTACACAGCACCAGCAGCGCCAGTGTTGGCAAAGTTGGGTAAGCATCAAAAGGCTGCGCTGGAAACACTCGAGCAGATGCACGCGGAGATCGCCCAACGGTTGAATAGCCAGGGCCGGGAAGATCACCCGGTATTCATCACACTTGACGCATGGAAAGCGAAGTGTGAAGAAGCCAAAATTACTCGCCAGCGGTTTCACGATGTCAAATACGCGCTGACTGATCGTCAGCAAATCCGAATCGACGGTACACATGTATTTCTTGTCCGTCCTGTCCTGCCTCCCTTAGGGGAACCGGACCGGACGGACAGTCTGAAGATCGTTAATACCGGACAAACCGGACGGGAAGCGGACGAAAACCGGACACAGAACGGACAGCATGCCAAGTCGCCTGCAGTCGACTTTGAGGAGTTTTGATCGTGGCCGCCCTGGACTACTTGCTCCGGGCCGGCCTCACCGCCGAGCTCAACGGAGATAAACTCCGCCTGCGCCCCGCTGACCGCATCACGGATGCCGACCGACTCTATGTATGCAAGCACCGCATCGAGCTCATTGCCGAACTGAATGCGGCTAATGATCCGACCCTTTGCTGGTTGCACCTGCTTGTGTTGGCCGACGGGTACGTGGTGCAAGCATGCGGCGTTATCGACACCGCTATTACAAAACAAAAGGCTCATCAGCAGCACGGCGATACCCTGTTGGCGGTAGTTGCAGTCCCAGGGTTCGAGCGTCCTCTCTCCGAGGCGGAGATCGTCAAGGCGCTAATCGGCACACTCGCCACGCCATCTCCTAAACCTACTCCGTCGAGCCTCTGGCTGCCTCGTGTCGCGCGTCTGCTCGGCACCCATCCTGCTGTACTGCTGGACGAGGGGCATTTGGAGCCGCACGACCTTGCCGAGCTGGCCAATGCGGACGTCGTGCTGGTGGCCGACACGATCCACGTTAGCCCGGCGTGGATCAACCGGCCGCAGCGGGTTGAGCAAACGGCCGAGATCCACACCGTGGAGGAAGTTAAGCCGCAGCACATCATCCACACCGCAGCTAAGGCGTCACAGGCATGGCGAGATGCCGAGGCGGCACACACCAACCATCTGATGAGCTGCCGCGCCTGCCATGCGGCAACCGGCCGTTACTGTCCGGCTGGCGTTGATCTGCGCCAGCGTTATAACAACACCCCGATGGAGACGAGCGAATGAGTAATATCCCGGCAAAGAAGTTCGCCATGGCGGAGACGGAGGAGCAGGCCCTCGCCATTAATTATCTGACTCCTGAGTGCCTGAGCGCCGCATTGCTTGTCAGCAGTAACCTGATCGGCGAGACGCCGTTTACCGATGTCGTCCTCGAATTGAGCCGGCAGACGGCTGCAATCAACAACGGTGACATGTCTCAAGCAGAAAACATGCTAGTGGCGCAGGCGCACACTCTGAACGTTCTTTTCACGCAGCTCACGACTCGTGCACTGTCGGCTAAACAAATGAGCGGGTTGGAGTCCTACATGCGTCTCGCACTTAAGGCTCAGAACCAGGCCCGGGCGACCTTGCAGACTTTGGGCGAACTTAAAAACCCCAAGCAGGTCGCTTTCGTGAAGCAGGCGAACATCGGCAATCAGGTCCAGGTCAATAACGGTATTCAAGAGAAGCCCGCGCGCACGCGGAAAACCAAAAAAGCGCAGAACGAACTATTGGAGGTTGAGCATGGCGAACGGTTGGACGCCCGAGCGACGGGCGCGGCAGGCGGAGCTGATCCGGCAATGGCGACCTTGGGAACAAAGCACCGGGCCACGAAGCGCCGAGGGTAAGGCCGCCGCGGCGCGCAATGCCTGGACAGGTGGAATCAGGCCGTTGCTGCGAGAGTTGGCCGAAGAGCTGCGAGAGCAGGACAAGATTCGTCGCGAGATCCTAGACTGAGCGAAACGCCACGGATGGCGATTACCAAGTGCTTACCCGCCCTGAATGTGCTGACGCGTATCACTTTGAGTTGTCCGGACAAAGTGCAACGAAAAATACCTTTCCTATGCCTTGAAATCACGACTCGCCCGTTCCGTTTTGTCCGGTTATGTGTTGCACCTGAGGTGCACCTAAAAATAACACCGCAATGGGAATATGGAGCCCGTATAAAATAACTCCCGACGCCGACTACGATATGGCTCAGCCACATAGGTAGCAAAACAGTTCAAGCACATAGGAAACAGTTTTTTTTAACTTGCACTGTTCGACTCCCAGGATCTGACTATGCGCTGGAGAGAGCTGAAACCTATGTACTTGAAGTGGTTCGATTTCAGAACCTATGAAGTGATTTAGCATTCGCGCCAAAAGGAAATTGATGACCTCTGAAAGCCTTAGGCAGCTATTCAATCGATGAGGCCTACAAGTTTTTCTACGAGACTGCGGTCAAAACCGACAGTCCATTAAACCGATATCAGAACATCCGCCACCTGGCTAATGACACCTACAGTGATCACCCGACCATCAACAACAATACCCTTCACCTGAAGGGCTGGCTGGACGTGGCCGCCGAGCCGGTGATCGTCAGCGTGCCGGACATGGACAAGGGCCGTTACTGGATTTTGCACGCCATGGACATGGGCCATTACACGACGTCCATGATCGGGTCTCGAACCTATGGCCCGAAAGGCGGCCACTTCATGTTCGATGTTCGCAGCCACCAATTGAGTAGAGCGTTCCCTTTCAGGTAAATCTGACCGACGGCCACTTAATTGGATGCCCGCCAATAAGCATCCAGGCCCTCCAGTTGCTAGCATTCAGGAAATCGCTCATGAACTTCTCGGTAAGGACCAGGCTATAGGTCAGTTTTGAACGAGTCTGAGAGTCTGGGAAGCTTAAGACTTGATTTACATCAAGTTCCCACGTCGGTATCCGGGTAAAGGGTACTAAGGTTGGTCCATTCGTCGATTACACCGGTTAATCCGGGAATCCGGCGAGTCTAAGTCCCCTCGCCGCCTATCCTTAGTGAGTCATCTCTATTGACGTCACTTCTCATGTCAGACGTACGCGCTTTGCAAGTACATGTCCTGAAGGCTGCGTGCTCGACCTGCAGTGTGATGGAGCTGTGCCTGCCCATCGGCATGACCGGCCTAGAAGTCGAGCGTCTAGACACGTTGATCGTGCAACGTTTCAAGGTAAAAAAGGGCGCGGCACTTTACCGGGCAGGCGAACCGCTGCGCTCGCTGTATGCGGTGCGCATCGGTTCGTTCAAGACCAGCATTCTTTCGGTCGATGGTCGCGAGCAAATTACGGGGTTCCAGATCCCCGGCGAAATGCTTGGTCTGGACGCTATCAGCACGGACTTTCATGCGTGCAACGCGGTTGCGCTTGAAGATAGCGAGGTCTGCCCTATCCACTTTGCTCATCTGGAAGAACTGGCCCATGAGCTGCCGTCCCTGCAGCACAGCTTCAACAAAATCCTCAGCCGGGAAATCGTGCGCGATCACGACATGCTGATGATGCTGGGCAACATGAACTCGGACGAGCGTCTGGCAGCCTTTCTGCTAAACCTGTCGCAACGTTTGAAAACCCGTGGATATTCATCGACGGATTTCGTGTTGAAAATGCGCCGCGAGGAAATCGGCTCCTACTTGGGGTTGCGCCTGGAAACCATTTGTCGTGGTATTGCACACCTGCGGGATCAAGCACTCGTGGAGATTTCCGGCCGCGACGTCAAGATCCTTAATCTGGAAGGCCTCAAGCAGTTGATTGCCGGCTGCCATCGCCCTCCTGCCTGTTGATCCCGTCAACATATGCGCGACATGGTCTTACACACGCCCGGTCAGCCGCTGCGACGAAAATCGGCCCACCCAGCGCCAATCAACTGTTGATCAAAGTCTTCGCCTGCGGCGTCTGCCGCACCGATTTGCATCTGATAGACGGTGTGAATTGCCTCAAGCGGTGCTGCCCCGGGTGCCAGGGCATGATCGTCGGTGAGGTCGTGGCAGTCGGCCCCCATGCAGCCCTGGGCGCATCGGCCAGCGGGTGAGTAATCCCTGGCTCGGCTGGACGTGTGGGCATTTTGCATTCTGTCAGCCTGGACGGGAAAACCTCTGCGATCAGGCCATGTTCACCGGATGTCATCTGGACGGTGGTTACGCCGAAAACCTCGTCGCCGACCAACGCGTCTGTTTTCCTACACGATCATTGCTTTGCACCGAGCGCCGCAATGTATCGGGCGACGGATTCGGCATCTGCCTGGGAAAGTGCATGATCCACCGGCAACATCGGCGCACCGTTGGGGCGTTGCCCGGTCTGCTGAAGCACCAAGATCTGATGGCTCATATAGCCGGCATGCTGGCCCGCCACCCGTGGAATCACCCATTGACCCCGCCGTCCGTCCCGTGGCAAGCGCTGCACGCAGGGACCCCCCTCTCAGGCGACCCCTGGCGAAAGATCACTTCACCTCGCGTATCTGACGTCCCGCTGTCAGCCTGCATGGCTCGCTGGCTCGCAAAATAGTCGGCCAGTTCGGCAATCTGAGCCTTGGTCAAATGGGACAATCCCGCCATGTACCGGCCGTCCGTTGCAGCGCTACGTCCATGGTTTTTGAAGTCGGTCAATTGCAACTGCAAATACTCGTTTTGCTGGCCCGCCAACTTGGGAAACTTGGGCGAGACAGACTCCCCCGTCAGCCCATGACACAGCGAACAAACGCTGTCCGCCATGGCGATTCCTGACAGGGTGGACATTTGCTGAGGCGCCTCTTCGCTTGTACCCGTGCAACCCATGAGCGTGGCCAGGCAAAGGGCTAGAGCATGAAGTGCCCGGCTATCCGTAGGTCGCATGCTTGATACGTTCATGGCTGTTACCCAGGGGCGTTAGCGGATCACCATCATCGCCTGTGTGATGGCGCTCTTTGTTGATAAACCTCAACCAATCCTCCTCCGTGCTCTCGACGCCGCGACAATCACCGCCATTGCACACGCCTCCCAGCCCATGTTGAAGTCGTTGACCGATTATGTTGAAGAGCGCCGCCGCGAGCGCCGCGTTCGCATGTTGAAAACCCTATCTACCATCACCGGGCGATGATCGGTGCGGCCACCTATACCTGAGCTTTGCCCAAAGGGTCTGTTCATCCAGGGAAAGGGGAATGGGCAGGTGATTTCTTTTCAGGAACATCGGTCATGGTCGCCCAACTGTTGGACGCCCACTTGCCCAGTCAAACGGCAATGTCCCGAAGCATTTCCTTGCGCTGTCCCCAAAGCCTGGCGCCTTGATTGCCAAGACGCTGCAACCCGCATTTTCGAGAATCCCTTCAGCGGTCAACCCGATGCCGGAAGGCAGCAGATGGTGATTGGCCGCGCCGATAACCAGCAGGTTGTAGGCACTGCGCTGCAGATAGGCACAAATGGCATTCGCTGGAGCCCCGGAAATGAAGTGTCGATGTTCACGGGCAATCCCATGCTGAAGGGCGAAGTCTTCGAAAGACTGCTTGCGGGCGTCGTACCGGGACAGGTCACCCTGACCTGGGGCATCGCTGTCGTAAACGCTGATCACATGCAATGCAGCACCACAGGTGCTCGCCAGGTGTCTGGCGGCCTCCATGATTGAATGATTGTCGCTGTCGCCCTCTTTCGCCTGAAACTCCATGTCGATCGCTGCCAGAAACTTGCCGGGTATTTACGTCGGGCCCGGTTGGACGTAAAGCACGGAGACTGGACTGACACTTAAGAACTCCCAATCCTGTGGTGACAATCCACAATGCGCTAACCCCGGCCGCGCCTGCATGTCCTTGATAATCAAGTCTGCCTCGATGCGATGTGCACAGGCAGCGAATTCGGTTGCAGAGGAACTGGCACGGACGACTTCGGAATGGACCTCGACGCCCTTCTCCTGCAAACGCAAGCTTTCGTCTTTCAGCCACTTTTGACGCTGCGCCAATACGCTTTGGCGAACGACGTCGGGGCATTCGGCGCCTGCCGGACCGGCCGACTCTACGCCGTGGGGATCGGTGAAGGCGGCAATATGCAATGGCACACCCAAGGCGCACGCCAGATCACCTGCGTATTCAAGGCCGGGGCAGTGAGCCGCTTGGGAAAAAGGGGGCGAGGAACAGCAAACGCAATGGACGGATCATTAGACACCTCGGCGCATGGCGAAAAAGCACGGTGGTTTGTGGGAAATACGGTTTGCGTGAGTACCTGCCGCATGCGCCGAGGCTGTGGCGCAGGTTCAAGGGAATCACCCCTTAGCCAGTTCGAAAGTGGAGAGCCACAGGGCGTTGATGCAGGCCTCTTTGTCCTTTTCGGTAACCGGTTCAAGGGCCATCGGATCAAGCATGTGCTGGTTAAGCATGGCCAGACGTACCATGCCATTTTTGTCGAGGAGAGAATGCGCCATGCATTCACACAACGACCGAGGCAGGGCTTGCGGAAGAGACTCCATCTCGGCGTTTTCAAACTCGATCACTAAACGCGCTGTGCATGTGTCGACCAAATCCTGCACCGCGTGAGAGGCGAAGTTAAACGCCGTCAGGTAGCCCGCCATCAGCGCCATCGAGACCGACAGCAAGAGAGTTGCCTCACGCTTCCAGGAAAGGTTTCCCGTCCAGTGCAGGTATTTGCGCGCAGCTTCCCTGCTCCCGTGCTGAACCGCGTGATACCGGCTTAAAAGCTTGTGGTTTGACATGACTGAATCACTCGCCATCTTTATAAAAACAATGGCGCCCACTGAACAAAGCCGTTTGATCTGGATCAACCCAAGCGCAGCTGCGTCCCGTCTTCTTCACCTGCAAGCAACCCTGCCTCAAACGTCGATGGCTTTTGGGGGGATCGTGATGAATCTGCAGTAAGGTCAACGCTTGAGAGTTCGACACTGTCGCGATACTCGGGCACCGAAACCGACCACCCTAACTCCAGACTGATACGCCGGCGCAGTACATCCGACGCGCTAGGTTCCCCATGGACGACAAAGGTATGTTTTGGCGGTCGTTTGAACCCACGCAGCCACTGCATGATTTCATTGGCGTCGGCGTGTGCGGACAGTGTTTGCATCGGTACCACCTCGGCGCGGACCGGCACATCCTTGCCGTGAATACGCACCGAAGGCACTCCTGCAACAATTTGCGCGCCCCGTGTGCCACCGGCCTGGAAGCCAGGCATTAGCAGCGTGTTATTCGGATTGGGAGCCAGAGCCTTGAGGTGATGGACCACCCGCCCACCTGTCGCCATGCCGCTGGCGGCAATAATCACCGCCGGGGTGCGTTGCAGATCAAGTGCCCTCGAATCATCGACGGTGTGTACGAACTGCGCCACATGGCACATGCCTTCGCAGTCTTCCATAGATAATCTGTGCTCGTTCCGGAAACGCTGGTACAACAGCGTGACATCGGTGGCCATCGGACTGTTGAGGTAGATTGGAATATCGGGAATCGCCCGTTTGCGCTTCAACTGATACAGGTGATACATCAGCAGTTGAGCGCGCCCGACCGCAAACGATGGCACAAGGGTAATCCCTCGGCGCAGCGCCGTACGGGTGATGACCTCGGCCAGTTGCGCCTGTGGCGCCTCGACCGGATGTTGACGATCACCGTAGGTAGACTCCACCAGCAGATAATCCGCCTGCTCGACAGTTTCTGGAGCTAACATCACAGGATCGTCTGGCCGCCCCAAATCCCCTGAAAACACCAAGGTCTGGCCGCCAGCAATCACCGCCACCGTCGCGGCACCCAGGATATGCCCGGCGCCACGCAACAGGATGGCAATGTCCGCAGCGATTTCTACCTTGTGGTGCAACTCCACCGGCCGCAACAGTTTCAGTGCTCGCTCAGCATCTTGCTCAGTGTAAAGCGGTAACGCCGGGCTGTGCTTTGAGAAGCCGTGCCGGTTGGCGAACTCAGCCTCCTCTTCCTGCAGTCGGCCACTGTCCAAGAGCAGAATTTTCACCAACTCACAGGTAGCGGGCGTGGCGTAGACCGGACCGCGATAACCATTGCGCACCAGTACGGGTAGATAGCCGCTGTGATCAAGATGAGCATGTGTCAGCACGATGGCATCGAGGTCGCTGACCGGAAGCAGGAACGGGTCGCGATTGTGCAGTCGCAGTTGCTTATAGCCCTGAAACAGTCCGCAGTCGATCAGCACATGTTGGTTGCCATGTTCCAGCAGATACTTGCTACCCGTGACCGTACCCGCGGCACCTAGAAATGTGATTCGCATGGCCGTTGTCCTTGAACATTCAGAGGAGCGCTATTGATCGCTCGTTTCGTCCAAGGTCAGTTGATTTTTATCAACTGCAGGCTCGATGGCACCTTGTTCAACCTAATGAGCGTGAGGGTTTGACGATCATCAAACTGCACGGTGCACGGTTTAACACGCTCTCAGCAGTATCACCGATAAACCGGTCGGGCCCATGGTGATAAACCGTGCCCAGTACCACGATGTCGAAGGCATTTTGTTGGGCGAAAAGCCCGATGACCTTGTGGGGAACGCCAGTCAGTGAGTGTCGCCGCGTACTCTTGATGCAATAGCGCTCAGCCAAAACATCGAAAGCCTCTTGCTGGGCATCCTCAATCGCGTCCCTCAAACTCTCATCAAGAGTGCCAGTCGGAACACTCATCGGCGCCTCGCTTATCTCTGACCAACGACAGACGTTAAGTAAGTGCAGCGAGGCACCGCAGCTGGCTGCCAGGGTCGACGCCAGATCAAGTATTCGGTCATTTAAACCCTGAGTCAGCTCCTCCAAATGGGACAGATCGATCGCGGCCAGGATTTTCAATGGTTTGGGGTTTCTGGCACTGGTCACCAGGTGCAGGTGGGTAGGACACTCGCGCAGCAGGCGCCAGTCCAGGGGGCGGTGAAAGGCTCGGTCGAGTGCTGGCACATAATGGGTGTCCTTGATCACAAGGTCCGGATGGAAGTCAGTCACGTATTCCAGCAGGTTGGTCAGGCTCGACTTGGCCCAGACCACTTCGGTGGTCACCTGCAGGCCGTCGCATCGGTAAAAACGGGCCTGCTGCTCCATCCAATGACGGTGCACTTGCAAATAGCCTTCTCGTGCCTGGGCCATCGCGTCGTGGTCCAGCAGCCCGGCTACCGCCAACGCTTGAACATAATCGAACGCGACAATGTGCAACAACGCACCGGTTGCACACGCCAGGGCATGTGCACGCTCAAACGCCGGGGTATGGGTCATTTCGCTGGGGGCTATCAATAGAATGCGTTTGAGCTTGAGCATCACGTACCTCGCTCTGGGTCCTGTCTGCCAGTTGATTATTGGGTGTCATGCCGAGGAGGAGCCTGATTTTTATCAACGAATCAGCCGCTGTCGGCAATGGAGCGACTCGCTCTCGGTTAGTCAGCCCATGGTTGATTCAGCTCAACCGTTTTCCGGCGTTCAGGTGTAGAACTGGAATGACCACGGAAGCCCGTGCGCAGCTGCTGCTTGAAAAGAAATGCAGGCATCGATGCCATTTCGCTACTCCTATGCCATGCAGCGTGTCCCGACTACCCGCCCCTTCTCGCTGGAGCTTTGCCATGTTGGCAGTCACGCTGATCAATATGCTGGTGGTCATCATCGCGGTCGTGATCCACTACGAATGCTTGCTACGGCTAAACGATTGGCTGCCCCGGCTCAAGTTGTGGAGCCGCTTCAGAATTGTCGTGGGCGTATTCGGCGCTCTGCTGGCCCACGCAACAGAGGTCTGGTGCTTCGCATTGGTCTACTACCTCATGGTGCACACCGGTAAATGGGGTAGCTTGACAGGCAACTTCGACGGTTCACTGATGGACTGCGTTTACTTTTCCTTCACGACCTACACGACGATCGGCTTTGGCGATATTTCACCCGTGGGCGACATCAAGTATTTGACCGGGCTGCAAGCCCTGACCGGGCTGGTGCTTATCACCTGGACCGCCTCCTTTCTGTTTCTGGAAATGCAGAAATACTGGAAACGCAAATAGTCGTTATCCCGGTCGAGTCAACCTCAACGGTCGTCCGCCCTCCACAGTGCATAGACAAGCTGTCGAGCTGAGTTGCGCCATAACGCTGTACACATTCGAGCTAAACCGCCAAAACGCAGCATGGCGCCTGATACAAAATATGCTCGGTCGTGCTGCCCAGGAGTTTGTCCAAACCATGGGACTGAACCCTGCCCATCACGATCACATCCACGTTGTGTTCCTCAGCAAACTCACTCAACACCTTGACCGGGTGCCCGTCTATGAAATGTCGACGATCCGGGGGCACACCGAACTGTCCTGCCAACCGAAGGAAAGACATTTCCAGGTCCCCGCGAAGCGCTTTAGTCAGGTCTGCGAGGGTGAGGCCGTCCATGTCCGCCAAAAAAACAGCCGAGATATCGCAGGCGAAAAGCAAATGCACCTCGGCATTGCACTGCATGGCAAGACTGCAAGCCTGCTTGATGATTCGGTCATTGAGTTCGTCGTCAGCTGACTCGACATCCGATACTTCGACTGCCGCGACAACCTTACGCGGCAAGCCCAAGCCGCTGCCGCCCACCAGATAAACCGGCACCGAACAGTGGCGTAACAAATGCCAGTCCAAAGGCGTGAAGAAGGCCCGCTTGAACACTGACGCATGGTCAATTTCCTTGATCAACAAGTCCGGTTGCATGTCCGTGACGTGATCGATGATGTCTTGCTTCATGTCCTCAGCCCACGTTACCTCCGTGATCACCTCAATCCCCCGGCCACGCAGGTTCTGCGCCTGAGCCTCAAGCCAGCCGCGATGATCCTGCAGGTATTGCTCGCGGGCCAACGTTCGATCGCCCTCTTCAAGCAGCGATAACCATTTAATCGAGGGAATCAGCGCGGCGATATGCAAACTCGCGCCGCTGGCCTTGGCCAGTGATGCTGCATGATTCACGGCTGGGGAATGACGCAGCGCCGGATTGATGATCAGTAACAGACGTTGATACTGGCTCATGATCAATCTCCAAATGACGGGAAATACGACGCAAACCGCTAATGGTCAGGCGTCAGCGATTGGCCCTGACCGCCAGAATGCTGCCAGGCACAGAGTACAGCGCTCGCTCCGTGTTGCTGCCGATTAGCCGGTCGACACCCGTGCGATGCACGGTACCCATCACCACGACGTCGGCCAGGTATTGCTCGACAAACTCACTGATCACCGGCACCGGCAACCCCATGACGAAATGCCGACGCTCGGGTGGCACGCCGTAGCGCTGCGCCAATGTAATAAACGCCTGGTGCAAGGATTGACGCAGTTCCTCGATCGAGTCCACGCCCCAACCGCCACCGGCCAGTGGTGCGTCGCTATTGAAAGCGGGCGATAAATCGTAGGCGTACAGCAGGTGTAACGGCGCATCGCATTGCAGGGCCAAGGCGTTCGCCGTCTGAATGATGGTGTCGTTCAATCCGCTGATATGTGTCGAAGGGTCGAACGGGTCGACTGCCGCGACAACCCTGTGAGGCAGGCTATAGCGGACTTGGTTGACCAAATGCACGGGGATCGGGCACTCACGCAACAAGTGGCAGTCAAGTGGGGTAATGAATACCCGCTTGAGCACGGGTTCAAGGGTGACATCTTTGATCAACAAATCGGGTTTGAGATCTTCGACCGTCTTCAGAATGTCCAGCAGCGGATGAGTGGTGAAAACGGCTTTGACCGTTACCTCGAGCCCCAGGTCGCTGAGTCGATCCAACTCTTCGACCTCCCAGCGGCGGTAGCGACGCAAATAGCGCTGATGCTCTGCGTCGTCGACTTTTTCTTGCCATAAATGCACTACCGGCGCGGGTTCGACAAAGGCCCGCACGTCCAGTACGGCCCCGGCCGCCTTGGCCAATGCGACGGCGCGCAACTGGGCAGGAGACTGATGCAGGGTTGGGTCAGCGATCAGCAGAAAACGTTGATATTGCCCCATCACACACCTCCGTTCGACTCCGGTCATACAGGTGCCGGCATGGTTGAAGACTGCGCGTCATCCCTTCGTGTGGTTTGATTTACATCAAGCACAAGCAAATCAATACCGCCGGCACCGGTGTCTGATCCAGATCAGATTCAAGTATCGACCGCGGTGTAGAAAGGACTCAAACGCGGTTCTTTTGCCGCGGGCCAACCTTTCAAACCGCACCGGAGGAAACACCCCATGCTTACCGTCAAAGACCACAATGACCGGGCTGCAGCCGCCTACGCTGCGGTCCACGGCCAATACTGGATCGAAGCACTCAGGGACGGTCGCCACGTGCTGATTCGACCGCTGGCGGAAAAGGATCGCGACCGTGAATATGCCTTCATCAAACGACTGTCTCCCGAATCCCGACATATGCGTTTTCTCGCGCAGATCAACGAACCCGGCGATGCGATGCTCAATCAGTTGATGGACACTGATAATAAACAACGTGTGGCCTATATCGCCCTGGTCCATGACAACGGACAACTGGTCGAGATTGGCATCAGTCGGTACGCGGCCACCCGCGAGCATGAGTGTGAATGTGCAGTAACGGTCGCCGATGAATGGACCCATTTGGGTCTGGGCACATTACTGATGGAGCATCTGATCAAGACAGCCCGCAAAAACGGCTTTCGCCAAATGTATTCAGTGGACTCGTCCAGCAATGCACCCATGCGCGATCTGGCCAAAGCGCTCGGATTCGAGACGCACAATGATCCAGACGACAGCCGTCAGATGATCCATCGAGTTTACCTCTAAAAAATCGCCCCGCGATGTTCCGAAAAACGGCTCATCACGGGGCGATCAAGCCCTCACGATTGCAGCATTTTTCCCGGTTTGATCGCCAGTACACTGCACGGCGCCCGATGCAAAAGTTGCTCGGCCGTAGTGCCCAATAGTTTGCTCAAGCCCTTGTGCTGCACCGTGCCCATGACAATGACATCGGTGCGGTACTCGCAGACAAATTCACAAATACTCCGCACGGGGGCGCCCTCTATGAAATGACGACGCTCCGGTGGCACGCCGTGGCGTTCGGCAATGGCCGCAAATGCTTCATGCTGAGCCGAGCCCAACATTTCATAGATACCGGAGGCCAGTGGCAGTGCGGCAAATCCCATGTCCTGGGCGTATATGGCCGTCCAGTCATACACATGTAGCAGTTCAAGATTGGCATCACAGACCGCGGCCAGTTTCGTCGCCGCGTCGATAATCTGATCGTTGAACACATG
>RCUP01001131.1_pt1 | contig 17060 bp, 15 predicted proteins | sample 2166341 | NCBI WGS metagenome assembly RCUP01 (sample SAMN09932325, study PRJNA488358) | compost metagenome | isolation source: compost soil in succinonitrile-enriched | place: Germany: Experimental Botanical Garden | reverse complement strand
GTCAGATTTTCATTCTGAAAAGAGGGGTTCGACTCCCCTAGGGCGTGCCACTTCCCCTCCGCCAAGTCATTGTTCAAAAGAGCCTATTCGGCTTTGTGGATATTTCTGTTTTTTTCCGCAGAAGATGGCGAAGACACGCATTTTTCGCTTGCGATATCTTCTCTTCCCCCCTATGAGAGCGCTCACCGCACGCGCCCTTCGTCTATCGGTTAGGACGTCAGATTTTCATTCTGAAAAGAGGGGTTCGACTCCCCTAGGGCGTGCCACTTCCTTATCCAAAAATCGGAAAATCATTTTGCCAATGCTGCATCCAGCAGGCGCAACTGTATCCGTCGACTGCCCTGCCAATAGTCTGCGCTCAGGCTTCCGGCGGCATGGATTTGCAGGCCGCGTGATTTCATCAGGAGGTCGCCCAGAGGTGTATCTGCGGCACGGAAAGCGATCCCGTCCAGGCGTGAGCCGTCCATTGCTTCCAGTGTTATCTTGATGTGAGCAGTGCCCACCGGACGGACATCCCTCAAACGATGGGAGGGGATGGCGAAGATCGGCTGCGGATGACCGGAGCCATAGGGCCCGGCTTTTTCCAATTGATCGAAAAGGTCGAGGGTTGCTCCTGATGCCGACAGAGCGCCATCGATCTTCAATGAGTGGCTTGAGACGAGAGACGGCACGCGCGAGGCGGCACTCTCCTCGAAAAATGCCCTCAACGCCCCGAGTTTGGCTCGCTCGACGGTGAGGCCCGCTGCCATGGCATGACCGCCACCTTTCACCAGCAGACCGCTTTCCACGGCCGCGCGCACCATATGGCCCATGTCGAAACCGTTGATCGAGCGGCCGGAGCCGGTGCCTTTCCCTTGCGAATCGAAGGCGATCGCGAAAGCGGGGCGCTTGAACTTCTCCTTCAGCCTAGCCGCAAGCAAACCGACGATACCGGGGTGCCAGCCTTCATGTGCAGTGACCAGAACATTGGCGCCCTCGCCGTCTCCGTACTCGGCCAGCACTTCGGCTTCCGCTTCGGCAAGCATCGCCGCTTCCATCGCTTGGCGATCCCGGTTGAGTTCATCGAGGCGGGCTGCGATTTCCTCTGCCTGCACGCCGTCTTCGAGGGTCAGGAGGCGGCTGCCGAGCGCTGCATCGCTGATGCGTCCGCCGGCATTGATGCGCGGACCGATGAGGAAGCCAAAATGATAAGGCGTAACCGGTCCCGATAGGCCAGCCTTCCTGAAAAGTGCCGCGAGGCCGAGATTGGTCATATGGCGGGCCGCAATCAGCCCCTTGACTACGTAAGCTCGGTTCAACCCCTTGAGCGGCACAACATCACACACGGTCGCGAGCGCCACGAGATCGATCCACGCAAGAAGATCTAGATTTGCCGCTCGCCGGTCTCCGGCTTCACGCAAAAGACGCGCGGTGGCGACAAGAACAAGAAACACCACGCCGGCGGCGCATAGATGCCCCTGCCCCGACAAATCGTCTTCGCGATTGGGATTGACGAGCGCGACCGCTTTCGGCAGCTCGGTTCCTACCTGGTGATGGTCGATCACCACGACGTCACATCCCTTCGCCGCGGCGGCCGCAAGCGATTCGTGGCTGGTCGAACCACAGTCGACGGTAACGATCAGGCTCGCGCCGCGTGCGATCAACTGTTCCATGGCGGCAACATTCGGGCCATAGCCTTCGAATATGCGGTCAGGAATGTAGATTTCGGCATCGATCTCGAAATGCTTCAGGAAACGATAGAGAAGTGCTGAGGACGATGCTCCATCGACGTCATAGTCGCCGAATATAGCGACACGTTCGCGCCGGCGGATCGCCTCGAGAATTCGCGCCGAAGCCTTGTCGCAATCCGTCAGCGTCAATGGATCGGGCATCAGCGAGCGGATGGTCGGATCAAGAAAGGCCGGAGCGTCGTCCAAAGACACGCCACGCCCGGCAAGAACACGGGCGATGATCTCGGGAATTCCATGGATCTGGGCGATTGCCAGCGCACGGTTCTGTGCTGCCTGATCGAGCCTGGACATCCAGCGCTGCCCGGATACAGACCGCTCCACTCCTAGAAATGCCCTCTGGACGGGATCCGCGGGTTCCTGGGGCGTTAAAGCAGTAAATGTCTTTGTCGTCATCGGCTATCCATAGCCGACGACGTGCAGAAGCGGAAATGCTTTCGCGTCAAAGCCAGTTGTGAATCAACAACCACACTGCAGCGAACATAGACGCCGATGCAACAGCGAGGATAGCGACAACAAATGAACCTGCCCTTTCAGGCTCGCCATCGTCTTCGCCAACCAAATCCTCGTTGAACGAATAAACAAGCTTCAGATACGGCACACTGCTGTGCCCGCTGTGACGCTTGGGTTGGCCGTAAAGGCCGTCACTCATGTCAATAGACATCACGCAAACGCCTCCTCCTGCGATGGTGAATGAGGAGAGTGTACGGCGATTTTCTCCCTGCGACCAGTCATCAAACTGTCATTCGGGAATATTTTCACAAAATACTAAAATAGGGCCAAAGCGCGTCGCCCCTTCAGGTCTACACGCTACGCCTTGGCTTCTTGTTCTTGGCTGTTGTTACGCAGCCGGCCCGAGATTTTTCAGGATGCGCGGGGCCGCTCGATGCGGATCACCTGCGGCTCGCCGACGAGATAGGTCTCCTGCTTGATCCCCTCGACTGCCTTGCGTATCGATGCTTCGGTCGTGGCGTGGGTGACGAGGATGATCGTCTTGGAGGTGTCCGTCTGTGCGGGCTTCGGCCGCTGGACGATCGATTCCAGCGAAATGTTGTTTTCCGCCATGCGGGCCGCGACGCTGGCAAAAACGCCGGTGCGGTCGGCAACCGTCAGGCGGATGAAGTAGCCGCCTTCATGGCTGCGCATCCGGGCCTTCTGATAAGGGGCAAGTGCGATTGCCGGAGTGCCGAGTACCGGCACGCGCTGCGCACCAGGCTGGCTCTTGGCGATGTCGGCGATATCGCCGAGCACGGCCGAGGCCGTCGCATTACCGCCGGCACCGGGGCCGACCATCAGAAGTTCACCCAGGATATCAGATTCGATCGCCACGGCATTGGTGACGCCGTCGACCTGCGCAATCACGCTGTCATGCGGCACCATGGTCGGATGAACGCGCTGTTCGATGCCGCTTTCGGTGCGCTGGGCAACGCCGAGCAGCTTGATGCGGTAACCGAGATCGGCAGCAGCCAGAATGTCGTCGATCGAGATGTTGGTAATGCCCTCGAGATAGATCTCGTCGGCCGCGATCTTCGTGCCAAAAGCGAGCGTCGTCAGGATAGCAAGCTTGTGCGCCGTGTCATTGCCCTCGATATCGAAGGCCGGATCGGCTTCGGCATAACCGAGACGCTGGGCTTCCTTCAGGCACTCCTCAAACGAAAGGCCTTCCTTCTCCATCTTGGTGAGGATGTAGTTGCAGGTGCCGTTCATGATACCATAGACGCGCGAGACGGTGTTACCCGTCAAGCTCTCGCGCAGCGCCTTGATGACCGGGATACCGCCGGCAACGGCGGCTTCGAAATTCAGGAGCGCGCCCTTTTCTTCGGCAATCGTCGCAAGCTCGACGCCTGAGGCCGCCAGAAGCGCCTTGTTGGCGGTCACCACATGCAGGCCGCGCTCCAGCGCGATCCTGACGGAATCGGCAGCAGCACCCGTGGCGCCGCCCATCAATTCGACGAAGACATCGATATCGGCTTCGGCTGCAAGCTTTTCCGGTGTTTCAAACCATGCCATGCCGGACATGTCGAAGCCACGGTCACGGTTGCGGTCGCGGGCGGTAATGGCAGTGATCTCGATCGCTCGTCCGCATGTCACGGCCAGTTCATTGGCACGTGTCTGGATGATCTTAACCAGCGAAGCACCCACGGTTCCAAGACCCGCGATGCCGACTTTGAGGGCGTCTGCCATTTCGCATTCCCGATGTTTGAAAAAGCGGCCACGAACGGGCCGCTTGAGGATTATGACGGTCGATGACCGACTTAGCGGTGCGTATTCAACGAAATGACGTTGTGCATCGTCTCGTCGACGGTCGAGAAAAACTTCTTGATATTACGGGCCGCCTGACGAATCCGGTGCTCGTTCTCAACAAGTGCGAGACGGACGTAATCGTCGCCCATTTCGCCGAAACCGATGCCCGGAGCGACAGCGACGTCCGCCTTTTCGACGAGAAGCTTGGAGAATTCAAGCGAGCCGAGGTGACGGAACTTTTCCGGGATCTTTGCCCAGGCAAACATCGTGGCAGCCGGCGGCGGCACTTCGAAACCGGCCTTGCCGAAGCTGTCGACCATCACGTCGCGGCGGCGCTTGTAGACATTGCGGACTTCCGCGATATCTGAGCCATCGCCGTTCAGCGCGTGGGTTGCAGCAACCTGGATCGGCGTAAACGCGCCGTAATCCAGATAGGATTTCACACGCGTCAGCGCTGCGATCAGGCGCTCGTTGCCGACGGCGAAGCCCATGCGCCAGCCCGGCATGGAGAAAGTTTTCGACATCGAGGTGAACTCGACGCAGACATCCATTGCGCCCGGAACCTGCAGCACCGACGGCGGCGGATTGTTGTCGTCGAAATAGATCTCGGAATAGGCAAGGTCAGACAACACGATGATGTCGTGTTTCTTGGCGAATGCGATGACGTCCTTGTAGAAATCGAGGCTCGCCACAAAGGCCGTCGGGTTGGACGGATAGTTGATGATCAGCGCCAGCGGCTTGGGGATCGAGTGCTTTACCGCGCGCTCAAGCGGCGGGAAGAAGCTGTCGTCCGGCTCTACCGACATGGAGCGGATCACGCCGCCTGCCATCAGGAAGCCGAAGGCATGGATAGGATAGGTCGGGTTGGGGCAAAGGATGACATCGCCAGGCGCGGTGATCGCCTGCGCCATGTTGGCAAAGCCTTCCTTCGAGCCGAGGGTCGCAACGACCTGTGTATCCGGGTTGAGCTTCACGCCGAATCGGCGAGCGTAATAGGCGGCCTGAGCGCGGCGCAGCCCCGGAATGCCCTTGGAGGATGAGTAGCGGTGGGTGCGCGGGTCCTGAACCACTTCGCACAGCTTGTCGACGATCGCCTTCGGTGTCGGAAGGTCGGGATTGCCCATGCCGAGATCGATAATGTCCGCGCCACCCGCTCGCGCGCTGGCCTTCAAACGGTTGACCTGTTCGAAAACGTAAGGCGGCAGTCTGCGGACTTTATGAAACTCTTCCATCTCTCTTCCCATTGGCGCACGAAGCAGCAATTGAGCGACATCAATGTGTCGCATCCGATTGCTTTGCGGCCAAACAGGACGAAAGGCAAGTGCTAAGAGAGGCGACCCGTTACTTCGAGATGGTGTTCAGCGCGTCAGTGCCATGCTCAGTGGCCAATTTGCGATATTCGGCGACGCGTTTCTTGTATTCAGCTTCGCTGATCGAACCGCTGCGGCGAGCACGAGCAAGTGCTGCCATACGAGGCTCGGTCTTGTTATAATCCTCGTCCTCGATCTGCTCGTTGGCGGCGAGAAGCGTGCGATCGAAGGTTGGATAGGTGCCGGTATCCTTCTTGGCCAGCGGACCCGGCGCGCGTTCAGTCTTAGACTGAGAAATAACGGCCGGCGGCGCGGTGTTGGGGATACCGTCGTCAAGCGCAAAGCTCTGGCTGTTGCAGGAGGCCAGCAGCGGCAATAGAGCCAGAGGTGCAGCGACAGACAAACATCCGATCCCGCGCTTTAGAATTCCCATGGCCTGCCCCATCTCCGTCAATGCCGTCATCGGACCCTGTCCGACCCTGACGCGGGCGGTGATCCGCCATCGTCGTCCTTTCCGGCACTTGTATTCGGTTTCGGGCGCGATGTACAAATGAAAACAACGGTCATGCACGGGAGGCTGCGATTGGCGCAAAAGTCCGACGATCACGGGCATTCCGGACAGGAATTTCCGGGCTTCGATGCGCGTTTCTTCGAAGCCTATGCGATCAAGGACCCCCAGTCCCTGATGATGAATGCTGCGCGGGCATTCGAAAATCTGGGTCGCGCCGCCTCCGAATGGCTCGGTCCACGTGAACGCGGCGAGACATCGGATGATCTTTTCGCCGGGCCGATCGGCGATTTCATCAAGACCATGTCGGCGCTCACGGAATACTGGACTTCGGACCAGAAACGGATGCTCGAAGCGCAGACACTGCTTCTGTCCACCTATTTCGAGATCTGGATGCGCAGCATTCAGCAGACGGGCGGGACGGAGGAAAAGAGCGCCGAGGCCGAGATGGCGGCAAACAAGGACCGGCGCTTTGCCGACGAGGACTGGTATCGTAATCCGTTCTTCTCCTTCCTGCGGCAGATCTACCTGGCAAGCGCCTCCTGGGCCGAAAGGCTGGTGAACGAGGCGGACGGGCTGGATGAAATTACGAAATACAAGGCCCGATTCTATGTCAGGCAGTTCACCGCCGCGTTTTCACCCAGCAATTTCGCAATGACCAATCCGGAGGTATGGCGTGCGACGGTGGAAAGCCAGGGCATGAACCTCGTCACCGGCATGCGGATGCTGACCGAAGACGTGATCGCCGGCGGCGGGCATTTGCGACTGCGCCAGACGGATGCTACCCGGTTTTCCGTCGGCAACAATCTTGCAATCACACCCGGAAAGGTGATCGCCCGCAACGAGCTTTGCGAGATCATCCAATATGCGCCGTCAACCGAGACGGTATTAAAGCGCCCGCTGGTGATCGTGCCGCCCTGGATCAACAAGTTCTACATCCTCGACCTGACGCCGGAAAAGAGCTTCATCAAGTGGTGCGTCGATCAGGGGCATACGGTGTTCGTTATCTCCTGGGTCAATCCGGACCGCGATCATGCGGCAAAGGATTGGGAATCCTACATTCGCGAAGGCATCGATTTCGCGCTCGATACGGCCGAACAAGCAACCGGGGAAAAACAGTCCAACGTCATCGGTTATTGCGTCGGCGGAACGTTGCTTGCAGCAGCACTTGCATGGCATGCGCAGAAGAAAGATACGCGCATCGCCTCCGCCACGCTTTTGACCGCGCAGGTGGATTTCGCCGAGGCCGGCGAATTGAAAGTGTTCGTCGATGAGGAGCAGCTTGCCGTCATCGAGGCGCAGATGAAGGCGAGCGGTTATCTGGCGGCGTCGCAGATGGCGGCGGCGTTCAACCTTCTCCGCTCTTCGGAGCTGATCTGGCCCTATGTCGTCAACAACTACCTGAAGGGCAAGGAGCCGATGCCCTTCGACCTGCTCTACTGGAACTCCGATTCGACGCGGGTGGCGGCCGCCAACCACGCTTATTACCTGCGCAGCTGTTATCTCGACAACGCGCTCTCTGCCGGCCAGATGAAGCTCGGCGGCGGCTCGATCGATCTCCGCGACATCAGCATCCCGATCTACAATCTCGCCACGCGCGAAGATCACATTGCCCCTGCCCGCTCCGTCTTTCGCGGCAACGCCCTGTTCGGCGGGCCGGTCGAATTCGTTCTCTCCGGCTCCGGGCATATTGCCGGCGTCGTCAACCCACCGAGCCGGACGAAGTATCGTTATTGGGCCCAAGGCGACACAGGTGCCAAGTCTGCAGATACGCTGGACGGCTGGTTGAAGGAGGCGACTGAAACCGCCGGCTCCTGGTGGCCGCATTGGCAGGCATGGGTGGAAGCGCAGGATACCGACCTTGTTCCGGCCCGCATTCCCGGCGACCGAACCCTGTCACCGCTTGGAGACGCCCCCGGCACCTATGTTCTGGCGCGCGCCTGACGGACTTCTCATGCGTTTTCACCCTCCTCTTATTCCCGCCACGCTGGTGCAGCGCCACAAGCGCTTCCTGTTCGACGCCATTCTGGGCGACGGAACGCCGATTACCGGCTCCTGCCCCAATACCGGCTCGATGCGCGGGTTGACGACGCCGGGATCGCGGATCTGGCTTTCCGAGCATGACAGCCCGACGCGCAAGTACCGGCATGTCTTCGAGATGATCGAGGCGGATGGAGAGGTAGTCGGCGTCAATACCGGCATGCCAAACAAACTCACTGAAGAAGCAATCCGCACCGGCCTGATCCCCAGCCTTTCCGGTTATCCGACAATCTTACGGGAGCAGAAATACGGCCGCAATTCGCGGATCGATTTCCTGCTGAAAGGCGACGGCCTGCCGGATGCCTATGTGGAGGTGAAGAACGTCCATTTCAGTCGGCAGGCGGGACTGGCCGAATTTCCCGATACGGTCACCAAGCGCGGCGCCAAGCATCTGGAAGAACTTGGCGACATGGCGGAACTTGGTCACCGGGCGGTGATGATCTACCTCATCCAGAGACCGGATTGCCAAAGCTTCTCGATCTGCGCCGACCTCGATCCGTTTTACGCTGCGGCATTCGCCCGGGCACAGAAACGTGGTGTCGAGGCATACGCACTCAGATGCGCGGTTTCTCCCGAAGGAATAGAACCGCTGGATCTGATCGAAATGAAGCCCCTGCCGGGAGGAATGCAGTCGGAGTTATTGTTCGCCATGGACTAAGGCGGGCGTGCTGCATTATGAACGGGGGAACGATTGAGAGAAATATGATGGTCAATTACATCGAGGCGGTTTCCGCCCCCCAAAAAAACACGGGTGCAATCCGCCTTTACAACACGGCCGACGACTTCGCCAGCATGCGCAAGGCGTGTCTTCTGACCGCACGTTGCCTCGACGAACTCGCTTCGATCATCAAGCCGGGCGTTACCACCGCGGCGATCGACCGGTTCGTTTTCGAATTCGGCATGGATCACGGCGCGCTTCCCGCTACGCTGAACTATCGCGGTTACAAATATTCGGTCTGCACTTCGATCAACCATGTCGTCTGCCACGGCATGCCGGACGACAAGCCGCTGCGCGAAGGCGATATCGTCAATATCGACGTGACCTACATTCTCGACGGATGGCATGGCGATTCCAGCCGCATGTATCCCGTCGGGCAGATCAAGCGTGCTGCCGAACGGCTGCTGGAAGTGACGTATGAATGCCTGATACGCGGCATTGCCGTCGTCAAGCCCGGCGTGCGCACCGGCGCGATTGGTGAAGCGATCCAGACCTATGCGGAAGCCGAGCGCTGCTCCGTCGTGCGCGATTTCTGCGGCCATGGCGTCGGGCAGTTGTTCCACGATTCGCCGAACATCCTGCATTACGGCAGATCCGACGAAGGGCCAGAATTGAAAGAGGGCATGATCTTCACGATCGAGCCGATGATCAATCTGGGCAAGCCGCATGTGAAGGTTCTTGCCGATGGCTGGACGGCGGTGACCCGCGACCGGTCGCTTTCGGCACAATACGAACACGCAATCGGCGTTACCGCCACGGGCTGCGAGATCTTCACCCTTTCGCCGGGTGGTTTCGACCGCCCCGGACTTCCGCCGCTCGAAAGCTGATCCATGAACAAGCGCCCCGCCTCCTCGCAAGATTCGCATGAACCAGCCGAGGAGACGGGCCGCGACGACCTGTTCGCCGACGAGCGCGGTTATTTTGCCGAACATGTGGGAAAACGGCCGCCGCTCAAGGCGGATCAGCTGCCCGGAGCCGCCGAGCATTATCTCGGGCACCGCGAGCGGTTACGCGACAAATACCGCGACCATGGCGATACGTCGCTCGCCGACTACGAAATCCTCGAACTTCTGCTGTTCCGCTCGATCCCGCGCCGGGACACCAAACCTCTCGCGAAAGCGCTATTGGCCCGTTTCGGTTCGCTTGCAGGCGTGTTTGGCGCCCCGACAAGCCTGCTGCAGGAGGTCAAGGGGATCGGCGAGAGCGTCGCGCTCGATCTGAAACTAGTTGCGACGGTCGGCCAGCGAATTTTGCGCAGCGAGCTTCGTGAAAAGCAGGTTCTCTCTTCCTGGTCTTCCGTGATCGATTATTGCCATGCGGCAATGGCCTACGAATCCCGCGAGCAGTTCCGGATCCTGTTTCTCGACAAGCGCAATGCGCTGATCGCCGATGAAATCCAAGGCAAGGGAACGGTCGATCACACGCCTGTCTATCCGCGCGAAGTGGTGCGGCGGGCGCTGGAACTTTCCGCCACCGCCATCATTCTCGTCCACAATCACCCGAGCGGAGACCCGACCCCGTCACGCGCCGATATCGACATGACCAAAACGATCGTGGATACGGCAAAGCCGCTTGGCATCACCGTCCACGACCACATCATCATCGGCAAGGATGGTCATGCCAGCCTCAAGGGATTGAGGCTGATCTGACCCCCCGCCTGCTTCAGCCGGCGAAATAGGCGTCCTGATCGAGATCTTCCAGCAAACCAGGCTGGATTGGCTTCCAGTCCAGCCACTCCTTCGTTGTCGCGCTCGACGCCGGGCTGTCCATGCCGGCGAAATGTGCGAACCAGCCGAAATGCGCTGTAGCCTCTTCGTGGTTTTTAGAGATGACCGGCACGCCCAGACGACGGCCGATGAGTTCGGCAATCTGCCTGAACGGGACGCCTTCTTCTGCGACGGCATGGTAGCACGGCTCAAGTGCTCCCCGCTCCAGCACCAAACGATAGACGTTTGCGGCGTCGAACTGATGGACCGCCGGCCAGCGGTTCTCACCATCTCCGACATAGGCGGAAACGCCCGTCTCGCGCGCCTTGGCAATCAACATCGACACAAAACCATGATCGCCGGCCCCATGAACCGACGGAGGCAAGCGGATCAGTGAGGCCTTGACGCCGCGCTCGACAATCGCCGCCACGGCCTCTTCGGTCGCGACACGCGGAATGACGGATGAGCCGACATTCGGCAGATCGCTTTCCGCAGCAGGCCGGCCCAGTTGAAGCAGGCCCGTGCCGGATGTCACCAGAAAAGGACGATCAGATCCGGCCAGTTCGTCACCAAAGGCTGCGATGATGCGTCGATCCGACTCGCAGTTCTCCTTGTATTTCGAGAAGTCGTGATTGAATCCAGTGTGAATAACCGCATCGGCCTCCGCTGCACCGGCCTGAAGACTGGCCAGATCATCCAGAGACCCACGGTGAACCTCGGCTCCCGCAGCCTGCAGTGAAGCCGCCCCGGCATCGGAGCGAGACAGGCCGAGAACCTGATGACCGGCGGAAAGAAGCTCCCGAACGACGGCGGTGCCGACAAAACCCGTTGCACCCGTAACGAAGACACGCATATGAAAACCTCATGCTCGCATATTGACGGATGTCCGATATGATCCTGATGCGGGCGATAAAAGCCGTGACCTTATACCGGTATCGGGACTAACAGGCTGACGACCATGCCAGAGGCGATCGACAAAGCGCGGGGTGATAATCCGCTTGGAAGTTACCTGAAGGATCGGCGGGCAAAGCTCGATCCGGCGGAATTCGGTATCGAAGCAACACGCCGCCGCACGCCGGGGCTGAGGCGCGAAGAAGTTGCTCAGCGCGCCAATGTCAGCGCCACGTGGTATACGTGGCTGGAACAGGGCCGCGGCGGCTCGCCTTCGAGCGATGTACTGAACCGGCTCGCCAAGGCGCTGGCGCTCACCAGCGCCGAACGCGAACATCTTTTCCTGCTGGCGCAGCATCGGCCGCCCGAAATACGCCACCAGCCTTTTGAACCCATATCAGCGCAATTACAGCGGGTTCTGGACGCAATGACATTTAGCCCAGCCGTACTGCGCACCGCGCTTTGGGACGTCGTCGGCTGGAATGCCGCGGCAAGCGTGGTCATGACCGATTACGCTCTCCTGCCACCGGAAGAGCGCAACATTCTGAAGCTGATCTTTTGCAACCAACGGGTTCGCGGACATATGGTCAACTGGGAACGGGACGCTCGCTCAGCGGTCGCGTCTTTCCGCGCCGAAGCGATCAAGGCTGCACCTACGCAAGCTCTGCAGGCGATGGTCGAAGAGCTCAGCCAGGCAAGCCCCGAGTTCAGTGCGATCTGGCAGAACTACGACATTCAGAACTATGGTGCCGGAACAAAACATTTCCGCCACGAGATCGCCGGCGACCTGATGATGGAATATTCCTCCTTTACCGTCGATGGCCGGCCGGATCTCGGCCTTGTCGTGTTCACACCGATGACCGAAGCCGATGCCGAGCGCGTCAGACAGCTGCTCAAGACCACGCGAAACGACCGATAACCACCGGCAAACCCTCGAAAACCGTCATCATTGCACCGCACAATAATCGTATCTTTAGACAGGCTTGGACCTTGCCCGCGCAGTTGTCTTTTGTCATTTTCGAAACATTGCCGCATGCAATCAGAATTTTAGAATAGTCGTGTAGATCAGGTCTGGTTGTTTTGGCTGGCGAGACCAGCGGGTTCCAAACGGAGAATTTCATGCACCAGTACGACCTCATCGTGGTTGGCAGCGGACCGGCCGGACGGCGTGCTGCCATCCAGGCGGCAAAGCTCGACAAAAAGGTGCTCGTCGTCGAGCAGGGTCGGCGCGTCGGCGGCGTATCGGTTCATACCGGCACGATCCCGTCGAAGACACTGCGCGAAACCGCGCTCAATCTTTCCGGCTGGCGAGAACGGGGCTTTTACGGCCGCTCCTACAGGGTCAAGCAGGAGATCAGCGCAGAAGACCTGCGCCGCCGCCTGCTCATCACGCTCGACCATGAAGTCGACGTTCTGGAACATCAGTTCGCCCGCAACCGGGTTCAACATATTCGCGGCAAGGCGAGCTTCGTCTCGAAGGATACGATGCAGATCGTCAAGGATGACGACGACACCGTTCACGTCACGGGCAAAAGCATCCTTCTGGCAGTCGGTACCCGCCCCTATCGTCCGGAATCGATTCCCTTCGATAACAAAACGGTTCTAGACAGCGACGAATTACTGGAGATCCACAATCTCCCCCGCTCGATCGTGGTGATCGGCGCCGGTGTCATCGGCATCGAATACGCGACGATCTTTTCCGCGCTCGACGCTGCGGTTACCGTCATCGATCCGAAATCGACGCTTCTCGATTTCATCGACAAGGAAATCATTGAAGACTTCACCTATCAGCTGCGTGACCGCAACATGAAGCTTCTGCTCGGGCAGAAGGCCGAGAAGGTGGAGAAACTGGCGGATGGCAAGGTTGCCGTGACGGTGGATACAGGCCGCAGGATCGTCGCCGACATGGTGCTCTACGCAGCTGGACGCGTTGGTGCGACCGATACACTGAACCTCGCGGCCGCGGGACTGGATGCAGACAGCCGGGGCCGGCTTCGCGTCAACCCTGAAACCTTCGAGACCTCCGTGCCTGGCATCTATGCCGCCGGCGACGTTGTCGGCTTTCCGAGCCTTGCCTCCACATCTATGGAACAGGGGCGGATCGCGGCCCGTGTCGCAGTCGGCGCGATGGCCAAGGAGCCGCAGAAATATTTCCCTTATGGCATCTATGCCGTGCCGGAAATTTCCACCTGCGGCCTGACAGAGGAAGAGATGCGCGAGCGCGGCATACCCTATGAATGCGGTGTCGCCCGGTTCCGCGAAACGTCGCGCGGCCACATCATGGGTCTCGATAGCGGCCTCTTGAAGCTGATCTTCTCGCTGAAGACGCGGCGTCTGCTCGGCGTCCATATCGTCGGCGAAGGCGCGACCGAATTGGTTCACATCGGCCAGGCCGTGCTGAACCTCAAAGGCACCGTCGAATATTTCGTCGAAAATACATTCAACTATCCGACGCTGGCGGAAGCCTACAAGATCGCCGGCCTCGATGCCTGGAACAGGATGGGGGAAAAACGGACAGAGGAAACGGCGGCCAAAACCGTTCAGCTGACGGATACCGCCACTCCGACAACGGTTGAGGTGAATGTCACCGTCGAAAAGAAGAAGGCATCTTCAAAGTAGGCAGTATTCACGACCAACAAAAAAGCCGCTCCTTTCGGGCGGCTTTTTTGTTGTGGCCGATTTTGACCAGCAGATACAAAAATGGCCCCGTAAGGGGCCATTTCCGCAAATTTCGTCGCGATTAACGCGAGTAGAATTCGACGACCAGCGACGGTTCCATGATGACCGGGTACGGTACATCCGAGAGAGCCGGTACGCGGGCGTAGGTGGCAACCATCTTGTTGTGGTCGACTTCGAGGTAATCCGGAACGTCGCGTTCAGCGAGCGAAACGGCTTCGAGAACCGTGACGAGCTGCTTGGACTTCTGGCGAACTTCGATAACGTCGCCGGCCTTGCAACGGTAGGAACCGATGTTGACGCGAACGCCGTTGACCGTGACGTGACCGTGGTTGACGAACTGACGGGCAGCAAAGACCGTCGGAACGAACTTGGCGCGGTAGACGATGGCGTCCAGACGCGATTCCAGCAGACCGATCAGGTTTTCACCGGTGTCGCCCTTGCGACGGTTGGCTTCTTCGTAGATCGCGCGGAACTGCTTCTCGCGGATGTCGCCGTAGTAGCCCTTCAGCTTCTGCTTTGCGCGGAGCTGAACACCGAAGTCGGAGAGCTTGCCCTTGCGGCGCTGGCCGTGCTGGCCCGGGCCGTATTCGCGGCGGTTAACCGGGGACTTCGGACGGCCCCAGATGTTTTCGCCCATACGGCGGTCAATTTTGTACTTGGACGATTCGCGCTTGCTCATCGCATTTCCTTTCGAACAGTTGCACCGGTTTGTTGCCAAACCGGATGAAGGAAACACGCCCTCCTCTGAACCTCGTTTTGGAAGTTCTGACAGGCTTCTCACGAAAGCGATCGGAGAGTGCCACGGGACATGTCAATAAAACACCGGGCGTTGCCACCCGGTGCTGGGCCGGTCTTTAGGGGGCTGTCATGGAATTGTCAACAGCGGAATGGCTTTAAGCCCCAGCCCCTTATTCCGCAGCGACCTTGAGATCGCCCTCATCGGGTGCCTCGGCCGCACCGGGTGCGGTTTCAGCCTGCAGGTCCGGGAAGGCGACGATTCGTTTGCCGGCGAAATCCGCGTGGACAACGATCAGCCCCTGTTCCTCGAAATAACCGAGAAGGCGGCGGGCGCGGCGGGCGGAATGGGTGCCGTAAGCGCGGGCGATGCGGGCATCAGACGGGCAAGGCTCGGAACCGAGTGCCGCCTTGGCCATCATCAGGAACACGCCCTGAAGGTCATCGGAGACACCATTCGACAGCGAAAGCACGGTCGCCCAGGCCTCGCTCGCCGCCATGGTCGCATCGACACCGGAACGGGCGATCGCGGTGCGGCGGCGGAAATCGCTGAGCGAGATCGGCGGGCCGGGCAGACGGCGCATGCGGGCGCGCACGAGAAAATCCTGATAGAGGACGCTGTCGGTACGGTAGGCCGATTGCGGATCGTCGAGAATTTCCGACATCACCGCCATCAGCCGCTCTTCGCGCTCTTCTTCAGTCAATTCCGGCATGGCCACACGGGATTCGTTGGCCGTTGGCTGAACTGCCGCCGGCGTCGAACGCGAGAGTTCGGCCAGAATGTCAGTGGTCGGGCGTGGTGCCGGTGTCGGGCGGCGAACTGCGGTGATCGGCCGGGCGAATTCTTCCGGATCCGGTGTGAAGATCAAGTCTTCGACATCCTGCGGCGCATCCGGCAGCGGCATCAGCTTGGGGCTGGAGGAGCGCGCCGAGGTTTCGACATTGCCGATGACGATCGGCAGCGGGCGGCGCGACAGAGCCGGGCCGAGAGCAACGAAATTGCCGCGCTTCAGGTCACGGAACATTTCCGCCTGGCGGCGATCCATACCGAGCAGGTCGGCCGCTCGCGCCATGTCGATATCGAGGAAGGTACGACCCATCAGGAAGTTTGAGGCTTCGGCCGCAACGTTCTTGGCAAGCTTTGCCAAGCGCTGGGTTGCTATGACGCCGGCGAGACCACGCTTACGGCCGCGGCACATGAGGTTGGTCATCGCGCCGAGCGACATTTTTCGGGCATCTTCCGAAACATCGCCGCCGACGGAGGGTGCAAACATCTGCGCTTCGTCGACGACGACGAGAACCGGGTACCAGTAATCGCGGTCGGCATCGAACATGCCGTTCAAAAAAGCGGCGGCGGCGCGCATCTGTTCTTCGAGATCCAGCCCTTCGAGCGTCAGCACGCAGGAGACGCGGTTCTTGCGGATACGGTTGGCAATGCCGGCAAGTTCTGCTTCGGTGCGCTCGCCATCGACGACCACATGGCCGTATTTATCCGACAGCGTAACGAAATCGCCTTCCGGATCGATGACGACCTGCTGTACCCAAGGCGCGGACTGCTCCAGCAGGCGGCGCAGAAGATGCGACTTTCCGGAACCGGAATTGCCCTGAACAAGCAGACGCGTCGCCAGAAGCTCCTCGATATCGAGCTTGGCCGGCGCACCGCCGGTCACAGTTCCCATATCGATGCCGACTTGCACTATGCTGCCCTCGTATGCCGTAAATTTGTGTCTTGTCGGCGTCTTGCTGCGCTCAGGCAGTGCGCCGACCCCTCCCCTTAACAGAGATCGAGATTCGTTTCTTCGGGAAAGAGAGAAAAATCAACAGGCATTGAGATCAGAGATTCGAGATCAGGCCGCGGCCCGTTTGAGGCCGAGCGACAAGAACCCCGCGCCGATCATCAGCGAACCGCCGGTGCGATTGACGATGCGCTGAACCTTGGGCTTGCGGATCGTGTTGCGCGCCATCGAAGCCAGAAGCCCGTAAAGCGCGGCGTTGATGGTTGCCAGAACAAGGAAGGTCACTTCGAACACCGCCATCTGGAAGAAGAGCGGCCGGGTCAGATCGAGGAACTGCGGCAGGAAGGCGACGAAAAAGACGATGCTTTTCGGGTTGAGCGCCGTCACGGCATAGGTGTGGAGGAAGACACGTAATGGCCGGATAGCCGGCGCATCTGCCTCTTCGACGGCCTGCGCCTGTCCGGATACCGGCGCGCGCCACAGCTTGATGCCCAGATAAATGAGGTAGGCGGCACCGACCCATTTCAACACGGTGAACAGCATGGCGGATGTAGCAAGCAGCGCACCGAGGCCAAGCATGGAGGCGGTCATGGCGGTGAAATCGCCGAGCGCCACGCCAGCCACGGTCGCGCTTGCCACCTTGCGGCCATGGCTCAACGCATAGGAAATGACGAGAAGGATAGTCGGTCCCGGAATTGCCAGCAGCACGGCGGATGCGGCAACGAATGCAAGCCAGTGTTCGAGCGACATGGAAGTTTCCTCAGGT
>RCUP01001128.1_pt1 | contig 17097 bp, 16 predicted proteins | sample 2166341 | NCBI WGS metagenome assembly RCUP01 (sample SAMN09932325, study PRJNA488358) | compost metagenome | isolation source: compost soil in succinonitrile-enriched | place: Germany: Experimental Botanical Garden | reverse complement strand
CTCGAAATCCGCACCTACCGCCTCAAGCCCGGCACCCTCGACGACTTCCACCGCGCGATGCATGAACGCGCGGTGCCCATGCTGCGCAGCAAGGGCATGGACGTGGTGAGCTACGGCCGGTCGGACCACGAGGAAGAGAGCTACCACCTCGTGCGCGCCTACGCGAGCCGCGAGGCGCTGGAGGCCGAGCAGGCGGCGTTCTATGGTTCCACCGAATGGCGCGAGGGCCCGCGCAGCGCGCTGGTCGACCGCATCGAGACCTACCTGAACACGCTGCTGTGGCTCTCGCCGGAGGGCGTCGACAGCCTGCGCGCGCTCAACGAACCAGCGCGTTGAACATCTGTCGACGACGCACGGTGCGCGGGCCTACACTGCGCCTCCCGTCATCCCCCCAACTCACTGGAGAAACGCATGAACACCCAGGAAATCGCCGCCAAGCTCGTGGCGCTGTGCAAAGCAGGGACATTCGATGAAGCCCAGGCGCTCTACGCGCCCGAGGCCGTCAGCGTCGAGGCCAGCGCGCCGCCCGGCATGTCGCGCGAGTCGGTGGGCCTGTCGGCCATCCGCGCCAAGGGCGAATGGTGGGTCGCCAACCACGAGGTGCATTCGTTCCAGGTGGCCGGCCCCTGGCCGCACGACGACCGCTTCATCGTCGGCTTTCGCTTCGACGTGACCATGAAGCCCACGGGCCAGCGCTTCACGATGGAAGAGATGGCGCTGTACACCGTCAAGGACGGCAAGATCGTGCGCGAAGAGTTCTTCTACGAAGGCAGCTGAACGGGGGGGCCGGGCCTCCAGCAGGCCTTCCCCGGCGGGTGCTGCGCAAGAAAACGCGATTTCGCTAGACTGGCCGCGCGGCCCTTGCGCCGCACCTGACCGGAGCATTCGCCATGTGCCGCAGCATCAAGACCCTCTACAACTTCGAGCCCCCTGCCACCGAGCAGGAGATCCGCGCCGCCGCCCTGCAGTTCGTGCGCAAGCTCAGCGGCTTCAGCGTGCCCTCGCGCGCCAACGAGCAGGCCTTCGAGCGCGCCGTGGACGAGGTGGCCGCCACGGCCGCGCGGCTGATCGAATCGCTGGTGACCACGGCCGAGCCGCGTGACCGGGCCATCGAGGCCGAGCGCGCCAAGGCGCGGTCCGCGCTGCGTTTCGGCGCACCTGCTTCGACCTCGGACGCATGAAAAAGACTTCGTTCCCGCGCTGAACGGCGCACCGCCCTTCCCACACCACCAGGAGCATCCATCCCCATGCCCATCGAACTCTGGCTCGCCTTCGTCGCCGCGTCCGCGCTGCTGCTGATCATTCCGGGGCCGACCATCCTCACGGTGATCAGCTATTCGATGTCGCACGGCCGCCGCGCCAACGTGCCGCTGGTGGCCGCCGTGGCGCTGGGCGATTCGACCGCGCTGGTGGTGTCGCTGCTGGGCCTGGGCGCGCTGCTGGCCGCGTCGGCGTTCTGGTTCACGGTGGTGAAGTGGGTCGGCGGCCTGTACCTGCTGTACCTGGGCATCAAGCTGCTGCGCGCCGGCATCTCGTCCACCGAGACCGCCGCGCCGGCCGCACCGGCCTCGCGCTGGCGCCTGTTCGCCAACACCTACCTGGTGACGGCGCTGAACCCCAAGGGCATCGTGTTCTTCGTGGCCTTCCTGCCGCAGTTCATCAGCCCGGGCGCCGACGTGTCGCATCAGATGTGGGTGCTGGCGCTGACCTTCGTGGCGCTGGCCACGCTCAACGCCACGCTCTATGCGGTGTTCGCGAGCTCGGCCGGCCGGCTGCTCGCCTCGCCGCGCGCGCAGCGGCGTTTTCACCTGGCGGGCGGCTCGCTGCTGAGCGCGGCCGGCCTGTGGGCGCTGATGGCGCGCCGCGCCACCTGAGCACATCCACACACGCACAAGAAAGAAAAAAGACCGCGGGGCTGCGCGCCTCGCGGTCTTTTTCTTTGGGGGCCTTCGGCCCCGGTGTCAGTAGCGGTAGGGGTTGTTCGGCCGGCGGTCGTAGCGATTGGGCACGCCGTCGTTGTCGCGGTCACGGTCGTAGCGGTTGGGCACGCCGTCACGGTCGCGGTCGTAGCCGTGGCCGCGCGGGGGCGGGCCCCGGTCGTAGGGTGCGACCACGCAACCAGCCAGGATGGCCGAAGCGGCCAGCAGAAGCGCGAGTGTTTTCGTCATGCGGAGTTCTCCTTGGGTGGGGCTGTACGGTCGGGCCCGCCTCCTGCGAGCCCGTACCGTATTGAAGCCCCGCTGCGTGCGCATCGGGTGTCCAGATGCAGGCGCTTGTGTGAAGTTCGTTACCGGATGTGGAACCTTTGCCTGCGCTTGAGCACGCCGTAGCGACGTGGCACGATCCCGCCGATGACCGCCACGCAGCCCCAGCCCTCTCTGCCCGACCTCGCACGGCTGCGCCGCGTGCGCGACCGCATCGACCGCGAGCACGCGCAGCCGCTGGACGTGGAAGCGCTCGCGCGCGACGCGAACATGTCGGCCGGCCACCTCAGCCGCCAGTTCCGCCTGGCCTATGGCGAGTCGCCCTACGCCTACCTGATGACGCGGCGCATCGAGCGCGCGATGGCGCTGCTGCGCCGCGGCGACCTGAGCGTGACCGAGGTCTGCTTCGAGGTCGGCTGCGCCTCGCTGGGCACCTTCACCACGCGCTTCACCGAGCTGGTGGGCGTGTCGCCCGGCGTCTACCGGCGCGAGGCGGCGCAGGCGACGGCGGGCATGCCGGCGTGCATCGCCAAACAAGTGACGCGCCCGATCAGGAATCGAGAAGCGCGAAACCCCGAGTCGCACCTAGCATGACGGCCCGTACACACTTCGGACCATCGACATGAACCTCAGCATCCACTCGAGCTTTCTCCCGCACACCGACCCGCAGGCCTCGCTGGCCTTCTACCGCGACACCCTCGGCTTCGAGGTGCGCAACGACGTCGCCTACGGCGGCATGCACTGGATCACGGTCGGCCCGGCCGGCCAGCCCGCCACCTCCATCGTGCTGTACCCGCCGGCCGCCACGCCCGGGCTCACCGACGACGAGCGCCGCACCATCGCCGAGATGATGGCCAAGGGCACCTTCGCCTCGCTGCTGCTGGCCACGCCCGACCTCGAGGGCACCTTCGAGCGCCTGCAGGCCCGCAGCACCGAGATCGTGCAGGAGCCCACCGACCAGCCCTACGGCGTGCGCGACTGCGCGGTGCGCGACCCGGCGGGCAACCTGATCCGCATCCAGCAGACGCGCTGAGCCGGCCCGCCGGCGCCGCAGCCCCCTGACCTCCTGCACGGGCGCCGCCGCCGTGGCGGCCCCGTGTCCCTTCCAGAGAAAGACCCGATGAGCAGCAAGGCCCCGAAGAAGGAAGCAAAGAGCACGAAGGACGCGAACGGCGGGCACGCCGCCGACCACCACGACCTCATCCGCGTGCAGGGCGCGCGCGTGAACAACCTGAAGGACATCAGCGTCGAGCTGCCCAAGCGGCGGCTCACGGTGTTCACGGGCGTCTCGGGCTCGGGCAAGAGTTCGCTGGTGTTCGGCACCATCGCGGCCGAGTCGCAGCGGCTCATCAACGAGACCTACAGCGCCTTCGTGCAGGGCTTCATGCCGACGCTGGCGCGGCCCGAGGTCGACGTGCTCGACGGCCTGACCACCGCGATCATCGTGGACCAGGAGCGCATGGGCGGCGACCCGCGCTCCACCGTCGGCACCGCGACCGATGCCAACGCGATGCTGCGCATTCTCTTCAGCCGCCTGGGCAAGCCGCACATCGGCTCGCCCAGCGCCTTCGCGTTCAACGTGCCCTCGGTGAAGGCCACCGGCGCCATCACGGTGGAGCGCGGCGCCAGCAAGACCGTGAAGCAGACCTTCAGCCGCACCGGCGGCATGTGCCCGCGCTGCGAAGGCCGGGGCGCGGTCACCGACTTCGACCTGAGCGCCTTCTACGACGACAGCAAGTCGCTCAACGAAGGCGCGCTCACCATCCCGGGCTTCAGCATGGAAGGCTGGTACGGGCGCATCTTCAACGGCTGCGGCTTCTTCGACCCCGACAAGCCGATCCGCAAGTTCACCAAGAAGGAGCTCGACGCCCTGCTCCACAAGGAGCCGACCAAGATCAAGATCGACGGCATCAACCTCACCTACCAGGGCCTCATTCCGCAGGTGCAGAAGTCGTTCCTGGCCAAGGACGTCGAGGCGATGCAGCCGCACATCCGCGCCTTCGTGGAACGCGCCGTGACCTTCACCACCTGCCCCGACTGCGGCGGCACGCGGCTGAGCGAAGCGGCGCGTTCGTCGCGCATCAAGAAGCTCAACATCGCCGAGGCCTGCGCGATGCAGATCAGCGACCTCGCCGCGTGGGTCGGCGGCCTGAACGAGCCCTCGGTGGCGCCGCTGCTGGCCAAGCTGGCGCACACGCTCGATTCCTTCGTGGAAATCGGCCTCGGGTATCTGAGTCTTGACCGCCCCTCCGGCACGCTCTCGGGCGGCGAGGCGCAGCGCGTGAAGATGATCCGCCACCTGGGCTCCTCGCTCACCGACGTGACCTACGTCTTCGACGAGCCGACCATCGGCCTGCACCCGCACGACATCCAGCGCATGAACGAGCTGCTGCTGCGCCTGCGCGACAAGGGCAACACGGTGCTGGTGGTGGAGCACAAGCCCGAGGCCATCGCCATCGCCGACCACGTCGTCGACCTCGGCCCCGGCGCGGGCTCGGCGGGCGGCACGGTCTGCTTCGAGGGCAGCGTGGCAGCGCTGCGCACCAGCGGCACGCTCACGGGCCGGCACCTGGACGACCGGGCCGCGCTCAAGAAAAAGCTGCGCCAGCCCACCGGCGCATTGCCGATCCGCGGCGCCAAGGCGCACAACCTGCGCAACGTCGATGTCGACATTCCGCTGGGCGTGCTGGTGGTCGTGACCGGCGTGGCGGGCTCGGGCAAGAGCTCGCTGGTGCACGGATCGATTCCCGCCGGCGCGGGCGTGGTGGCGGTCGACCAGGGCGCGATCCGCGGCTCGCGGCGCAGCAACCCGGCCACCTACACCGGCCTGCTCGACCCGATCCGCAACGCCTTCGCCAAGGCCAACGGCGTGAAGCCGGCGCTGTTCAGCGCCAACTCCGAGGGCGCCTGCCCCACCTGCAACGGCGCGGGCGTGATCTACACCGACCTGGCGATGATGGCCGGCGTGGCCACCATTTGCGAGGAGTGCGAGGGCAAGCGCTTCCACGCCTCGGTGCTCGAGCACCGCTTCGGCGGGCGCGACATCAGCGAGGTGCTCGCGATGCCGGTGACCGAGGCCGCGGCCTTCTTCGGCGAAGGCCCGGCGCGCACGCCGGCCGCGCACGCCATCCTGCAACGGCTGGCCGACGTGGGCCTGGGCTACCTGAGCCTGGGCCAGCCGCTCACCACGCTGTCGGGCGGCGAGCGCCAGCGGCTCAAGCTGGCCACGCACATGGCCGAGAAGGGCGGCGTGTACGTGCTCGACGAGCCGACCACCGGCCTGCACCTGGCCGACGTGGCGCAGCTGCTGGCCCTGCTCGACCGGCTGGTGGATGCGGGCAAGTCGGTCATCGTCATCGAGCATCACCAGGCGGTGATGGCGCACGCCGACTGGATCATCGACCTGGGCCCCGGCGCCGGCCACGACGGCGGGCGCGTGGTCTTCGAGGGCACGCCGGCCGACCTGGTCGCCAAGCGCGCCACGCTCACAGGACAGCATCTCGCGGCGTACGTCGGCACCTGACGCGCCCGTGGGCGAGCCCCGCAAGGCATGGCGGAGAATGGGCCGTCTCCGCTTTGCCTGCCGCCCCGCGGCCCCGTCTGCTGCGATGCCTCTTGCGTTCTCGTTTTCTTCCACCGCCCGGCACACCCTGGCCGTGGTCCTGCTGACGGCAGCCGCCGCACCCTCCGCCTGGGCGCTGGCCAGCTTCGAGGAGGTGAAGCGCGACTTCCGTTCCTCCGAGACCGCCGTGCTCGACCGCCAGGGCGAGCTGCTGCAGCGCGTGCGCACCGACCCCACGGTGCGGCGCGGCCAGTGGACCGCGCTGGCCGACGTGTCGCCCGCGCTGCGCGCGGCCATGGTGCTGAGCGAGGACAAGCGCTTCTACGAACACAGCGGCGTCGACTGGCGCGCCGCCTCGGCCGCCGCCTGGGGCAACCTGTGGAACACGCGCACGCGCGGCGCCTCGACCATCACCATGCAGCTGGCGGGCCTGCTCGACGACGACCTGCGCCGCGCGGCGGGCGGGCGCAGCTTCACGCAGAAGATCGGCCAGACCGTGGCCGCCACGCAGCTGGAGCGCCGCTGGCGCAAGGACCAGATCCTCGAGGCCTACCTGAACACGGTGCCCTTCCGCGGCGAGATCGTCGGCATCGACGCGCTCTCGCGCACGCTCTTCAGCAAGGCCCCGAGCGGGCTCGACGCGCGCGAGGCCGCCGTGGCCGCCGCGCTGGTGCGCGCGCCCAACGCCCGCCCCGCGCTGGTGGCGCAGCGCGCCTGCGAGGTGCTGCGCGTGATGGAGCCCGGCGCCAAGACCGACTGCGAGGCGCTCGACATGTTCACCAGCGCCGTGGTGCAGCGGCGTGCGTTCGAGCCCAACGAAGGCATCGCGCCACATGCCGCGCGGCGGGTGCTGCGCGAGCTGCGTGATGCAGGGAACGACAAGGCCACCGCCCCCACCAGCGTGCGCACCACGCTGCGCGCGCCGCTGCAGCGCTACGCGCTCGACAGCCTGCAGCGCCACCTGCGCGAGCTGCGCGACCGCCACGTGGAAGACGGCGCGCTCGTGGTGCTCGACAACGCGAGCGGCGAGGTGCTGGCCTGGGTCGGCTCCTCGGGCCCGCTGAGCCAGGCCGCCGAGGTCGACGGCGTGACCGCGCTGCGCCAGCCCGGCTCCACGCTCAAGCCGCTGCTGTACGCGCAGGCCCTGGCCGAGAAGCGCATCACGGCGGCCTCGCTGATCGAGGATTCGTCGGCGCAGATCAGCACCGCGAGCGGCCTCTACATTCCGCAGAACTACGACCGCCGCTTCAAGGGCCCGGTGTCGGCGCGCACCGCGCTGGCCGCCTCGCTCAACGTGCCGGCCGTGCGCACGCTGGTGATGGTGTCGCCCGAGGCCTTCGCGCGCGAGCTGCGCGCCGCCGGCCTGCCGCTGCGCGAGAGCGGCGACTACTACGGCTACAGCCTGGCGCTGGGCAGCGCCGAGGTGTCGCTGCTGTCGCTGGCCAATGCCTACCGCATGATGGCCAACGGCGGACGCTTCGGGGCGACCACGCTCACGCCCCGCCCTGCCCCGGCCAACAAGACGAAGCCTGCAGAAGCTGCGCCACTGCTCGACCCGCGCGCCGCCTTCATCGTCAGCGACATCCTCTCCGACCCGAACGCGCGCACGCGCACCTTCGGCCTGGACAGCATCCTCTCGACCCGCTTCTGGACCGCCGTGAAGACCGGCACCAGCAAGGACATGCGCGACAACTGGGCCGTGGGCTGGTCGCAGCGCTACACGGTCGGCGTGTGGGTCGGCAACGCCAGCGGCGCCTCGATGTGGGACGTGAGCGGCACCAGCGGCGCCGCGCCCGTGTGGGCCGAGGTGATGCGCTTCCTGCACGCGCGCGAACCCAGCCGCGCGCCCGCGCCGCCCGCCGGGCTGGTCGAGGCGCGCGTGAGCTTCGGCCCGGGCGCCGACGGCAACCCGCTCGAAGCGGCGCGCAGCGAATGGTTCCTGCAGGGCACCGAGCAGCCGCTGTTCGCGCTCGACACCGGCATGGCGAGCGACGCCGCCTCGGCGCGCATCACGGCGCCGGCCGACGGCACGATCCTGGCGCTCGACCCCGACATTCCGCCGCAGCGCCAGCGCGTGCGCTTCGAATCCGAAGGGCGCGGCGTGCAGTGGCGCATCGACGGCAAGTTCCACGCGCGCGGCAACAGCGCGCAGTGGCTGCCGTGGCCGGGACGGCACCTGATCGAACTGGTGGACGCCAGCGGCAAGGTGGTCGACCAGCGCCGGGTGGAGGTGCGCGGCGCGGGCGTGGTGGCGGCCAAGGGCACGCGCCGATGAACGCGCCGATGCGCGTGCCGCTGTCGATGCCCCGCTGGCTGTCGCTGTGCCTGGGCCTGCTGCTGTTGGTGCTGTGCCTGGCCGGCCCGCGCGCCGCGCAGGCCAAGCCCGTGCCGGTGCCGCCGATGAGCTCGCGCGTGGTCGACCTCGCGCAGGCGCTGCCGGCCGGCGAGGCCGAGGCGCTGCGCGCGCAGATCGCCGACATCCAGGGCCGCACCCAGGCCCAGCTCGCGGTGCTCATCGTGCCGACCACGGGCGAGGACACCATCGAGAGCTACGCCACGCGCGTGTTCGCGAAGTGGCGGCTGGGCCGCAGCGACGCCGACGACGGCATCCTGCTGCTCGTGGCGCAGAAAGACCGCCGCATGCGCATCGAGGTCGGCACCGGGCTCGAAGGCACGGTGACCGACATCCAGGCGGCCCGCATCATCGACCGCGAGATGGCGCCGCGTTTTCGCGAGGGCGACTTCGCCGGCGGCGTGCAGGCGGCCGTGGGCGCGCTGGCGCGGCTGCTCGACGGCGAGGTGGGCGTTGTCGCGCCCGAGTCGCAGCAGATCGTCGTGGACCACGCCGCCGCACCCGACGACGAGAAGGTCACCAGCCTGACGCGCGGCGGCCACGTCACGCCCGAAGGCTGGGGCCTGCTGGGCGTGGTGCTGTGGGGCCTGGGCCTGGGCATCTACCACGGCCGCGGCATCGAGCGCGACCCGCCGCGCGGCACCTCGGCCTCGCGGCGTGCCGAAGAGAAAAAACGCAAGGGTCGGCGCAACGCCGGCGCGGGCCCCGAACCCTGGGCCGACGCCCTGGCGGCGATCGAGCCCGAACCGGCGCGTGCGCGCCCTGCCCCGCGCGACCTGCGCCTGGTGCTCGGCCTGCTCGGGGCCGGCCCGCTGGCGGCCGGCGCGGCGCTGCTGAACCCGGCCATCGCGCTGGTGCTGGCGATGCCGGCGATCTTCGGCTACGGCCTGGGCTTTCTCTGCGGCATGTCGCGCACGGCCGCCATCTTCATGGGCGGCTTCGTGCTCGTGATCGCGTCGCTGGTCGCCATCGCGTGGACGGTCGGCGCCGACCGCTTCTGGTGGGGCTTCCTGTGGGCGCTGTGCCTCGGCGGCGTGACGCTGTTCGCGGTGATCATCGTGCGCTGCATGGTCAACACCTTCCAGCGCAGCGTGGTCAGCTTCCTCGTCCGGCTGGTCATCGTGGCGGGCATCTGCGGCTACGTGTTCCACATCACCTCGCCCGGCCCGGTGCCGGACACCTCGTGGATTCCCATTGGGCTGGCGGCGTTCTTCTCGATGCTGATCGGCTTCCTGCCGCCCGGCGTCTGGGAATCGGGCAGCAGCGACGACGATGGGGACAGCGGCTGGAGCAGCAGTTCGTCGTCCTCTTCCTCGTCGTCGTCTTCGTCCTCCTCGGACAGCGGCGGTTCGAGCAGCGGCGGCGGCGCCTCGGGCAGCTGGTAAAGCGGGCGGCCAGGCACCCCGCCGCGCCGCCTCATGCCCCTCCCGCCGACCGCGTCTTTTTGACAATGGTTAAATTCATCCAATCATTGAATGAATAAGCCGCCCTGATCCCATGCTCGTCCAACCGCCCCGCACCTCCCTGGCCGACGCCGCCGCGAACAGCATCCGCACCGAAATCGCGGCGGGCCGCTGGCCCATCGGCTCGCGCATTCCGATCGAGCCCCAGCTGGCGCAGCTGCTGGGCGTGAGCCGCGGCACGGTGCGCGAGGCGGTGAAGACGCTGGTCTCGCGCGGCCTGCTCGAGGTGCGGCAGGGTTCGGGCACGTACGTGCGCTCGGGCTTCGACCCCTCGGCCAGCCTGCAGAAGCTGCGCCTGGCCAGCCTGCGCGACCAGTTCGAGGTGCGCCGCGCGCTCGAGGTCGAGGCCGCCCGGCTCGCCGCCGTGCGCCACACCGCGAAAGACCTGCGCCGGCTGAACGCCCTGCTCGACAAGCGCGGCCAGCCCGACCTGGCCGACGGCGGCGCGGCCTTCATCGAGCGCGACCTGGCCTTTCACCTGGCCATCGTCGATGTGTCGGGCAACCTGGCGCTGGTCGAGACCTGCCGCTTCATCACCGGCTACATCAAGGAAACCATCGCCAGCACGCTGAGCGCCAGCCTGCCCGAGCCCGACGAGGCGGCGCACCGCGCCATCGTCGAAGGCATTGCCAGCCGCGACCCCGAGCGCGCCGCCGCCGCCGTGCGCGAGCTGATGGCGCCGACGCTCAACGCGCTCGCACTGGGCACCGCATGAACTCCATGACCTTGCCCACGGGTGTTGCTGCGCGCACCCAGGCGGCGCCATCGGGCGCCGAAGAACTGCTGATCGACGCCGAAGTCGACAGCCTGCCCGCGCCGCGCCCCACGCCGACGCCCAGCCGGGGCCGCCGGCTGCTGCTGGGCCTGACGGTGGTGCTCATCGCCTTCAACCTGCGGCCGGTGTTCGCCAGCCTGTCGGTGGTGCTGCCGGAAATCATCCGCGCCACCGGCCTGTCGGCCACCGCGGCCAGCCTGCTGACCACGCTGCCGATCGTCTGCCTGGGCGTGTTCGCGCCGATGGCGCCCTGGCTCGGGCGCCGCTTCGGCACCGAGCGCACGCTGCTGGGCTGCATGGTGCTGATCGGCGTGGGCACGGTGCTGCGCGGCACCGGCAACATCCCGCTGCTGTTCCTGGCCTCGGCCATCGCGGGCAGCGGCATCGCGGTGTCGAACGTGCTGCTCTCGGGCCTGGTGAAGCGCGACTTCGCCAAGCAGGCCGCGCTGATGATGGGCCTGTACACCATGGCCGTGTGCGGCGGCGCCGCCAGCGCCGCGGGCCTGACGGTGCCGCTGGAGCACGCACTGGGCGGCGGCTGGACGCTGGCGCTCGCCATGTGGGCCGTGCCGGCCGCGCTGGTCACGTTCATCTGGGCGCCGCAGGCGCTGCCGCTCAAGCCGGTGGCCAGCGAGTCGGGCTTCACCGTGCGCGGCCTGTGGCGCGACCGGCTGGCCTGGCAGGTGACCTTCTTCATGGGGCTGCAGTCGGCCCTGGCGTACATCGTGATGGGCTGGCTGGCGCCGATCCTGCGCGAGCGCGGGCTCAGCGGCGAAATGGCCGGCTACGTGGTGTCGCTGTCGGTCATGACGCAGGTCGTGACCTGCCTCGTGGTGCCGGCGCTGGCCGTGAAGCTGCGCAACCAGCGCGCGCTGGCGGTGGTGCTGTCGGCGATGACGGTGGCGGCCATGCTGGCCATGCTGTTCGCGCCGCTGGACGCCCCCGGCGGCATGTGGACCTGGGCCGTGGTGCTGGGCATTTCGCAGGGCGGCACCTTCGCGCTGGCGCTCACGATGATCGTGCTGCGCTCGCCCGATTCGCACATTGCCGCGCACCTGTCGGGCATGGCGCAGGGCGTGGGCTACATGGTGGCGGCCTTCGGCCCGCTGCTGGCCGGGCTGCTGCACGGCTGGACCGGCAGCTTCCGCGCCTCGGCGTGGCTGTTCGTCGGCCTGGGCGTGGTGCTGGTCATGGCGGGGCTGGGCGCGGGACGCACGCTGCACGTGGGCGCGGTGACGGTGCCGCGGCACTGAGCCGCTGCTGCCTGCCTACTGCAGTCCGCCGTCGCAGGCGGTCGGCTTCTGCGCGCTGTCGTCGGTGAAGTCGACGCTGGTGCGCTTGTTGCCGGCCGGCCCCGTGTGCGCCGGCCACTCGCTCTGCAGCCAGGTGTAGCGCCACACATAGGGACCGCCGGCCTTCGCCGGCGCGTCGTAGGCGATGCGCAGGCTGCCGCGGCTTTCGTCGTGGCAGTGCTTCGAGGTCTTGTATTCCTTCTCGCTGAAGCAGGCGCGGATCGACCGCGAGCACCAGTACGGGATGCTCTCGCGCGCGGCCTTGGCGCGCTGCCCGGGCGGCGTGTCCAGCGGCACGAAGTCGGCCGTCACATAGGACGCGCCGCCGCCCGAATAGCTTTCCGATTCGCGCTGGGTCACGGCCACGGCCCAGCGGCCCTCGGCCAGCGGGTAGAGCACCGGCGCGAGGGCCAGGTGCAGCTCGGGGTCGGTGCTGGGGCGGTCGCGCTGCTGCGAGGCCACGTAGGTCGAGAAATCGTGCAGCTGCGCGAGCTGCCAGCCACCGGTGCCGGCGTCGCGCTTCAGGCGCGCCATGGCCAGGGGCTTTTCCGAGGTGAGCAGGTAGTCGTCGGGCGCGCCGCCGTCGCGCGGGCGGTGCAGCTTCAGCGCCTGCGCATCGCAGGGCTGCGGCAGCAAGGCGCACAGGTGGGCGCGCCACATGGCGTCGATGGCCTCGGGCGTCTTGACGGCCACGAAGACCTGGGCGGCAGGCGCGGCGAGCACGGGGCCGGCCGGCAGCGACGCGAGAAGACCGACGATCCCGGCAAGAGGCAGCTTTTTCATGGGGCGCAATGGTAGCCATCGCGGGAAGCCCTGGCAGAGGGGTCATCGGGGTTTCTCCGGCCGCGCCCCGGCCCGACCGGGCGACAATGGGGGGCTCCGGCGAAAGTCCATTTCGCCCAATGAAATTTCAGCCCTCTCGACAACCCAGAACCTACGGAAGCAAGCGCATGAGCACGAAGCAACCCACCATCGTCTACACCCTCACCGACGAGGCGCCCCTGCTGGCGACCTACGCCTTCCTGCCCATCGTGCGCGCCTTCACGGCTCCGGCCGGCATCAACGTGACGACGAGCGACATCTCGGTGGCCGCCCGCATCCTGGGCGAGTTCCCCGAGTTCCTGAGCGACGACCAGAAGGTGCCCGACAACCTGGCCGAACTGGGCAAGCTCACGCTCAAGCCCGAAGCCAACATCATCAAGCTGCCCAACATCAGCGCCTCGGTGTCGCAGCTCAAGTCGGCCATCAAGGAACTGCAGGGCAAGGGCTACAAGATCCCCGACTACCCGGAGAACCCGACCTCGGACGAGGACAAGGACATCCGCACGCGCTACAACAAGTGCACCGGCAGCGCCGTGAACCCCGTGCTGCGCGAAGGCAACTCCGACCGCCGCGCGCCCCGCGCCGTGAAGGAATACGCCCGCAAGAACCCGCACAGCATGGCCGAGTGGAGCCAGGCCTCGCGCTCGCACGTCTCGCACATGCACGGCGGCGACTTCTATCACGGCGAAAAGTCCATGACGCTGGACCGCGCCCGCAACGTCAAGATGGAACTGCTCACCAAGAGCGGCAAGACCATCGTGCTCAAGCCCAAGGTCGCCCTGCTCGACCGCGAGATCATCGACTCCATGTTCATGAGCAAGAAGGCGCTGCTGGCCTTCTATGAAAAGGAAATCGAAGACGCGCACAAGACCGGCGTGATGTTCTCGCTGCACGTGAAGGCCACCATGATGAAGGTCTCGCACCCCATCGTGTTCGGCCACTGCGTGAAGATCTTCTACAAGGAAGCCTTCGAGAAACACGGCAAGCTGTTCGACGAGCTGGGCATCAACGTCAACAACGGCATGGTCGACCTGTACAACAAGATCGCCACGCTGCCCCAGAGCACGCAGGACGAGATCAAGCGCGACCTGCACGCCTGCCACGAAGGCCGCCCCGAGCTGGCCATGGTCGACTCGGCCAAGGGCATCACCAACTTCCACTCGCCCAACGACGTGATCGTGGACGCCTCGATGCCCGCCATGATCCGCAACGGCGGCAAGATGTGGGGCGCCGACGGCCGCCTGAAGGACGTGAAGGCCGTGATGCCCGAATCGACCTTCGCCCGCATCTACCAGGAGATCATCAACTTCTGCAAGTGGCACGGCGCCTTCGACCCCAAGACCATGGGCACCGTGCCCAACGTCGGCCTCATGGCCCAGAAGGCCGAAGAGTACGGCTCGCACGACAAGACCTTCGAGATCCCCGAAGACGGCGTGGCCAACATCACCGACCTGGACACCGGCGAAGTGCTGATGAGCGAAGACGTGGAGAAGGGCGACATCTGGCGCATGTGCCAGGTCAAGGACGCCGCGATCCGCGACTGGGTGAAGCTGGCCGTGAACCGCGCGCGCAACTCCGGCATGCCGGTGGTGTTCTGGCTCGACGCCTACCGCCCGCACGAGGCGCAGCTGATCACCAAGGTCAAGATGTACCTGCACGAGCACGACACCACGGGCCTGGACATCCAGATCATGAGCCAGGTGCGCGCCATGCGCTACACGCTGGAGCGCGTCGTGCGCGGCCTGGACACCATCAGCGCCACCGGCAACATCCTGCGCGACTACCTGACCGACCTGTTCCCCATCATGGAACTGGGCACCTCGGCCAAGATGCTGTCGATCGTGCCGCTCATGGCCGGCGGCGGCATGTACGAGACCGGCGCGGGCGGCTCGGCCCCCAAGCACGTGCAGCAGCTGGTGGAAGAAAACCACCTGCGCTGGGACTCGCTCGGTGAATTCCTCGCGCTGGCCGTGAGCCTGGAAGACCTGGGCCTGAAGACCGGCAACGCGCAGGCCAAGATCCTGGCCAAGACGCTCGACGCCGCCACCGGCCAGCTGCTGGACAACAACAAGAACCCGTCGCCCAAGACCGGTCAGCTGGACAACCGCGGCAGCCAGTTCTACCTGGCCATGTACTGGGCCCAGGAACTCGCCGCGCAGACCGAGGACAAGGAGCTGCAGGCCAAGTTCAAGAAGCTGGCCGAAGCGCTCACCGCCAACGAGAAGAAGATCGTCGACGAACTCGCGGCCGTGCAGGGCAAGGCCGTGGACATCGGCGGCTACTACCTGGCCGACCCGAAGAAGTACGAAGCCGTGATGCGCCCGAGCGCCACGCTGAACGCGGTGCTGGCACCGGCGGTCTGATCCCGCTGCGTTGCGCCTCCCGGGCCTGACCAGGCCCGGAAGTGCCCACACCAACGGCCTGTCGCTCGCGCGGCGGGCCGTTGGTCTTTGTGCGCGACTAGACTCCGATTTCTCCCGCCCCCACTGCACGCAAGAAAGAAAGGCAGGCCCCTCATGAAACGCCATTGGCTTGCTGTTGCCGCCGCCTGGCCCCTGCTCATGGCCGCCGGCAGCGCCCATGCCCAGAGCCCCACTCAGAGCAACTGCGAAACGCTGCGCGCCCAGATCGAAGCGAAGATCGCCGCATCGGGCGTGACGAACTTCAGCGTGGTCACCGTCGATGCCGCCGCCACGGCGAGCGGACAGGTGGTGGGCAGCTGCGAGCTGGGCACGAAGAAGATCGTCTACCAGCGCGAAGGCGGCGCGGCCTCGCCGGCCCCGAGCGCCACCTCGGCGCCCGCATCGCGCGGCGAGCCCATCCTCACCGAATGCAAGGACGGCTCGGTGTCCATGGGCGGCAGCTGCAGGCCCTGAGGACCGGCATCCCATGGCTTGGTCCGCGCTGCGCCTCTTCTTCGGCCTGCTGACCCTGGTGGCGATCGGCTGGCAGCTGGCGATCCATGTCCGCATGGGTTTCAACGTCGTCAACTTCTTCAGCTTCTTCACCAACCTCTCGAACCTGTTCGCGGCGATCGTGCTGGTGCTGGGGGCGCGTCGCCTCTGGCGGCCGGCGTCCACGGGGCCCGACGAGGGGCTGCGCGCCATCTCGGCCGTGAACATGGTGGTGGTCGGCATCGTCTTCTCGCTGCTGCTGCGCGACGTCGACCTCGGCGCGCTGCGGCCGTGGATCAACACGCTGCTGCACCACGTGATGCCGTGCGTCGTGCTGCTCGACTGGCTGCTGCAGCCGCCGCGCAGGCGCCTCGGCGGCCGGCAGCTGCTGTGGACGCTGGTCTTCCCGATGGCCTACCTGGTCTACACGCTGGTGCGCGGCAGCCGCACGGGCTGGTACCCCTACCCTTTCCTCAACCCTGCCAACGTCGGCGGCTACGGCGGCGTGGCCGTCTATGCAGCAGGCATCGCGCTGACCTTCGGGCTGGCGGGATGGGGGCTGCTGGCGTTGGGGAACCGGCTGGGCCGGCGCGCCTGACGCGGCCCCCCGCACGACCCGCCTGTTTCTGCATTTCGCAGGATCAGGCAAAAACCTCGTTCGATCCGGATACCGCCTCCGGCCCCTTCGCCCCGAGACTCCTCTGCATGCCCGGCGCACCCTTCGCGCCGTGGCGCATCGACCCGCATGAGGAGTTTTGTATGAGTGCAATCCAGGACACAGTGGTTCTCGTCACCGGCGCCAGCAGCGGCATCGGCGAGGCGACGGCGCGGCGGCTCGCGCGGCGCGGCGCCCATGTGGTGCTCGGCGCGCGCCGCACCGAACGGCTCGCGGCGCTCGCGGCCGAGATCAACGCCACCGGCGGCTCGGCGAGCTTCCGGCGACTCGATGTGACGCACCGGCCCGACATGGAGGCCTTTGCCGAGTTCGCCCTCGACACGCACGACCGCATCGACGTGCTGGTGAACGCCGCCGGCGTGATGCCGCTGTCGCCGCTGTGGCAGCGCAAGATCGAGGAGTGGGAGCTGATGATCGACGTCAACCTGCGCGGCATGCTGCTGGGCGTGGCGGCCGTGCTGCCCACGATGCAGGAGCAGGGCTGGGGCCACATCGTCAACGTCGCGCCGGTGGCCATGGGCGGCGCCACGCCCGACTCGGCCGTGTACCACGGCACGCAGTACGCGGTGCAGGCGATTTCCGAAGGGCTGCGGCGGGAACACGCGGGGCGCGTGCACGTCTCGCTGGTGAGCCCCGACGTGGCCGAGGCCGCCGACCCGCTGGCCGAGCGCATCGCCGACAGCTACGCCTTCGAGCGCATGCGCACACGGCGGCGGCTGACGACGCCGGTCGACGGCGTGGCGCGTGCCATTGCGGGTGCGATCGAGGGCGCACGCTACGGCATGGCCGGCCCCGGCTGGCGCCCGGCCCCGACGCCGCGGCCGAAGCCTGCGGCACCGGTGTACTGACTGAACGCCGAACGTCAGTAGCTCTTGTACGGCAGGAACTTGCCCGACAGCACCACGTTGACGCGGTCGCCCTTCGGGTCGGGCTGGCGCTGGATGTCCATGCTGAAGTCGATGGCGCTCATGATGCCGTCGCCGAACTCTTCATGGATCAGTTCCTTGATGGTGGTGCCGTACACGCTCACCACCTCGTACCAGCGGTAGATCAGCG
>RCUP01001127.1_pt1 | contig 17098 bp, 14 predicted proteins | sample 2166341 | NCBI WGS metagenome assembly RCUP01 (sample SAMN09932325, study PRJNA488358) | compost metagenome | isolation source: compost soil in succinonitrile-enriched | place: Germany: Experimental Botanical Garden | reverse complement strand
CACCACAGCCAAACTGGTTGCGCTTGCGCGCAACGCGCCATGCCTGGCGCACCCAAGAAAAAGCCGCGCAATAGCGCGGCTTTTCCGACTCAAGCTTCAGCCCTTATTTGGGCAAAGCGTAGGCAATCACATAATCCCCACGATCCGTCGACTGCCGCGCGCCGCCCACCGTCAGCAGGATGTACTGCTTGCCGGTTTTCGGTGAAACGTAGGTCATCGGCCCGGACTGGCTGCCCACCGGCAAGCGCGACTTCCAGATTTCGTTACCGTTGCCGGTGTCGAAGGCGCGCAGGTAGAAGTCCTGGGTGCCGGCGAAGAACAGCAGGCCCGACTGGGTGGCGAGCGATGCGCCGAGGGTCGGCATGCCGATCGGGATCGGCAGGTGCATGCGGATGCCCAGCGGGCCGGTGTCTTGCACGGTGCCGACCGGGACTTGCCACATCAGTTTGTGGGTCTTGAGGTCGATGGCCGACATGGTGCCGAACGGTGGTTTCTGGCACGGAATGCCGACCGCCGAGAGGAAGCGTTCGCGCATGGCGCCAAACGGTGTGCCTTCCTGTGGCACCACACCCATTTCGATACCGCTGGCCCCGGCGCCGATCTTGTCGCGCGGGATCATGTAGTTGGCCAGGCCCAGGCGCATGTCGTTGACGAACATGTAGTGGGTGTTCGGATCAACCGAGACGCTGCCCCAGTTCATGCCGCCCAGCGAGCCCGGGAATTGCAGGGCGCGGTCCATGCCCGGCGGGGTGTAGACGCCTTCGTGGCGCATGCCTTTGAACTGGATGCGGCACATCAATTGGTCAAACGGCGTGGCGCCCCACATGTCGGACTCGGTCAGGGTCTTGTTGCCGATTGACGGCATGTCCACCGAGAACGGCTGGGTTGGCGAGTAGCGTTCGCCGGGAACCTTGCCTTGCGGCACCGGGCGCTCTTCGACGCGGGCAATCGGCACGCCGGTTTCGCGGTTGAGCAGGAAGATCTCGCCCTGTTTGGTGACTTGCGCCAAGGCTGGCTGGGTACCGCCCTTGTCGTCCGGCACGTCGTACAGCAGCGGTTGCGCCGGCAGGTCGAAGTCCCACAGATCGTTGTGGGTGGTCTGGAAGTGCCAGCGCACCTGGCCGGTCTTCACGTCGATGGCAACGACGGACGAGTTCCACTTGTTGTCCATCTCGGTGCGCTGACCGCCGAAGAAGTCCGGCGTTGCGTTGCCGGTCGGCAGGTAGACCAGACCGAGTTTGGCGTCGTAAGACATGGCCGACCACACGTTCGGCGTACCACGCGTATAAGTCTCACCGGCCGGTGGGCGTTTGGTGGTGTTCGGATTGCCCGGATCCCACGCCCAGACCAGCTCGCCGCTGCGCACATCGTAAGCACGGACCACGCCCGGCGGCTCGCCGGTGGAGTAGTTATCGGCCACGCGGCCGCCGACGATCACTACGTCACCCGCGACCAATGGGGTCGAAGTTTGCTGGTAGTAACCGGGCTTCACTTCGCCCATGTCGGTGGTCAGGTCAACGGTGCCCTTGTTGCCGAACTCCTCGCAGGGCTTGCCAGTGTCGGCATTGATGGCGATCAGGCGTGCATCGCCGGTCGGCAGAAACAGACGTTTCGTACAGGCACTTGGCTGACTGTCCGAAGACACCGGGGTTTCGGAATAGCCCAGGCCACGGCAGCGCTGCCAGTTCGGCGCGGTGCCCTGCGGGTCAAACTTCCAGCGCTGGGCGCCAGTGTCGACATCGAGGGCGAAGACTTTGCCGTAGGCAGTGCAGGTGTAGACCGTGTCACCAATTTGCAGCGGGGTGTTCTGGTCTTCGGCGCCGGCGCCGGTGCTTTGTGGAATGTCGCCGGTGCGGAAGGTCCAGGCGACCTGCAGCTTGTCGATGTTGCCTTTGTTGATCTGGTCCAGCGCGGCAAAGCGGTTGCCGGCGGTGGTGTTGCCCCAGTGCGCCCAGTCTTTCTGCTCGGTGCCCGGGGTGACCGGCGTTACCGCAGGCACAGTAGGGTTTTCGACGACGTGGGTCGGGACGAACATGTAGGCCATTGTCGCTACGACGCCAACACCGAGAATGCCAGCCAAACCGTAGGCGCCACGCCCGCCGGTCGCGCCCGAAGCGCGGACCAGGGTCGGATAGATCAACGCGACGACCAGACCGATCACGGCAAACGTCAGCACCCGTGAAACCAGCGGCCAATATTCGAGACCAGTGTCCCAGACAGCCCAGATCGCAGTGAGGATCAGCGCTACGCCATACAGCCAGGCGCCCAGCGGCTTGCGACGAGCAATCATCAGCCCGGACGCCAGCATCGCCAGCCCCATCAGCAGGAAATACCAGCTGCCACCCAGCGCGATCAAATAGCCTCCGCCACCGACCAAACCGAGCCCGATCAGTGCAATCAGCACGCCCAGCCCTGCCAGCAACCACTTGCTGCCGGCGGCAGCCCCAGAATTATTCATGTCGAACACTTTCCCCATTTGTGACAAGGGGCGGAATAATGTACTACCTAGTTACTTATGGCAATTTGTCGCAGGTATAAATCTCCCGAACGGTACGAAGATTAGTTCGAATATCAGCCGCAAGCGTCCGGCCGAATGTGCCTGTAACATGCTGGACCATTGATCCGCGCCGATGGAGATGCCGCTTTGCCTGATACCCGCCCGCCCGTTCTCGACGAAATCGACCGACAGTTGATCGCAGCCTTGCAGATCAACGCCCGCGAGAGTGTGGCCATGCTCGCCCGGCAACTGGGCATCGCCCGCACCACCGTCACCTCGCGTCTGGCCCGGTTGGAAAAAGCCAAAGTGATCACCGGCTACGGCGTGCGCCTCGGCCAGCGTGTGGTAGATGGCGGATTGCAGGCGTATGTCGGGATTACCGTGCAGCCGCGTTCTGGCAAAGAGGTTTTGCGCCGGTTGAGTGCGATGGCGCAGGTGCAGCAGTTATGCGCGGTGAGTGGCGAATTTGATTATGTGGCGTGGTTGCGCACCGATTCGCCGGAGCAGCTGGATCAGTTGCTGGATCAGATTGGCAGTGTGGATGGGGTGGAGAAGACTACGACGTCGATCATTTTGAGTAGCAAGATTGATCGGGGGCATCCGGTTTGACATTCCAATTCAGGTTTCATGGGTGCCTGAGCTGACGCTATCGCGAGCAAGCTCGCTCCCACAGTGATCAGTATGCATACCACGATCGTCATATCGACCAACAAAACAGCAAAACGACGACACTTTGCGTCTTATTAACGTGTTCTGTGCTCTCTAGAATGGCTGGCATCTTTTCCTATACTCAGATGCGCATTCCGCGTCGGGTCGCCAGCAAGGTCAGCCATGAACAAGAACAATCGCCATCCTGCAGACGGTAAGAAACCAGTCACCATTTTCGGCCCGGACTTTCCTTTCGCCTTCGACGACTGGATCGAACACTCGGCCGGCCTGGGCAGCATTCCCGAGCACAATCACGGGACCGAAGTGGCGATTGTCGGTGCCGGTATCGCTGGGTTGGTGGCCGCTTACGAGCTGATGAAGCTTGGCCTCAAGCCTGTCGTCTACGAGGCTTCGAAAATGGGTGGCCGTCTGCGTTCCCAGGCGTTCAACGGTACCGATGGCATCGTTGCCGAGTTGGGTGGCATGCGTTTTCCGGTGTCATCCACCGCGTTCTATCACTATGTCGACAAGCTGGGTCTTGAGACAAAACCCTTCCCCAACCCGCTGACACCTGCCTCTGGCAGCACCGTCATCGACCTGGAAGGTAAAACCCATTACGCACAGAAACTGGCGGATCTTCCTGCACTGTTCCAGGAAGTGGCTGACGCCTGGGCCGATGCCCTGGAAGCCGGCTCGCAGTTCTCGGATATCCAGCAAGCCATTCGCGACCGTGATGTGCCACGTCTCAAAGAGCTGTGGAACACCCTGGTTCCACTGTGGGATGACCGCACCTTCTACGATTTCGTCGCCACGTCCAAGGCATTCGCCAAGCTGTCGTTCCATCACCGCGAAGTGTTTGGCCAGGTCGGTTTCGGTACCGGCGGCTGGGATTCGGACTTCCCCAACTCGATGCTGGAAATCTTCCGCGTCGTCATGACCAACTGCGACGATCACCAGCACTTGGTGGTCGGCGGTGTGGAACAAGTGCCACAGGGTATTTGGCGCCATGTACCGGAACGCTGCGTGCACTGGCCGCAAGGCACCAGTCTCAAGTCGCTGCACCGAGGTGCGCCACGATCCGGCGTGAAGAAAATTGCTCATGCACCCGATGGCCGTTTTGCGGTCACCGACAACAACGGCGACACCCGCGAATACGCCGCCGTGCTGACCACCTGCCAGAGCTGGCTGCTGACCACCCAGATCGAATGCGATGAAACCTTGTTCTCGCAAAAGATGTGGATGGCCCTGGACCGCACCCGCTACATGCAATCGTCGAAAACCTTCGTGATGGTCGACCGTCCGTTCTGGAAGGACAAGGATCCGGAAACCGGCCGCGACCTGATGAGCATGACCCTCACCGACCGTTTGACCCGTGGCACTTATCTGTTCGACAACGGCGACGACAAGCCGGGGGTGATTTGCCTGTCGTACTCGTGGATGAGCGACGCGCTGAAAATGCTGCCCCAACCGGTGGAAAAACGCGTGAAACTGGCGCTGGATGCACTGAAAAAGATCTACCCGAAAGTCGACATCGCCGCGCGGATCATCGGCGACCCGATCACCGTTTCGTGGGAAGCCGACCCGCATTTCCTCGGCGCGTTCAAAGGCGCCCTGCCCGGCCACTACCGCTACAACCAGCGCATGTACGCCCACTTCATGCAGGACGACATGCCAGCCGAACAGCGCGGGATCTTCATCGCCGGCGACGACGTTTCGTGGACGCCGGCCTGGGTTGAGGGCGCGGTACAGACCTCGCTCAACGCGGTGTGGGGCATCATGAAACACTTCGGCGGTGCAACTCACGCCGAGAATCCGGGTCCAGGAGATGTGTTCAACGAGATCGGACCGATCGCCCTGCCCGAGTAAGAGGAATCCGAAATGCGCGTAGCCCTTTACCAATGTCCACCGTTGCCGCTGGATGTCGCCGGCAACCTGCAACGCCTGCAACAACTGGCGCTGGAAGCCAAAGGTGCCGATTTGCTGGTGCTGCCGGAGATGTTTCTCACCGGCTACAACATCGGCGTCGATGCCGTCAGCGTGCTGGCGGAGGTGCACAACGGTGAGTCGGCCCAGCAGATTGCGCGCATTGCCAAAGCGACCGGGATTGCCATTTTGTATGGTTATCCCGAACGCACCGAGGACGGGCAGATCTACAACGCCGTGCAGTTGATCGACGCCAACGGCGAGCGTGTCTGCAACTACCGCAAGACGCACTTGTTCGGCGATCTGGATCACTCGATGTTCAGCGCAGGTTCTGACGAGTTTCCCATTGTTGAGCTAAACGGCTGGAAGCTCGGTTTCCTGATCTGCTACGACCTGGAGTTTCCGGAGAACGCCCGACGTCTTGCCTTGGCCGGTGCCGAGCTGATCCTGGTGCCGACCGCGAACATGATTCCGTTCGATTTCGTCGCCGATGTCACCGTGCGCTCCCGCGCCTTCGAAAACCAGTGCTATGTGGCCTATGCCAACTACTGCGGAAACGAAGGCGATATCCACTACTGCGGCCAAAGCAGCATCGCCGCGCCGGATGGCAGCCGTATCGCTCAGGCCGGCCTCGATGAAGCATTGATCGTCGGGGAGCTCAATCGTCAGTTAATGGTCGATTCCCGAGCCGCCAACCGCTACCTGCTTGACCGCCGCCCAGAGCTTTACGGCGTGCTGAACAAGCGCTGATCCACTAGCATTGGCACTTCACTGTTCTGGAAGTGCCCATGCCTGCGCTGAATCACCCTCGCCCCCACACTGAAACCCTGACCAATGGTCTGCGGGTGACGCTGCGTCATGCCCCGAATTTGAAGCATTGCGCGGCAGCGTTGCGGGTCGCCGCGGGCAGCCATGATGCGCCGCTGGCGTGGCCCGGCCTGGCGCACTTTCTTGAGCATTTGTTGTTTCTCGGTACAGAGCGTTTTCCCACAAGCCAAGGGTTGATGGCCTACGTCCAGAGCCATGGCGGCCAAGTGAACGCACGAGCCAGCGAACGCACTACGGATTACTTTTTCGAATTGCCAACCCAGGCATTTGCCGGTGGGCTGGAGCGTCTGTCAGACATGCTCGCCCATCCGCGTATGAATCCGGACGATCAGCAGCGGGAACGGGAAGTGTTGCACGCGGAATTTGTCGCGTGGTCGCAAGATCCGGTGGCCCAACAGAAACAGGCGTTGTTCGATGGGCTTTGCGAGGCTCATCCGCTGCGAGGTTTCCATGCCGGCAATCGCGACAGCTTGCCGCTTGAGCAATCCGAATTTCAGCAGGCGTTGCAGAGTTTTCATCAGCAGTTCTATCAGGCCGGGCAGATGTCCTTGAGCTTGGCCGGTCCTCAGAGCCTTGATGAATTAAGAGCGATGGCCGAAGCCTTTGGCAGCGTCATCGCCGACGGAAAAAAAGTCCCACAACAATCCCCCGCACCGCTGATGACGACTTCAGACATAAGTTATCAACAGGCTGGCGAGCGGCGGCTGGATTTGCTGTTTGCCCTCGAAGCGTTGCCCGAATCCGCCGCCGAGGCACTGGCGTTTCTTTGCCATTGGCTGAATGCCGACAAACCCGGCGGCTTGCTTGCGGATTTACGCGAGCGCGGGCTGGCCAAAAAACTCAAGGCCAAGCCACTGTATCAATTCGCCGGACAAGCCTTGCTGCACATCGAATTCACATTGCCCGCCTACTCACCGGCAACCGGGATTCGCGAGCGGCTCACGGATTGGCTGAGTTTCTTCGCACGGCAAGAATGGAGTCGGTTGCGCGAAGAATACGCCGCCCTGGTCCAGCGCCAGCAACAAGTCAGCAGTGCCCTGGAATTGGCCCGTCTGGACAGTGAACAACGCGAAGTAGGGTTATCCGGGTTGGGCGTTGCAACCCTCAAGCTAGTCCTCGAAAAAATCGGCGCTGTGGATAACTTCAGCGGTGCATGGCAATTGCCCACGCCTAATCCGTTCCTGCAATCCGAAGCACCAGTGCCCAACGCCGGGTTGATTCGCGGCCAGACCAGCGCCCACCGTGGCTTGCGTACCTTTGCCCAGGATCGCTCACGCAACCGTCGCGAACGTTCGCCGATGCAATTCACTCAGGCATTGCCGGACAACGGCGCCGAAGGAGCAATTTATCTGCGCTGGCGCCTGGACTCGACGCCCGGGAGCAAACTTCAATCACGGCTGGAAAGTAACCTGCAACCGTTGCGCGAAGATGCGCGCCAAGCCGGTGTGGATGTTTCCTTCAGCGCATCGGGCAACGAATGGCTGCTCAAACTGAACGGGCTACAGGAGCCCATGCCCGCTGTCCTGGAGCATGCGCTGAAACAACTGACAGAGCCTGACGTTGCTGTCCCACAATCGGAATCGGCAAGCGTCGCGTTGATACCGATTCGACAACTGCTCAAGGCATTGCGCGATCAATGCCTTGAGCACACGCCGAACACGGATGACTTGCAGCAACTCTGGTCGAGCGCTCGCTGGGATGGCCTGGCGATTGGCCTGTCCGCCCAGACTCAAGCGGCCATGGGGCTGGCCCTTAGCCGCATACCCGGCACACCGGACAATAAGCTGACCCCGTCGCCGACAATCCAGTCGCAACATCTGTGGACCGACGTCGATACCGGTTCCAGCGAACACGCGCTGCTGCTGTTCTGTCCGACACCCACTGAAGAATTGTCCGACGAAGCGGCGTGGCGTTTGCTGGCACACGTCTGTCAGACGCTGTTCTATCAGCGCCTGCGGGTGGAGTTGCAGCTCGGTTATGCGGTGTTCAGCGCCTTGCGCCAGATTCACGGGCAAACCGGGCTGCTGTTTGGCGTGCAATCACCGAACGTGGCAGCGACGGATCTGCTGCATCACATTGAGCAGTTCCTCGGCGGTTTACCGGAGTTGATCAAGGCCATTGACGACACCACGTTCATCGCCCAACGCCAGACGTTGGCCGAGCAGTTTTCCAGCGCAGCATTGCCCACCCTTCAGGCAGCAGAGTTACTTTGGCAGGGCAAGCTGAGCGGCCGTTCGTCGGATTATCTGACGCAATTACCCGAAGCCATTCAGCGGATCGACCGCGCGCAATTGCTCGCCGCCGCACAGCGATTGAATCAGGCTGAGGGCGGCTGGCGCTGCCTCGCCAACAGCGCTGCACCCGGCTCACCTTGGCAAGCGACAAAATGATCATTACCGGGGCTGCAATGAGCTTTCTCAAAGTTTCACGGGCAATCCTTTTGAAATTTTGAGTAACATAGCAACCTAACTATCTGGAACATCTCTGACTTGAGGTGGACTATACCTATAGATAGCGCTGTCCTACCCCACCTGAAGGAGTTCAATTTATGGCCTGGACCAAACCTGCCTACACCGACCTGCGTATCGGCTTCGAAGTCACCATGTACTTCGCCAGCCGCTGATCTGCCCTGGCAGATACGCAGCACAACGCCTCGGATATCCGAGGCGTTTTATTTTCAGCGTTGAAATGATGGAGCATCCATGTTCGTCCAGATTCTAGGTTCCGCCGCCGGCGGCGGTTTCCCGCAGTGGAATTGCAACTGCGTGAACTGCGCAGGTTTTCGCGATGGCAGCCTGCGCGCCAAAGCGCGGACCCAGTCGTCCATTGCGATTTCCGATGACGGCGTGAACTGGGTGCTGTGCAACACTTCCCCGGACATCCGCGCCCAGCTCCAGAGCTTCGCCCCGATGCAACCGGGCCGCGCCCTGCGCGATACCGGGATCGGCGCGATCATCCTGATGGACAGCCAGATCGACCACACCACCGGCCTGCTCATGCTGCGCGAAGGTTGCCCGCATCAGGTGTGGTGCACCGACATGGTCCACGAAGACCTGAGTAGCGGTTTCCCGCTGTTCAACATGCTCAAGCACTGGAATGGCGGGCTGGCCTGGAACCGCATCGAGCTCGATCAAAGTTTCAGCGTTCCCGCCTGCCCGAACCTGCGCTTCACCCCGCTGCCCCTGCGCAGCGCTGCCCCGCCCTACTCGCCGCACCGTTTCGACCCGCATCCGGGGGACAACATCGGCTTGATCGTTGAAGACCTGAACACCGGCGGCAAGTTGTTCTACGCACCGGGCCTGGGCAAGGTCGATGCGCCGTTGCTGGAGATCATGGCCGGCAGCGATTGCCTGCTGGTCGACGGCACGCTGTGGGACGACGATGAGATGCAGCGCCGTGGCGTCGGCACCCGTACCGGTCGCGAGATGGGTCATCTGGCGCAGAATGGTCCCGGCGGCATGCTCGAAGTGCTTGAGCAACTGCCCAAGCAGCGCAAGGTGCTTATCCACATCAACAACACCAATCCGATTCTTGATGAGGATTCGCCGCAGCGCGCGGAGTTGGATCGGCGTGAGGTTGAGGTGGCGTATGACGGCATGAGTATTGTGTTGTAGCTGACGCCCCCATCGCTGGCAAGCCAGCTCCCACAAGGAACTGCGTTGATCGCAAAATTTGTGAACACCAGATAAACCTGTGGGAGCTGGCTTGCCAGCGATGACGTCAGACCAGAGACCAAAGAATCCACCGGTCCTACCCGGAGAAAAGAAATGACTGACACCCCAATGTCCCCAGCCGAATTCGAAGCCGCGCTGCGGGCCAAAGGCGCCTACTACCACATCCATCACCCCTACCACGTGGCGATGTACGAAGGCCGGGCCACCCGCGAACAGATCCAGGGCTGGGTCGCCAACCGCTTCTACTATCAGGTGAACATTCCCCTGAAGGACGCGGCGATCCTCGCTAACTGCCCGGACCGCGAGATCCGCCGCGAGTGGATTCAGCGCCTGCTCGACCACGACGGCGCACCCGGCGAAGACGGTGGAATCGAAGCCTGGCTGCGTCTCGGCCAAGCCGTCGGCCTCGATCCGGATCAACTGCGCTCCCAGGAATTGGTGTTGCCCGGCGTGCGCTTCGCCGTGGACGCCTACGTCAACTTCGCCCGCCGCGCCAGTTGGCAGGAAGCCGCCAGCAGCTCGTTGACCGAACTGTTCGCGCCACAGATCCACCAATCGCGCCTCGACAGCTGGCCACAGCATTACCCATGGATCGATCCCGCCGGCTACGAGTATTTCCGCACCCGTCTGGGTCAGGCGCGGCGCGATGTCGAGCACGGTCTGGCGATCACACTTGAGCACTACAAAACCCGTGAGGGCCAGGAGCGCATGCTGGAAATTCTCCAGTTCAAACTGGACATCCTTTGGAGCATGCTCGATGCCATGAGCATGGCCTACGAACTGAAACGTCCGCCGTATCACAGTGTCACTAATGAGCGGGTCTGGCACAAAGGAATCACCTTATGAGTTTCGATCGCAGCAAGACCCCGACCTGGCGTCCTGGCTATCGCTTCCAATACGAACCGGCGCAAAAAGGCCATGTGCTGCTGTACCCCGAAGGCATGATTAAACTCAATGAGAGCGCCGCGTTGATCGGCGGTTTGATTGATGGTGAGCGTGATGTCGCGGCGATCATCGCCGAGCTCGATCGACAGTTCCCCGGCGTGCCCGAGCTCGCGGACGACATCGAGCAATTCATGGAGGTTGCCCGTGCGCAGCACTGGATCGAACTTGCCTGAGTCATCAGTGCAAGTACCGCCCAAACCGGAAATCGGCCTGCCGCTGTGGCTGCTGGCCGAGTTGACCTATCGCTGCCCGCTGCAATGCCCGTACTGCTCCAATCCGCTGGATTTTGCCGAGCAAGGCAAAGAGCTGAGTACCGAACAATGGATCAAGGTTTTTCGCGAAGCGCGGGAGATGGGTGCCGCGCAACTGGGCTTTTCCGGTGGCGAGCCGCTGGTGCGCCAGGACCTCGCCGAACTGATTGCCGAGGCCCGCAAGCTGGGGTTCTACACCAACCTGATTACTTCCGGCATCGGCCTGAACGAGCAGAAAATCGCCGATTTCAAGAAGGCCGGCCTCGATCATATCCAGATCAGTTTCCAGGCCAGTGACGAGCAGGTGAACAACCTGCTGGCCGGTTCGAAAAAGGCTTTCGCACAGAAACTGGAAATGGCCCGCGCGGTGAAAGCCCACGGCTATCCGATGGTGCTGAACTTCGTTACCCATCGGCACAACATCGACAAGATCGACCGCATCATTGAGCTGTGCATCGCCCTTGAGGCGGACTTCGTCGAACTTGCCACTTGCCAGTTTTACGGCTGGGCGCAGCTCAATCGCGTCGGGCTGCTACCGACCAAAGAGCAACTGGTGCGCGCCGAACGCATCACCAACGAATACCGCGCCAAGCTCGAAGCCGAAGGACATCCGTGCAAACTGATTTTCGTCACGCCGGACTACTACGAAGAACGGCCGAAAGCCTGCATGAATGGCTGGGGCAGTATTTTTCTGACAGTCACACCGGACGGAACCGCGCTGCCGTGTCACGGCGCCCGACAGATGCCGGTGCAGTTTCCCAACGTGCGCGACCACAGCATGCAGCACATCTGGTACGACTCGTTCGGCTTCAACCGCTTTCGCGGTTACGACTGGATGCCCGAGCCGTGCCGCTCCTGCGACGAGAAGGAAAAAGACTTCGGTGGCTGTCGCTGCCAAGCGTTCATGCTCACCGGTGACGCGAGCAACGCCGACCCTGTGTGCAGCAAATCAGAACATCATGGCGTGATCCTCAAGGCTCGCGAAGAGGCTGAGCACGCGACCCAGACCATCGAACAACTGGCCTTTCGCAATGAACGAAACTCACGCCTCATCGCCAAAAGCTGAGCCTTTCAGCGCCGCCAAAGCCGTCGCAGCCGGCATCGACTTTGCCGAATTGCAGGCCGGCCAACACGGCCTGTTCTGGAACGAATACCGACCGGAGGATGCCGCGTGCCGGATCTGGCATTGGCGCGACGGCGAAGCGAAATGTCTGACGCCGCCGGGGTTCAGTGTGCGCAGCCGCGTGTACGAATATGGCGGTGGTGCGTTTTGCCTGACGGATGACGGGGTGGTTTTCGTCAACGAGGCGGACCAGCAGCTGTATCGTCAATCGCTACAGGGCGAGACACCGCAAGTGCTGATCTCTGGTGACTGTCGCTACGGTGATCTGCAGTTCGCCAATGGCCAGGTGCTGGCGGTTGAGGAAAACCGCAACGAACACCGTCTGGTGGCGATTGATCTAGCGGATGGCGCGCGGCATTTACTGGCCGAAGGTGCCGACTTTTACGCTGCACCGACACTCAGTCCCGACGCTAGTCGACTGGCCTGGATCGAGTGGAGTCGCCCCGATCAGCCATGGACCACGACCCGTTTGATGGTTGCCGAGCGCCAGAGCGACGGTGCCTTTGGTCCCACCCGTTGCGTGGCCGGCGATCAGGCTCAAGAGTCGTTGCAACAACCACGATTTGATAGCAGCGGCCGTTTGTTTTGCCTGACTGATCGTGGCGGCTACTGGCAGCCGTGGGGGGAGTTGGAAAACGGCCTCATCCTTTTGCCGAGTGCTGCCGCCGATCATGGTCCCGCGCCCTGGCAACTCGGCGGCTGCACCTGGTTACCGTTGAGCGAAGGCACTTATCTGGCCAGTTGGACCGAAGGCGGTTTTGGTCGATTGGGCTTTTGTGGTGATCGCAGTGAAGACATTACCGGCGACTACAGCCGCTTCCGGCATTTGGCCGTGGATGAGCATTTTATTTACTGCATCGCCGCGTCGCCGGTCAGTTCGACTGCGGTAATCGCTATCGATCGCCAGACCCGCCAAGTAAAAGTGCTGGCCGGCGGTGTTGTCCCATTGCCCGCCGAACAGATCAGCCGCCCGCAAACCCTGCGCTACCCAAGCGGTTCGGGTGAGGCCCACGGTTTCTTCTATCCCGCGATGACCGGCGAAGCGAAACCACCGCTGGTGGTGTTCATCCACGGCGGCCCGACGTCGGCGTGCTATCCGATGCTCGACCCGCGCATCCAGTATTGGGCGCAGCGCGGATTCGCTGTGGCCGACCTCAACTACCGAGGCAGCAGCGGCTATGGCCGTGCCTACCGGCAAGCGTTGCATTTGAGTTGGGGTGATGTCGATGTCGAAGATGCATGCGCGGTGGTCAGCCATCTCGCCGAACGCGGATTGATCGACGGCGACAAAGCATTCATTCGCGGCGGCAGTGCCGGTGGTTACACTACGCTGTGTGCGCTGGCTTTCCACAATGTATTCCGAGGCGGAGCGAGCCTGTATGGCGTCAGCGATCCGGTCGCATTGGGCCGGGCAACCCACAAGTTCGAGGGCGATTATCTGGATTGGCTGATCGGCGACCCGGCAAAGGACGCCGAACGCTATGCCGCGCGAACACCATTGCTGCATGCGGGAAATATCCGCGTGCCGATGATCTTCTTTCAAGGGGGACTGGACGCCGTCGTCGTACCGAAGCAGACCCGCGACATGGTCGACGCCCTGAAGAGCAACGGCATCCTGGTGGAAGCGCATTACTACGCCGACGAACGCCACGGTTTCCGCAAGGCCGGCAATCAGGCCCATGCGCTGGAGCAGGAGTGGTTGTTTTATCGGCGGGTGATGGACCTGGCGCCGTAAAATTCAACGCTTGGCGATGATGTACACCGCGTGCACGATGCCGGGAATGTAACCGCACAACGTCAGCAGAATATTCAGCCAGAATGCCCCGCCGAATCCTACTTGCAGAAACACGCCCAGCGGCGGCAACAAGATGGCGATGATGATGCGAATGAAGTCCATGGGCAGCTCCTGATTGAAGTGGGCTCATGCGAGCCCTACAGCTTAATCGACCTTTGCCGTTGGTCAGGGTTCAGCCGCGATTCTTCAGGCGAGGATTTCCAGACCGTGTTTCTGCACGATGCTCAGCAACTTCAGCGCCATGCCGCTTGGGTGCTTATCACCTGCCTCCCATTGCTTGACCGTCGAGGCGCTAGTGTTCAGGTAACGCGCAAACACCGGCTGGCTGACATTGTTGCGTTCGCGCAATGCCTTGATCTCTTCTGCCGCGAATGCGTCAGGGACTGTCGCGAGACACGACTCATCGAACTCACGCATGGTCGCTTTGCTGATGGCCCCGATGGTATACAAAGCACTGGCTGATTCGTGGATCGATTCGAACGCCTCACTCTTGAATTTCTTACTCATAAGTTATCTCCATAAACTCCTTCGTATCCAGCAGGTACTGGACCTGCAACGCTGTCAGTCCCTCGTAGGTTTTTGCCATTTTTCGAAACCCGATTAGCTCAGCCTGACTGATATTGCTCTGATCTTTCTTCGCGTACAGGAACTGATAAATCCAGTGACAGCCTCCTTTGGCCAAAACAATCGATCGATGACGGTTGGCATTCAGACGCTTCTTCCAAACCCCGCCACCGAGATTGTCAGCTTGGCCATTGAGCATCTCAGTGAATGCCTCCCGAAGTTCGTCATCTCCGATCCATGCTTTCGCGGCCTGCATTGCAAATCGTTTTGTCTTGAACAGCCTTGGCGACATTGGCATCCCTTCCCGAAAACATACCACCGAGTGGTATAGAACTCAAAGCCAACGCGACAATGACACGCTGGCATCGACACTCCCTGCCGACGCCCTCTAAAAAGCCATTGATGCGATCAACGCTCAAGCCGAATTTGCCCCTGGCAAAACCCCGCCACAAAAAAACGCCCCACGCCAAAAGAATCAGGCGTGGGGCGTGCGTTTTACCGCGAGACGGTTCGGGGATTTGTGCAGGGCTGCCTCTCCTCGATGGAATGCAACGTGCGCGCGAAGCGCTGGGCAACTTCAAGGGCCAAGCACCGCGAACGTTGGCCATCGGCGTCTTGCAGACTGTGCATACCAGCCTGGTGCCGCAGATGCTGGAGCGGGTGCGCAAGGCCCAGCCGCATCTTGTAGTGCAGATCTATGAATTGACGGGGCTGGAGATCGAACGACGCTTGCTCAATGGCTCGCTGGATATCGGCATCGGCTACTTGCCGCCCCGGCAGCCGGGTCTGCATGGCGTGATGTTGTACGAAGATGAACTGACCCTTGTCATCCCGGCGGAGCATCCCTTGCGGGAATTCAAGAAGGTCTCCATGCGCCAGGCCGCTGAGTTGCCGATGCTGCTGTTGGGTGAGGAGTTTCAGATCCGGCAGATCTGGCAGACGCAACTGGCCAGTCTGGGGCGACGCCCTCAAGTGCAAGCCGAATTGAACAACATGGCCGGGATTCTCGACAGCCTGCCTCACACACGACTGGCGACCGTGCTGCCCGGGCGTTCGCAAAAGACCCACGGCAACGAGGAGCTGCTGTGGAAACCACTCAGCGAACCGCGAGTGCCATTGAAAGTCGGATTGGTGTGTCGCGATGTGCAACGACAACAGGCCTCGATGGCGTTGTTACGGACGTTGCTGGAGGAAGTGATAAATCGGCCGGATGAACGCTTGAACAGCCCGCCGGCACTGGATGGACTGAGTTGAATACTTTTTCGCAGGCATAAGAAAACCCCGCCGAAGCGGGGCTTTGCAGACTGTTTCCCTGACATCCATTTCACTCCGCCGTCCTGGCAGAATCCTACGTGTCCGTGTTGTTGCTTTTGCGCTTCCTGCGCTACGTCCATGTGAAGTAGATTAGCCGTGGATCCAATCTGCATCTATGGGAGATAAGCAGCACGTCATGTAAGAGAATGCTTACATGACGTTACATTGTCAGAACTGGGCCGCTTCCAGCAGGAAAAGCGATTCGCTCCCGGCCTTCACCGACGCGCTCAACGAGTGAATCCGCGGCAACAGGCGTGCGAAATAGAACCGCGCCGTGCCCAGTTTGCTCGCGTAGAAATCGTCCTGCGCTTCCTTGCCGAAAGCAGCCTTGGCCATCAGTGCCCACATGTAGGCGTAAGCGACGTAGCCAAACGCTTGCAGATACTCGACCGATGCCGCGCCGATTTCATTCGGGTTGGATTTGGCCCGATCGAGCAACCACGCGGTCAGTTCGTCGAGTGTCGTCACCGCATCGTTCAACGGTTTGGTGAACTCAGCCAGATCGTCGCTGGCAGTGGCCGTGAAGTGACGAATCTCGTCAGCGAACAGGTTGTAGAACGCCCCACCGCTACCAACGATCTTGCGCCCGACCAGGTCCAGTGCCTGAATGCCGTTGGTGCCTTCGTAGATTTGGGTGATGCGCACGTCACGCACCAGTTGTTCCTGGCCCCACTCACGGATGTAGCCGTGACCGCCGAAAATCTGCTGGCCATGAACCGTGGTTTCCAGACCGAGGTCGGTCAGGAACGCTTTGGCAACCGGGGTCAACAACGCCACCAGGTCTTCCGCGCGCTTGCGGGTCGTGGCGTCTTCGCTGAACTTGGCGGTGTCCAGTTGCATCGCCACGTAGGTGGAGAACGCACGGCCGCCTTCGTTCGAGGCTTTCATGGTCAGCAGCATGCGACGCACGTCCGGGTGGACGATGATCGGGTCAGCCACTTTGTCTTTGTTCTGCGCGCCGGTCGGCGAACGGCTTTGCAGACGGTCGCGGGCGTACTCGACGGCGTTCTGGTAAGAGCGCTCGCCAGTGGCCAGGCCCTGGATACCCACACCCAGACGCTCGTAGTTCATCATGGTGAACATCGCCGCCAGGCCTTTGTTCGGCTCGCCGACCAGGTAACCCACGGCTTCATCGAAGTTCATCACGCAGGTGGCGGACGCCTGGATGCCCATCTTGTGTTCGATCGAACCGCAGTTGGCCGGGTTGCGTGCGCCCAGGCTGCCATCGGCATTGACCATGAACTTCGGCACCAGGAACAGCGAAATGCCTTTCGGCCCCGCCGGTGCATCCGGCAGCTTGGCCAGCACCAGGTGGATGATGTTTTCGGTCAGGTCGTGTTCGCCACCGGTGATGAAGATCTTGGTGCCGCTGACCTTGTAGGAACCGTCGGCCTGAGGCTCGGCCTTGGTGCGGATGATCCCCAGGTCGGTACCGGCGTGCGGCTCGGTCAGGCACATGGAACCGGCCCAGATGCCGGCGTACATGTTCGGCAGGTACGCGGCTTTCAGCTCTTCGCTGGCGTGGGCGTTGATCGA
>RCUP01001116.1_pt1 | contig 17199 bp, 12 predicted proteins | sample 2166341 | NCBI WGS metagenome assembly RCUP01 (sample SAMN09932325, study PRJNA488358) | compost metagenome | isolation source: compost soil in succinonitrile-enriched | place: Germany: Experimental Botanical Garden | reverse complement strand
AGAACGAGAAACTTCGTCGCTAGCAGCGCCGCCGCCCTCGTCAGTGAGCGGGTTATAGTCCCACACCAAGGAAAACGTCAACTGGCTCAATTCGAAATTTTACAGAAAAATGACAAACAAATGAATTCATTACGAAATTTCGATTTTTTCTGAATTCGGCTGATTTTCACCAACCAGTCCTCTTATATAGGCCGGCCAAATTAGCGGGATGGTGACGCCCCGCCTCAAAACCGCCCCGACAAATTCACAATCCCATGGAAAGAGCGTTACAGGGCATTCGCAATCGTCCTGGGACTTCTCGCCATATGACAGCAGTTCGCGGCGGATTTGACTCATTTCGAGGAAAAGGGCACATGTTTGGCCCAAGGTCCTGCAGGCAGCATCAAGCTGCCTATGGCAATAACGCGTATATAGGGACTGGCTAAGTCGGCATGAACACGGCCCGCAACACGATCCGATCGCTTGGCAACGAACCGCCCATCCTTGCTGATGGTCGCCGCGCGCCGGACAAGCGGGAGATTTCGCTCCGCTGGCTCTCCGGCACGTTCCTGACGGGCATAACCTCTTCTGTATTGATGGGTGTCGCACTTTTTGCAGCACTTGATGGACGCCAGCAGCTGGCCATCCCGGCAGAAGCATCTGCCTCGGTTCCCAGCGACCACGACAACGATTCAGTCCAGCGCGGCAAACGCCTGCTCGGCGGCAAGATCGTCGCGATGCCGACGGATCGCAAGATCATGGAAGTGTCGACGGTGGTCCACGAGGGCAATCGCGAGCTCGTGCGCCGCCGCCCCTTCGCCCATGTGAAGATGAATCTTGCCGCAGACCATGTCGCTCCGGAAGCATATCCGAAATTCGATCCTCTTGCGATCTTCGCCTCGAGCGAAGCACCGCCTCAGCCGGGCAATAGAACCGGCCTGATCTACGGGTCAAACGTCGAATCCGAAGTCAGTCTTCAGACGCTTGCTTTCCCGACATCGGGCAGCACCTACGCTTACGCCGCGCCGATGACGCTTGAGGAAGTAGAGGAAAACGTGCGCTCGAACGGCTCGGTTCTGACCGCCGGCGACGCACAGCTTTCCGCACTCTATTATGTCGATCCGCAACGCTTCTCCACATCCGAAGATGTCGATCTGACATCAGGCCTCAGCGCCCGTGTTGTCGAAGAAAACATGTCGGTGACCGCGCCCGAGCCGATAACACCGCATACGCGAGAATATGCAGACGATATCATTCCCGTGCGCCGGGCCATGTCGATCGCAGAAGCGATGACCCAGGTCGGCTATCCGGAAGGCAAGGCGAAGGAACTCTCCGGATATCTTCAGGCGCGCTTGGGCAGTGACAAGGTTTCCCCTGGCGATGTGATCCGCATTGGCGTGATCCAGGAAGGCCAGATGGTCATGGTGGTCAGGGCCAGCCTCTATCAGCGCGGCCAGCACCGCGTCACCATCGGCCTCGATGACCATAGCCGCTTTGTCGATGCCGAAGAGCCGGCAATGCTGGATGCGGTTGCATCCGCCTTCAGCGACCAGCCGCCCCAGATCATGGCGGGCCGCGATCTGCCAAGCGTATATGACGGCATTTATCGCGCGGCTCTTTCCTATGGCATGAGCACCGACATGACTGCTCTGCTTGTCAAATTGCTTGCCAGCAATATCGACCTTCAAGCGCAGCTGCGCTCAACCGACAAGATCGAGGCGTTTTTCTCGGTTGCAGACAAAAAGGGACAGGCCTCCAAGGACTCCGAGCTCCTCTATGTCAACGCCCATTTCGGCGATACCGACACGCGCTTCTACCGGTTCCAGAATGCGGACGACGACAATTCGGTCGACTATTTCGACCAGGACGGTCGCAGCATCCGGCAGTTCCTGTTGCGCAGCCCTGTTCCGAACGCCCGCATGACATCCGGTTTCGGCATGCGCAGCCACCCGATCCTCGGTCGCGCGCTCATGCATACCGGCACAGACTGGGCAGCGCCCCGCGGAACACCGATCATCGCCACCGGCAACGGTATTGTCGAAAAGGCAGGCTGGGATAGTGGCGGTTACGGCAACCAGACGCTGATCCGCCACGCAAACGGTTACGTCTCCTCCTATAACCACCAGAGCGCGATTGCCCGCGGTGTGCGCGAAGGCGCCAAGGTCACCCAGGGCCAGGTCATCGGTTATGTCGGCTCCACCGGCCAGTCCACCGGAGCCCACCTTCATTACGAACTGATCGTCAACGGCACCAAGGTGGATGCGATGAAGGTGCGTCTTCCCGGCGGCAAATCGCTTGAAGGCCCGGCGCTGGCCCGTTTCGAGGATGAGCGCAAACGCATCGATACTTTGCTGAATACGCAGACACCGAGCGAAGTCGCGAGCAAATAGGTCGCTTGAGTTGATAGCTCTGACGAAAAATGGCGGCCGAGGCCGCCATTTTTATGTCCTTGATTAAGCCGCCTTACGCCGCTTCGCTCATGCTGCCCTTGATACGGAACAGCAGCCGGTCGGAACCGGAGGTTACCTTGACGGTTGAGCCGTCCGGGATATGACCGCCGAGGATCTGTTCGGCGAGCGGATCCTGCACGAATTTCTGGATCACCCGCTTTAACGGACGCGCGCCATAGACCGGATCATAGCCCTTGTCAGCCAGCCATTCGCGGGCGTCGCCATCGAGTTCCAGCTCGATCTTGCGATCGGCCAGAAGCTTCAGGAGGCGCTGCAACTGGATATCGACGATCGCACCCATCTCGTTCCGCTTCAGGCGGTGGAAGAGAATGATCTCGTCGACGCGGTTCAGGAATTCCGGCCGGAACGACGCACGCACGACGCTCATCACCTGCTCGCGCACGCTTTCCGAATCCTCGTCTTCCCGCAGCGCGGTAAGATATTCGGCGCCGAGGTTCGAAGTCATGATGATCATCGTATTCTTGAAGTCGACCGTGCGCCCCTGCCCGTCCGTCAGGCGCCCGTCATCGAGCACCTGCAGAAGAACGTTGAACACATCCGGATGCGCCTTCTCGATCTCGTCGAACAGCACGATCTGGTAAGGTTTGCGCCGCACCGCTTCGGTCAGTGCACCACCCTCTTCGTAACCGACATAACCCGGAGGCGCACCGATCAGCCGCGCGACCGAATGCTTCTCCATGTATTCCGACATGTCGAGGCGCACCATCGCGGTCTCGTCGTCGAACATGAAGCGTGCGAGCGACTTGGTCAGTTCCGTCTTGCCGACACCGGTCGGGCCTAAGAAGATGAACGAGCCGATCGGTCGGTTCGGGTCCTGCAGACCTGCCCGCGAACGGCGAACGGCACGCGATACGGCCTGAACCGCATCGCCCTGACCGACAACCGATTTCGCCAGCTCGTCTTCCATTCGCAAAAGCTTGTCACGCTCGCCTTCCAGCATCTTGTCGACCGGGATGCCGGTCCAGCGGGAAACCACATGCGCGATCGCATCCGGATTGACGACTTCCTGCACCATTGCATTGGTGGTCGTATCCTGGGCTTCGGCCTCGATCAGCCGCTTTTCGAGATCCGGAATGACGCCATAGGTCAGCTCGCCGGCGCGCTGGAACTCGCCCTTTCGCTGGGCGGTCGCCAATTCGTTGCGGGCCTCGTCAAGCTGCCGCTTCAGATCGGCGGCAAGGCCGAGCTTCTGCTTTTCCGCCTGCCAGCGGGCCGTCAGCGCATCCGCCTCTTCTTCCAGAGACGTCACTTCGGTTTCCAGACGCTGCAACCGGTCGGCGGAAGCCGTATCGGTTTCCTTCTTCAACGCTTCGCGCTCGATCTTCAGCTGCATGATGCGGCGGTCGAGTTCGTCCAGCTCTTCGGGCTTCGAATCCACCTGCATGCGAAGGCGCGAAGCGGCCTCGTCCATCAGGTCGATCGCCTTGTCCGGCAGGAACCGGTCGGTAATGTAGCGGTTGGAGAGCGTAGCGGCGGCGACAAGCGCCGAGTCAGAGATCCGCACCTTGTGATGCTGCTCGTACTTCTCCTTCAGACCGCGCAGGATCGAGATCGTGTCCTCGACCGTCGGCTCTTCCACCATGACGGGCTGGAAACGACGGGCAAGTGCTGGATCCTTTTCCACATGCTTGCGATATTCGTCGAGCGTCGTCGCGCCGACGCAGTGAAGCTCGCCGCGCGCAAGCGCCGGCTTCAACAGGTTCGACGCATCCATGGCGCCATCCGACTTGCCCGCGCCGACCAGCGTATGCATCTCATCGATGAACAGGATGATATTGCCGTTTTCGGCCTGCACTTCGTTGAGCACGCTCTTCAGCCGCTCTTCGAACTCGCCGCGATATTTCGCACCGGCAATCAGCGCGCCCATGTCGAGCGCCATCAACTGCTTGTCCTTCAGGCTTTCCGGCACGTCGCCATTGACGATACGAAGCGCCAGACCTTCGGCGATCGCCGTCTTGCCGACGCCCGGTTCACCGATCAGCACGGGGTTGTTCTTGGTGCGGCGTGACAGAACCTGGATCGTGCGGCGGATTTCGTCGTCACGACCGATCACTGGGTCCAATTTGCCGTCGCGCGCATCTGCGGTCAGATCGCGTGCATATTTCTTCAAGGCGTCGAAACCTTGTTCGGCATTGGCGCTATCGGCGGTCCGGCCCTTGCGCAGATCGTTGATCACCTGATTGAGGCCCTGAGCCGTCAGTCCCGCCTTCTTCAGGCTGGCCGAGGTCGAAGCAGAGCTTTCGATCAGAAGCGCAAGCAACAACCGTTCGACCGTGACAAAGCTGTCACCAGCCTTCTTGGCGGCATCTTCGGCAGTGGAAAACACTTTGGCCAGCGGCTGCGAAAGATAGATCTCGCCATTGCCGCCCGAAACCTTGGGCAGCTTGCCGAGAGCAGCGTCGTTGGCTATCCGCGCTTCCTTGGCGTTGCCGCCTGCGCGTTCGATCAGCGACGAAGCCATGCCCTGGTCGTCGTCGAGCAGCACTTTCAAGACATGTTCGGGCGCGAACTGCTGATGTCCGTCGGATAGAGCCTGGGTCTGGGCCGATTGCAGAAAACCGCGCACCCGCTCGGAATATTTCTCGATATTCATTTCATACCTCCAGAAATCGCCCTGCCCTCCATAAAGGCACAGGCCGATGATTGAGATTGAGCTCCCTTCATGAGGCAAGCCCTGCCGCAGGATGCGCTCTCGCAGCCGTTGGCTTCCGCCAAGATATGGGAGCATTTTTTCCGGTTTTAAAGGAGCATGTTGAAGCTTTTAGCGCTTGTCTAAACAGACGGGATCGCCGCTTGCCCTGCCCGTCTCTGATCACCCCACCGTGATCTAACGATCAGAAACTCGTGATTGGCCATTTTGTCGCAGGAGGCGCACACCCACATCGTTGTCGAGGCTTTTGGGGGCAGGCTTCGTTGTATCACCAAAGGTAGATCTAATGTCGGAAGACAAAAGCACCCAGCTTATCGGAATATTCAAGACCTTGATCATGGACCACGGCATGCCGCAGGCGATCACGGAGATCACGGACCCAGATTTTCAGGCACTCGCCGCAGCTCATGTCGATGAATTCGATGAGGCACGCGACGAATGCGAAAGCATCCGCACTCTGTTTTGACTTTCACCCGGGCCGGCAGCCAAGTCGGCCTGGGCTTAGGCCCCGAGGTAGAAGCATCGCGATTTTCCATCGCAATCATCCCATCATCGCCTGCAGAACTCGATCATGAGACCAGAGTTCAGATGGATGTCTCTTCTCTGAAGTCCTGCTCTTCTTCTGCAGTCATTGCACGATAGATAGGCTTGCCGCTGACAAAGCGCATCATCAGGCACCCGGCGGCATATTCACCGCTGATCAGGCGCCTTCTGCGCAAGAATACAGCCGGCGCCCAATCTGTTGTTTTGTTGGTTATCGATATTGGCCAAACGATGAGATACTTGATCGCGCAAAACATTTATTCGATCTCGAAGATGATCTTGAGACAATAATCATCAAAGTATCGATTCGTGTAGACGCAATCGAAGAAAAACTGGCGAACAGTCTCTAAAGCATCTCTCCCGAAAGCTGTCGGCTGCTTCTCGATAGAGGTATGTGCAAAAACAAAAATCTACGGCACAGCAGGCGAAATTGGAGGATTGCTCCAGAAGAGGCGGATTTTTCTCCGCCACCCCGCATACCGAAAGTCGCAGAGATCCCGTCGAGCTCGAAATTCAACAAAATCTGATTGTGCAACGAGGTCGGCTTGATCCTGCAGTACAAAAGCAATCAGATCTCAGACGTAGAGAACCCGCTCTCCGAACTCTGTTGTCTCGTCGAAATTTCCGGTCCCGAGCCTGCTGCTCTCGCCCGAAAACTTGTCCGCTGGCCGGCTACTTTCGGCAGAAGGCTTTTCTGATGAACTGCTGGATTGTTGCGCGGCCTGCAACTGTTGTTCAAGCGCATCGATCTCCGCCTGAATTTCAGCCTTCTCCTCCGCGTCCTTCGCTTCTTCGAGTTCAGCTTCCTTCGCGGTTATCTGTTTTTCGATTGCAGCCGTACTGCTGCTCGTCGATGATGAAGACAGGAGCGTAGAGGTTGTCGAACTTGTTACGGAACTGATCATGATGAATCTCCGAGTTGAACCGGAATGATTATCGCAGCCATCCGTTAATTTTGGGTACTAAAAAGTACCGATAATTTGCCGCCTAGAACAAGCCTCATTCGCACTCGCTTTTCTGAATTTTCTTAGCGATATGTGGATCGCTCAATCCCCAGCTTGCAGATAAAAAGCCAGGACATCAGTGGATGTCCTGGCTTTTAAAAGTTGAGACGTTCAAGGCACGGTCATTCTGCCGCAGCGGCTTCCACAATACGTTCCCTGTAGGCGGCGCTGATCTTGTCGACCTCGTTCTTTGATCCGAAAATCACCGGCACACGCTGATGCAGTGAAGTGGGTTCGATATCGAGGATCGTGCTTGTTCCGATGATTGCCGCACCGCCGGCGGCTTCGACCAGAAGACCGATCGGGTTGGCTTCATAAAGCAGCCGCAGACGACCGCCGGAGGCCGGCTTGTTACGATCGGCCGGATAGAGAAATACGCCGCCGCGATTGAAGATGCGGTGCGTGTCGGCAACCATGGAACCGACCCAGCGCATGTTGTGGCCTGTGTCGATTGCATCTTCGATATAGGATGCGACAGCGTCATCCCAGGATGACCGGCGTGCCGCATTGATTGCAAACTCCTTGGCCTCCGGCACGATTTTCGCATCGGCGCTGGTCATCAGATAAATGCCGTCAGCACTCAGTGTAAAGATCTGCACGCCTTTACCAATGGTCAATACGAGAGTCGTCTGCGGCCCGTAGGCAGCATAACCCGCGATCAGCTGGCCACGGCCGTTTTTCAGAATCTCGCCGGAAGTGGAAGCTCTGATCACTGAAAAGATCGTGCCGACGGTGACGTTCACGTCGAGATTGGAGGAACCGTCAAGCGGATCGAAGATCACCGCATATTTGCCGTCGCCATGAATGGCGACTTCGCTATCCAGTTCTTCCGATACCGCGAAGGAAACCGAAGGCGACTTGCGGCAGGCCTCTAGCATGATTTCGTTGGACAGGATGTCGAGCGGCTTTTGCGCCTCGCCCTGCACATTGGTGATTTCCGTGGCACCCGTGAGGCCGTCCAGGGACGATGTTCTGAGCTTGTCCGAAATCTCCCGTGTCGCCTCGGCGATGTTGCGAAGAACAACGACGAGATCGTCGTCCAGCACCGTGCCGTTGCGGGTTTCAAGGTAGGTTTCGAATGTCGTCATGAAATCGCTCCCTGCGGATTTTTTGGAAAAATCGCGGCTCTATGCCGTCGAAAAACCTATCTAGAGCGGAATTTTACGACAACGCAACGAATTTCCGCAGTGCGGTAAGACATTATAATCGTTTAAAAAATCAGGATATGAAGAAAAATCCGGGAACGGTTGCACGCTATCGGCGCAAAACTTGCCATTCAATCGTTTCGATGCGGGCTTTACCCATCAAAGAGCGGATTTTTACCTAAAACGAAAAAATCCGGCCAAAGGCCGGATTTTTCCAACTTGTTTCATGTGATCAGGCTTATTCGCCGGCCACATCCGCCATTTCAGGCGCGGTATCATCGCCCTCTGCAGCTTCAGCACTCTTGCGAGGCTGACGGCGGGGACGCGTGCTTGCGGCACGGCGGCGACGCGGCGCGGCCTCTGCCTGAGCTTCCTCTTCGACGGCGACCTCTGCCGGCGTGCCTTCGATCACCGGCTGCGGGCCCGAACCGTCCTCGACAACCGGTGCCGAAATTTCGGCGGCTTCCGCTACCTGCGATGCAACCGCGGCTTTGGCTTCAACAGCCTTCGGCTCGGCAGAACGTTCGCCGCGCTCTGCGCGCTCGCCACGTTCCTGGCGATCTGGGCGACGCTCACGGCGCTCATTGCGGTCACGGCGGTTTTCGCGCGGCTGCTGGTCCTGGCCACCACTGCCCTGCTGGGTATTCTGCTCACGACGTTGCTGCGGTTGCTGATCTTCGATCATCGGCTGCGGAGCATAACCCAGATCGTCGCCGTCACCGCCGTCGAGATCGTCCTGGTCGACAGCATTGCCGTCGCGATCCTGGAATTCGCCGCGATCCTGATGCTGGAAGCGATCCTGCATCTGGGCCTGCGCAGCTGCGATTATGCGATTGTAATGCTCTGCGTGCTGCAAATAGTTTTCTGCAATAACACGGTCGCCGGAGCTTTGCGCGTCACGGGCAAGAGTCGCATATTTTTCTGCGATATGCTGGGCAGTACCGCGGATTTTTACATCCGGCCCGGAACTGTCATAAGTCCGGCTGAGCGGGTTTCCGCCCTTGCGCTGGAAGTTGTTGTTACCACCTCCGCCACCGCCGCCGTTATTGTTGCTACCACGCCCTCGACCACGCTTGTTCTGCTGTCCTGGCCTCATTTATCGTTCACCAACTCTCTGTCTTCGCTGATAAGGGGCCACGCGGCTCGCCGGTCTAAAGCCGGTACAAGACTTCGCGTGTTACGTACAGGTCGACCAACGCGGCCTGCCGCTTTCAAAGTCAAATTACCTGATTCACGCATCGAGAGTGCTCAACCTCGTCGGCTCTTCGAAAAGAGCGCAATTAAGGATTGACCCGTAACCCGAACGAATCGCTGTTCATTCCCAGCTGCCCCGATGCGTAGCCGCAAACTATCCCGCTTCCTTTGGAATTCCAAGCTTTTTCTTTTGCTTCGCAGCATCAACCACAGACTTGGCAAATATCAATACGCGATCATTCTCGCCGTAGTCTTTACGTGCCAGCAACAGATTGAAACCCTCTGCTTCGAATAGCTCGATCACCGCATGTTTCTGATCAAAACCGATCTCTATAGCGACGAAACCATCAGCCGCGAGAAACTCCCCGGCCCGGTCTGCAATCTCGCGGTAGGCGGTTAATCCGTCAGCCCCGCCGTCCAATGCTGCCATTGGATCGAAGTCGCGGACTTCAGGATCCAGGTCGGGAATGACATCGCTACATATATAGGGCGGATTTGACACGATTATGTCGAAACACCCGTCAATCTTGTCAAACCAGTGGCTTTCCACCGCCTGGAACCGCTGATCCAGACCAAGACGTCGCGCATTCTCCGCCGCCGTGTTCAACGCATCGACGGAAATATCGCTACCGATCCCAGTTGCTGATGGTAGACCATTCAGCAATGCCAGAATGATCGCGCCCGTGCCTGTTCCTATATCGAGAATGCGGATGCCTCTGTCGCCCGCAAACTGCCGGGCCTCATCGAGAACACTATCCACCAGAACTTCCGTATCCGGTCTTGGTTCCAGAGTTTCCTTCGAAAGAAGGAAATCCAGCCCGTGAAATTCTCGTTTACCTAAGATGCGATGCACCGGCTCCCGTTTCAAGCGGCGGGCGACCGCATCTTCTATTTTGGCAACCGAGGCGGCATCGATCTCGCGATCGCCACCAACGAAGACCTCAGTCGAGGAAAGCTCCAGTAGTCCGCCGATCAGAATCCGCGCCTCGATCGCCGCATCGGCAAAACCGGCTGCCGAAAACCGGGCTCTCGCATCGGCGACGGCTTCGCCCAGTGTGGTCATCGGCCCGACATCCCCTTGGTCACCCCTGCTGCTCGCCAAGCGACGCCAGCTGCCCCGCCTGATAATCGGCGATCAGCGCATCAACCACTTCGTCGATTTCACCCATCATCATCCGGTCGAGCTTGTAGAGCGTCAGGTTGATGCGATGGTCAGTGACACGGCCCTGCGGGAAATTATATGTGCGGATACGCTCCGAACGGTCGCCGGAGCCGACCTGGCTCTTGCGGTCTGCAGAGCGTTCGCTGTCCACTCTCTGCCGTTCCATGTCATAGAGACGCGAGCGCAGGACCTGCATCGCCTTGGCGCGGTTCTGATGCTGCGATTTTTCCGCGCTCACAACGATGATCCCGGTCGGCAGGTGGGTGATACGCACAGCACTATCCGTCGTGTTGACGTGCTGCCCGCCGGCGCCCGATGCACGCATCGTATCGATGCGGATGTCCTCCGGACGGATTTCCACGTCGACCTCTTCTGCCTCGGGAAGGACCGCAACCGTTGCCGCAGACGTGTGGATGCGCCCCTGCGTTTCCGTATCCGGCACGCGCTGCACCCGGTGCACGCCGCTTTCGAATTTCAGCTTGGAAAACACGCCGCGCCCGGTCACGGTCGCGATGATTTCGCGATAACCGCCCGCTTCGCCTTCACTGGCCGAAAGCACTTCCACCTTCCAGCCATGCGCACTGGCATAACGCTCGTACATGCGAAACAGGTCGCCGGCAAAAAGTGCCGCCTCGTTGCCCCCGGTACCGGCACGAATTTCAAGAATAGCGCTCTTCTCGTCGGCCGCGTCCTTCGGCAGGAGCAGGATCTGCATATCCTTTTCCAGCGCCTCGATCCGCTCCTCCGCGTCCGGAAGCTCCATCTCGGCCAGCTCCCGCATCTCGCGGTCCGTGCCCTTGTCGTAAAGCATCGCCCTCAGATCGGCGATCTCAGCGATGGTCTTCTCATAGTCACGGATCTTGGCAACAACGGGCTGCAGCTCGGAATATTCCGAAGCCAGCTTCACATAGACATCGGCGGCCGGGCCTTCCGACATACGCGCCTCGATCTCGCCAAAACGGCGTTCCAGCTCGCGCATCTTTTCGACAGGAAGCTTAGCCAATTAAAGAACTCCAGATATGCCGCTCGTTATTTTCGCCCTCGGGTTTAACCCGAGGGTGTCCCGAGAATCTATCCACGTCGAGAGGTCAGCAGATCCTCGGGACAAGCCCGAGGATGACGGTGAGCACATAGCTCGACCAATAGGCCGCATTCAAGGCCTACAGTGGAATGTTATTCGCTTCCGCGAACTTCAACAGCAGCTCCCGGATTGATTCGTGCGAGCGAATGTCGTCCAGCGCCGCATTCATTTCCGCTTCGAGCTGGCCCGCATCGAGACCAAGCAGCATCGCCTTGACCGGACCGATCGAGGTCGCCGCCATCGAGACCGAGCGGAAACCGACGCCGATCAGCGCCATGGCGGAAAGCGGTTTGCCCGCCATTTCGCCGCAGAGCGTCACCAGCGTCCGGTTACGCTCGCCGGCCCGCGCAATATCGCGCAGCATCCTGAGAAACGGTTTGCCGAGAATGTCGAAGCGTTCAGAAACTCGCGCATTGCCGCGGTCGGCCGCCATCGAGAACTGGAAGAGATCGTTCGACCCGACGGAAACAAAATCAACTTCCGCCATAAGCTCGTCGAGCTGCCACATCAGCGCCGGCACTTCCAGCATCGCACCGAACTGCAGCTTGCGCGGCAGCGTGTGGCCAAACTTGGAGAGATACTGCACTTCCTTTTGCAACAGGTCGCGCACCGCACGGATTTCCGAAACCTCGGTCACCATCGGGATCATCATCCGCAGTTCGGCACCGGCAGAAGCCTTCAGAAGCGCGCGGAGTTGGGTGCGCAATAGACCGGGCCGGTCGAGCGCGAGCCGGATCGCCCGCCATCCCAGCGCCGGGTTTTCCTCTTCCTGGGCGCGGAAATAGGAAACGACCTTGTCGCCGCCGATATCAAGCGTTCGGAAAGTCACCGGACGCCCCGCCGCCTGCTTGATCACACTGCGATAAAAGGCTTCCTGCTCTTCCAGCTTCGGCATGGTCGAGGCGATCATGAACTGGAGCTCGGTGCGGAAAAGCCCGATACCCTGCGCGCCGGATTCGGCCAGCTGCGGCAGATCAACCAGCAGGCCGGCATTCATGTTGAGGCTGATATGCCGCCCGTCCCGGGTCAGCGACTCGACGGACCTGAGCGCCCGGAACTGCTCCTGCCGCTTGGCGCGCAGGCGAACCTTTTCCTCATAAGCGTTCTGCAGGTCCGGCATCGGCCGCACATGCACCTGCCCGTCGTCTCCATCGATGATGATCGCGTCGCCGTTTTCGGCAAGCGCCACCAGACCCACAGCCTGTCCGACGACAGGAATGCCCATGGCGCGCGCGACGATCACCACATGGCTGGTCACCGCACCGTCTTCCAGCACCAGACCGCGAAGATTGGCGCGCGGATAATCCAGCAGCTCAGCCGCACCCATGGCGCGCGCAAGCACGATGGAATCGGACGGCAGCTCGTCCATGCTGCGCCCGGAATAGCCGGTGAGCTGACGCAGCAGCCGGTTGGCCAGATCGTCAAAATCATGCATCCGCTCGCGCAGATACGAATCCGTCATGCGCATCATCCGCGCCTTGGTGTCGCTCTGCACCTTCTCGACGGCGGCTTCGGCCGTCAGACCGTTATGGATCGCCTCTTCCATGCGGCGAACCCAGCCCTGGTCATGGGCAAACATCCGGTAGGTTTCCAGCACCTCGCGGTGCTCGCCTTCCTGCGCCACGTCACGCCGCGACAGCATGTCGTCGATCGAGATCCTGAGCGAGCCGAGCGCTTCCGCAAGCCGGATGATTTCCTTTTCCGAATCTTCGTTCAGAAGATTGGTTACGACGATGCGATGCTCGTGCAGCACCACATGTCCGAGCCCGATACCTTCGTTGTAACCATTGCCCTGGATCGTCACCGCACGGGTGAGATCGAGTTCCAGCCCAGGAGCTGTGATCTTCTTGAGATCGCCGGTAGCGATCATCTCGGCGATCACCATCGCGGTGGTCTCGAGCGCCTCGACCTCATCCTCGCGGTAGTTGCGACTCGCCTTGTTCTGCACGACCAGAACGCCCAGCGTGCGTCCGGCCCTCAGGATCGGCACGCCGAGGAAGGAATGGTAGATCTCTTCGCCGGTTTCCGGCAGGTAGCGGAACGCCGGATGCGCCTGGGCATCGGAAAGGTTTAACGGCTGGGCGGATGCGGCAATCGTACCGACGAGACCCTGTCCCATCTGCAACTGAGAAAGGTGGACAGCTTCTTTGTTCAGGCCTTCGGTCGCGTAAAGCTCCAGAACGCCATCGGAGCGCAGGACATAGGCCGAGCAGACTTCGGCCACCATGTTGCTGGCAATCTGGCTGACGATCCGATCAAGGCGTTCCTGCGGATCCAGCGGTTCGGCCATCAGTTCGCGCAGGCGCTTCAACAAAACGCGCGGACCGGCCGACAGGTCTCTAATCGGCATAATGCTCCCCTTACAGCCCAACCATCGCCGACCCGGCGACGACGCACCGAAAGGAGCATCATGCCGGATTAGACATTATTCGCTTTTATCGAGACCGTAGGAGGAATGCAAAGTCCGAACCGCAAGTTCCGAATATGCACCGTCGATAAGAATGGAAATCTTGATTTCCGAGGTCGTGATCGCTTTGATGTTGATCGATTTTTCGGCAAGTGCCCGGAAAGCCTGCGCCGCGACGCCGGCATGGCTGCGCATGCCGATACCGATGACCGATACCTTTGCGAGACCTGATTCGGTCTGCACGACATCGAAGCCGATCTTTTCCTTGTTGGCTTCCAGAACGCTCATCGCCTTCTGCACGTCGCCAGAAGGCACGGTAAAGGTCATGTCAGTCTTGGAACCGTCCTCGGAAATGTTCTGGACGATCATGTCGACATTGATATGGGCCTCCGCGAGCGGCCCGAAGATCGCAGCCGATACGCCCGGACGGTCGGACAGACGACGCAACGAAATCTGCGCTTCATCCTTGGCATAAGCGATGCCGGTGACGACTTCCTGTTCCACGATTTCTTCCTCGTCGCAAATCAAAGTACCGGGCGGGTTCAAGAAGTCTCCCATGCCCGGTGCATCGGGATCTTCAAAGCTGGAGCGCACAAAGGTGCGGACCTTGTGGACCATGGCAAGCTCGACCGAGCGCACCTGCAGCACCTTCGAGCCGAGAGACGCCATTTCGAGCATTTCCTCGAACGACACCTTCTTCATCCGGCGAGCCTTAGGCACGATGCGCGGATCGGTCGTGTAGACGCCATCGACGTCCGTATAGATGTCGCAGCGATCAGCCTTGACGGCAGCGGCAATCGCCACGGCGGACGTGTCGGAGCCGCCACGGCCGAGCGTCGCGATCCGGTTGTCCGGACCTATCCCCTGGAAACCGGCAACAACAGCCACCTGGCCCTCGCCCATCCGCTTGATGATGTCGGAACCGTCAATCTCCATGATGCGTGCAGCACCGTGTGCGTTGTCGGTGCGGATCGGGATCTGCCAGCCCTGCCAGGAACGTGCATTGACGCCCATCGACTGCAGCGCGATCGCCAGGATACCGGATGTCACCTGCTCGCCGGAAGCAACGACCGCATCATATTCGCGCGCGTCGTAGAATGGTGAATTGGCGCCTGCCACTTTCGGCATGTCCTGAACCCAGCCAACCAGTTCGTTGGTCTTGCCGGACATGGCGGAGACGACGACGGCCACTTCGTGCCCTGCATCGACTTCACGTTTCACATGGCGTGCGACATTGTGAATGCGTTCGAGATTGGCGACGGACGTGCCGCCGAACTTCATGACGATGCGAGCCATACGACGAAAACCACCAACTCGCCCTCGGCCAAGCCGGGGCGTCTATTTGCTACCGCCTGATACCCCGGCAAGCTGCCTGGATATCGAGTTGGGGGTCTCTTAGCGAAAAGGGGTCAGGCGCGCAATGGCTGGATCATGGGCAAACAGTACGCCCGCCACGAAAGGATAGAAAACACATGATCATAATTTGTTCGAATGACAAATGGAGGGGGAGCCGCCAATCCAGCTCCCCCTGATTTCACCAAATTTCAGCAACGTCCTTCAAGGCATCTGCGAACCCTTGGATCGCCGGGCAGATCGGAGGCGCCACGCTGATCTCTCTGCTCCAGACGCTGCGGGCGGTCACGATCCCGGTCGCGGGTTCTTTCCCGATCGCGATCCCTCTCCCGGGCCTGATCTCTATCACGCGCCCGCTCCTGTTCGCGTGCTCTCTCCCGGGCCTGATCCCGTTCTCTTTCACGTGCACGATCCCTATCCCTGTCACGATCACGCTCTCTCTCGCGGTCGCGATCCCAACCGGGAGGCGGGCGCCGATCGTTGCCGTCAAAGCGCGGCCGGTCACGGTCCCTGTCACGGGCCTGATCTCTGTCACGATTTCGGTCACGTTCCCACCGGTCGCGATCACGGGACTGATCCCAGCGATCCCGATCACGGGATTGGTCCCAGCGATCGCGATCACGGTCGCGATCCCAGCCCGGAGGCGGACGGCGACCATCATCCCAGCGCGGCGGGGGCGGAAGTGGACGCTGTGCACGCCAGTTGTAATCCCGCCAGCGATCACGCTCCCGATAGAAATTGCGGTCGCGGTAATAGGTGCCCCAATAATTGTCCACGTCGAACGTGACGGATGGGATGCCGAGACCGCCGTAGTAATCCGGCGCCACATAAACGCGGTTCGATCGATAGGATGCCTGCACGTAATTGCCGGACACCCAGCCACGTCCACCGGCAAAGGAGACGTCGCACCAATTGACCGAGCTCATGCAGCCGTTGATCGTCACGGGCGCGCCGTAAGGAATAACGGTAACCGCCGGATAACCGGTACTGGGGCCGGACCGCATATTGACGTTTGCGGTGGCGTAACCGCGCACCGCCGCCTCGGCGATCGCGGGCGCCACCAGGAGCGTGCAGAAAGCCGCAGCACTCATCAGGAACTTCTTCACGGGCTTCCTCCTGAGGAAATTATCGAAACGGACATTTTTCCGCATCGAGTTTTATCGCCATAAAATGTCGACTGGCCCCAATTGTTCCAGCATTCGCCTGAATAGGTCATGAATGACCTATTGGGCATTCATTAAGCGTCATGGACGCTTGCAGCGCATAGGATTAGTAGCCTGCCGCAATGGAGTGAAATCAGTGATCTGGATAGAAGTCCACGATATCATGCTCGCGGCGTTGGAAGCGAGCCTCGGCTGTCGACTACACCAACTGGCATACGTGGCGAGGTCTACTTCGCAGGGCATTGGCGGCCAACATCGGGAAAGCCCATCAACCTCTTGACTTCATCGTCTCAACGTCCGACTTCAACACGCAAACGCGAAGGATGATGAGACGATGACGGAAGCAGCCAGAACGACGGTCGACAAGGATCAGGTCGAGATGTTCTCGAAAATGGCTGCCGAATGGTGGAGCCCCACCGGAAAATTCCGTCCGCTGCACAAGTTCAATCCGGTTCGCCTTGCCTATATCCGCGAACGCATCTGCCAGAATTTCGGCCGTGACCCGAAGGCGCATCGCCCCCTGGAAGGTCTGCGCATCCTCGATATCGGCTGCGGTGGCGGCCTTCTGTCCGAACCGGTTGCCCGCATGGGCGCAACCGTCATAGGAGCCGACCCGTCGGAGAAGAATATCGGCATCGCCTCGACCCACGCGCAGGAAACCGGCACGCAGATCGATTACCGTGCCGTCACCGCCGAGGATCTTGCCCAGGCGGGAGAAACATTCGACGTCATCCTCAACATGGAAGTCGTCGAACATGTTGCCGATGTGAACCTGTTCCTCACCACCTGCGCCTCCATGGTGCGCCCCGGCGGCCTGATGTTCATGGCGACGATCAACCGCACGCTGAAGGCCCGCGCACTCGCGATCTTCGCCGCCGAAAATGTCCTGCGCTGGCTGCCCCGCGGCACGCATCAGTATGAAAAGCTGGTCCGCCCGGAAGAGATCGAACGCCCGCTCCAGACCTCCGGTCTGCATATCGTTCACCGCACAGGCGTCTTCTTCAATCCACTGCAGGATCGCTGGAACCTCTCGCCCGACATGGACGT
>RCUP01001114.1_pt1 | contig 17214 bp, 14 predicted proteins | sample 2166341 | NCBI WGS metagenome assembly RCUP01 (sample SAMN09932325, study PRJNA488358) | compost metagenome | isolation source: compost soil in succinonitrile-enriched | place: Germany: Experimental Botanical Garden | reverse complement strand
ATACAGCTGTCCGGCGAATTGATGATTGCGGTAAATTGTTCGATTCCGAACATTCCCAGATTTGAAATGGTGAAAGTATTCCCTTCCCATTCTGCCGGCTGCAATTTTTTATCTTTTGCTTTTTGAGCCAATACTTTTACTTCGTCACCAATCTGAGTCAAGCCCTTGCTGTCTGCAAAACGAACTACAGGAACCAAAAGACCTTCTTCAACAGCAACTGCAACTCCAATATGTACATGACTGTTTCTGCGAATTACATCGCCTAACCAGGATGAATTGATTGCAGGATGCTTACGCAACGCCATTGCCACAGCTTTGATCACCATATCGTTAAAAGATACTTTCACACCTTCCTGGCTGTTCATCGTTTTACGTGCTGCAATTGCATTGTCCATATCCAACGAAATCGTCAAATAGAAATGCGGAGCTGTAAATTTCGATTCACCCAATCGACGTGCAATCGTTTTACGCATTTGAGAAACCGGTTCGTCTACGAAAGATTCACTCAACGAAGCTCCGGAAGAACCGGCAGGTCTTGCTGGTGCATCATACGGCACATAATGATCTACATCGCGTTTAGTGATTCGTCCTCCTTCTCCTGTTCCGGAAATGAAGCCCAAATCAACTCCTTTTTCTTCTGCTAATTTCTTCGCAAGCGGAGACGCCAAAATACGTCCGTTTGTTGTTGTATTTGATACTGCAACAGACGCAGCTTTCGGAGCAGAAGTTACGGCAGCTGGTGCTTTTTCCTCTACTTTCTTAGCCGGTTCTGCTTCAGCAGTTTTTTCTGCTTTCTTTTCTTCAGCCGGAGGAGCTCCTGCAGAAGCAATTAATCCGGAAATATCTTCGCCTTTTTCACCAATGATCGCTAACAATGAGTTCACCGGAGCTGGCTTTCCTTTTTCAATACCAATATGTAATAAAACACCATCAAAAAACGATTCGAATTCCAGGGTTGCTTTATCTGTTTCAATTTCAGCTAGCAATTCACCTGATTTTACAGTATCCCCAACTTTTTTATGCCATTCAGCAACAACACCTTCTGTCATGGTGTCACTCAATTTGGGCATGTTAATGATTTCAGCCATCTGCGATTTATTAGATTCTATTAATATTCAATAATGTAAGGGTAATTCGGTTCCTGGTAGATGTCTTCATATAGATCATCTGCATCCGGATATGGAGATTCTTCAGCAAATTTCACTGACTCTTCCACCTCATTTTTCACCCACGCATCAATTTCTTCAATTTCTTTTGTAGTCAACCATTTATTGGATTGAATCATTCTCAAACAATGTTCGATCGGATCCTGCTCCATCCACTCTGACACCTCTTCTTTTGTACGGTATTTTTGCGGATCAGACATCGAGTGTCCTTTATAACGGTATGTACGGATATCCAATAAAGTTGGTCCGTCTCCTCTTCTTGCGCGTGCTACAGCTTCTTCCACTGCCTCATGAACTGCTTCCGGTGACATTCCGTCGATAGATTTCGAAGGCATTTCGTAAGAATCACCGATTTTCGATAAATCCGTCACGTTTGTTGTACGCTCAACGGATGTTCCCATCGCGTAGTTATTGTTTTCAATAATGTAAATAACCGGTAATTTCCAGTTCATCGCCATATTGAATGTTTCGTGCAATGCTCCCTGACGAACAGCTCCGTCACCCATTGAAACGAATACCACATTATCAGTTCCGTTATATTTCTCTGCAAAAGCAACACCCGTTCCCATTGGAATCTGAGCTCCAACGATTCCGTGTCCACCCATGAAGTTTTTTGATTTATCAAAGAAGTGCATGGATCCACCTTTTCCTTTTGAACATCCGGTTGAACGACCATACAATTCGGCCATTAACACACGAACATCTGTTCCCAATCCGATTGGGTGAGCATGATCACGATACGCTGTCATATGCGAATCAGTTGGCTTTGATGCACTGACTGTTCCTGCAACGATCGCTTCCTGACCAATATATAAGTGACAAAACCCTCCAAATTTCTGTTGAATGTATAATTGTCCTGCTTTTTCTTCAAAACGACGCATCAACAGCATATCCTTATACCATTTGATGTAGGTTTCTTTTGAAAATTTAGCGGTGCTTTTTAAAGCACTTTTATTTGTTGTTTTTGATGGTTTTGAAGCTGTTTTCGTAGCCATGCTTACCAATTTTTGTTTGTTTAACGGACAAATATAAAAAGAAGTCGGAAGAAAGGCGACATTCGAATCAATTGAAAATGGAGAATTTTAAAATTGAAAAGTATTTGCATCAAAATAATTGCGAATTACGACTGCGAATTACGAATCAGCGATTGAGTAATAGTGAATCGGTAATCAGACCTTTGCCAAGAGAAGCTCCTCTTTTCATTCCGATAGCTATCGGAACTCCATTTTCAATTCTCCATTTAACAAAATGTGTAGTTTTGTGTGAATTCTAATTCTCGAAATGGTCAAAATCGGTTTATTGTCAGACACCCATAGCTTTCTCCCCGAACGCGTTTTTGAACTATTCAAAGATGTAGATGAAATTTGGCATGCCGGGGATATCGGAAACCTGGAAGTAACTGACCGCTTGAAAGCTTTCAAACCATTGAGAGCCGTTTTTGGAAATATTGATGATCAGCAAATCCGTTCTGAATTTCCTGAAGACCTGACTTTTCAGATCGAAGACGTCGTTGTTTCGATGACTCACATTGCAGGAAGACCTGGAAAATACAGTAAACACGCCCTGGATTTTATCAGACAAAGCAAACCGGCTTTATTTGTATGCGGGCATTCACATGTACTGCTTGTTCAGCATGACAAGAGTAAGAATCTATTGTGGCTCAATCCGGGAGCTTGCGGAAATAAAGGATTTCATTCTGTTCAGACAGCGCTCAGATTTCAGATCAATGGTTCCAAAGTAGAACAAATGGAAGTCATTGAATTCGGAAAAAGATCAAGTTTGAACAATGAAGACAAAAATTAAACGTTATTGCCACATATGAAAAACAAACTGAGACTCATATTACTATTTCTTCTTCCACTCGCTTCTTTTGCACAAACAGGAGGAATTCATGCCTTTCAGAATCTAAACAGTCAATTCAATGCCCGAACAATGGGTTTGGGTGGAGACGCTATCACCATTTATGACAATGACCAAAACCTGGGATTGAACAACCCTGCAATCATGAATTATCAAATGCACGGAAGATTCGGATTCAACCAATCGATTATGACGAGCGGTGTGAATACCGGTGCTTTAACCTATGCACGAAAAATTCACAAGACAATGGGAATGGTTCATTTCCGCTATTCTTCCTACGGTAAAATGCAACGAACAGATATTGACGGTACGAACTTAGGAACGTTCAGTCCGGGCGATTTTATTCTCGGAGCAAGTGCTCAGCACAAGTTCAATGAACGCATGTCGGTCGGAGCTACTCTCAATATTTTATATTCCCAATTAGATTCCTATACCGCTTTCGGAACCAGTTTGGACATTGCCGGACTTTACCGGGACAGTGCCCGGAATCTGAACATCGTAGGTGTAATCAAAAACCTGGGAGTTCAATGGAAAGGTTATACCGATATTAAAAATCCTTTGCCACTCGAAGTTCAATTCGGAATCTCACATAAGTTAAAACACGCTCCTTTCAGAATCAGTTTGGTTGCCCAGCATTTGCAGAAATGGAATTTATCTTACGTCGATCCGAATGCGAAACCCAGAATCGACCCGTTGACAGGTGACACCGTAAAAGTAAAAAATGCCGGTTTTTTCGAAAACCTGGCACGTCATGCCAAAATTCAGGTCGAAATATTGATCGGAAAGAAATTACAAATCCGAACGGCTTTTGATTATCAGCGAAGAAAAGAATTGGCAATTATTGGTCGCGGCGGCTTGGCCGGATTCAGCTTTGGAGCCGGAATGGCTTTCAAACGATTCAGCATCGATTACGGATGGTATATCTATTCTGTAGCAGGTGGACAGCATGGTTTGACCCTGAATTTTTTGCTGTCTAAAAAATAGGCAATAACTCTCTGATTACAAAGCAATATCCCTTCCATTCAAGGGATTATTGAGTTATCCACCAAAATCTGTTAACATTTTTTTGTAACCTGAATCTATTTAATACGTAAATTTGCCCAAACCAATAATAATTTAAAACATGAAAAAGTTAAGTTTACTTTTAGGTGGTATGATTTTATCAACTGCTGTTATGGCTCAAAAACCAACTGAAGGAGCTCCAATGTCATTGGAAGGAACAGTTACAGGTTTGGCGGCTTTCGGATTTGGTAACGGATCTGCTACTAACTTGAATCCTGCGTCTGCTCCGGGTGTACCTGCGATCGTTGCTCCAGGATTACGTTTCCGTTACTTTGTTACAGAGAACATCGCTGTACGTTTGTCTTTAGGATTCAGCAGCTCAAAAAGAACTGAGAACTTCTTTGAAAACGAAATCGACAACTCTGGAAACTCTGGAACTTATGTATCTAAATTAGGAACAACAACTATCGGAATCGGAGGTGAATACCACTTCAAAGGAACTGAGAAATTGTCTCCTTATGCAGGTTTGGACATCAACTTCGGTATGGGTAAAGCTACAACTGCAGGTGAGCAAACAGACGGTGCTAACTGGATCGCTACTGACTACTCTGAGAAGTCTGAGCAAAAAACAGGTGGTTTCGGTGTTGGTCTAGTTGCTGGTACTGATTACTACTTCGCTGAAAACTTCTACTTAGGAGTTGAGTTAGGTCTAGGATTTAACGCTTACACTTTGAAAGAAGGTACTGCTTCTACAACTGTAGCTGGTGTTACTGTTGAAGCTAAAGGAAATGAAATCAAACAAAGCGGATTCTCTAACAACGTTATGGGTATGTTCCGTTTGGGTTGGAGATTCTAATATTTAGAGAAATCTAACAATATGAAGGGTTCGTCAAATGGCGAGCCCTTTTTTTATGCCATAAAAGAACCATTTCATTCTTTTCTCTTAAATTCGCAGCATGCATTCCGAGCAACAAATTACAATAGCAATCGATGGCTTTTCCTCCTGCGGAAAAAGTACTCTGGCAAAAGCATTGGCCAAAAAATTAGGCTACACTTTTATTGATTCAGGAGCAATGTATCGCTGTGTTGCGTTGTATGCATTGAGAAACGGTTGCGTTTTAGGTTCGCACAAAATCAATCTGTCCTGTATCGTCTCTTCGCTTTCAGAGATTACCATCCAATTCGGAGATGCTGACACAAACGGAAACAGAGCTGTTTTACTGAACGGAGAAGATGTTTCGGATACCATTCGTCAATTGGAGGTTGCCAACATTGTAAGCGAAGTTGCAGCCATCAGAGAAGTCCGCGAATTTCTGGTTAAACAACAACAGGCACTGGGAAAAAACGGTAGCGTTGTGATGGATGGCAGAGATATCGGAACTGTTGTGTTCCCGCAAGCCGAATTGAAATTATTCATCACCGCAAAACCTGAAATCCGTGCGCAAAGACGCTTCATGGAACTTCAGGCAAAAGGAGAAACCAACAGCCTGGAGGAAATCCTGGAAAATCTGAAACACAGAGACCGGATCGACAGCACCAGAGCAATCAGTCCACTCACACAAGCAGACGATGCGATCGTGGTTGACAACTCCGAAATGAACGAACAACAACAGTTAGAATTCGTACTAAACATTGTTAAGAATCAAACAAGTCATTCACACTAACTACAACTTACGTTTATCAATTTAATTGCTTCATAATCTTGCCTAAACAGAATATTCATCAAACATGAAGTTTCCTTCATTGAAATCAATAGTTTATTCATTTTGTATAAAATCTAACAACCAACAGTTCTTTTCTGTTTGTATTTGTGTAAATTTGCACACCTATTAATTCAAACCAAAATATGTTATCAATTGGAAAAATAACAGAAGAAATCATCGGTAGAAGCCCGTTTTTGCGTGAAGCCATGACCGATGACTTAATCAACATTTCTTCGTTAGCACGAAAAATCAAACCCGAAATTGAAGAAGCTTTAGGAAAAGAGGTGAAAGAAGGTGCAATTGTTATGGCAATTAAGCGCATGTCTCCCGGACTTTATCACCGTTTAAACATCAAAATCACGAATATTATTGGTGAACTTGGTGACTTTTTAGTTCGCTCAAACTTAGAGGATTTCACATTTGAAAATACGGAATCACTTCGCCTGAAACAAGCAGACCTGGTTCAACTGGTCAATTCCGAATCGGATATTTTCTACACGATCTGTAGAGGTGTTACTGAAACAACGGTTATTTGCTCTCAAAGCATTTCGCAAAGAGTTGAAAATTTATTGATTAACGAACGCTTAAAATCACACACGCGTGATTTGGCTTCGATCACAGTTAAACTACCTGCTGTCAATTCTGAAGTATACGGTATTTATTATTACATCCTGAAACACCTTGCATGGGAAGGTTTGAACATTGTTGAGATCGTTTCAACAGCAAACGAATTTACCATCATCGTAAAACAGGATCACGTTGACAAAGCATTTAAAGTGTTGATGCAACTGAAAAGAGGAAAATAAAAAAAGTCGGGGCGAAAAATTTTTCGCCCCGACTTTTTTCGCCCCGACTTTTTTTACTCCGACTTTTTTTATCAATTCTAATTTTCCGACATAACCCTTCCCGTTCCGTTTAACAACACATCTACTCCAAGAGGAGTTCCTTTGTACAGAATATTTCCCGACTCGGTAATATAACCGCGAATGATCAGATTATCTGCATTGATTTTCATATCTCCAACGGTTTCTGAAGCTACGTAAATCGAATCGCTGACATGCAAGCCGCTCACATCGCAATAACTGTTGCTTTTAGCACAAATGCGTGCAAATTGAGCAGTTCCTGACAAGGTGAAATTACACCATCCGTGATTTGCTTCTGCATCAATCACAATCGCGTTGACGTTCAAATTCACATCTCCTGCCCCATCACGGGAATAGAACGTGAAGTAATCCGTATTAATCACTCCCTGGCACGTCAAAGACTCTGTTCCTACAAAACGGATATTGATCAATTCAGTGCAATGAATCTCAGCAACGATGACTTTTTTCGCATCTCTCAGAAATCCGCAGCGGTTTTTATTTTCGATCATCAATGAACCTCCTGAAACAGTGACTTCAATCAGGTTCAGAAGATTTTTCCCGCCTTTGAGTACTACTTTATTCAATGAATCCTGAATGATCACATACCGGACATGTTCTCTCAAATCCAGACGATTAAAATCTTCCAATGCGATTTCTTTTGTTGTTTCAGTTCCCGTCTTTTTGAAACAGGTTCTGTTCTCCGGCTTTTTACAGGAGAAAACAACAAGCATTGAAAGCAAAAAGAACAAACTATTTCGCATGATATCTTGGTTTATAGTTAAAGGTATATCCAACACCGTATTCGACGTAATCGGCTTTTGCCCAATGGGATTTGAGAACCAGATTGAACAACAATCCGTTCTGGCATTGATAACGCATTCCGACCCGGTGGTAGAACATATCATCCGGATTATAGCGGTCTTTGATATAAGCTCCCATTCCGAGCACAAAACGAAATTTATCCAATGGAATGTTGTATCCGATAAAACCACCGACTTGCAAAATGGACAATTGGGTTTTCGGAATGTATTCCCGGTAGTGAAGAATCGATTGCTTTGAAATGATATCCAATGCGATTTCCATTCCGACTTTTGGTTTAAACTGTTTGTGAAGCATCGCACTCAAAGCAAAAACAGGATAATGCCTTCCTCCCGTGGGGAAAATTTGCTTCTCGGAAAGAATTGCTACCAATGATGCATTCCAGCTTTTAAAGAAAGGAACCCGCTGAAAACTTCTTAGTTCTATATTTTGAGGCTCTTTCTTTTTAAACGTATACTCATATCCCAAACCGATAAATGGCATGTTGACTCCCAGATTGGGAACTTTACTGGAACCGTTTGAAAAATGTGTCATATCCAGACTATAGATCAATGCGTGTTCCGGTTTGATATACCAACGTCCCTGAAGCCCCAAACAGATCATCGCATTCAAATAAGTACTCATCGGTACATTCTTCGGATTTGTGTTCACATTATACACCTTTGTGACCATCCCCAATCCGGCACCCAATTTACACGTAAACACATGCTTCTCACCTCTTGTCCAGGGAAATTCAAAAAAGCCATAAGCTCCAAATCCATATCCAAGAACCTCTTTGTTTCCCAGATTAGATCCGTAGATGGTTACTCCTGCATATGGATTCCGATATTCGTTACTCCAATCTTTCGACCGCATGCGCTTACTAAATGAAAGTTCACCGGCAAAAAGCCGGTCTTTGGCCAAATGCCCCATAGTACCACGGTGTGCAGCTAAAAATCCTGACTTTCCTTTTAAAGAGAAGGCCCAATCATCTACTCTACTTCCCTGAGAATAACAAAAAATGGGTAACAAAAAAAACAGCAAGGCAATTTTCATAATTCAAAATTACAAATTTTGTTCTATGTACATTTGCAGTATGGAATTAGCTAATAATAATTTAAATCAGGATCCAAGATTACTGGCTTTCGAAAGACTACTGAATATCATGGATGAGTTGCGTGAAAAATGTCCGTGGGACAAGAAGCAAACCATTCAATCACTTAGACATTTAACGATTGAAGAAACGTATGAATTGGCGGATTCTATTCAGGCAAATGATTTAAACGGAATCAAAGGTGAACTCGGAGATTTGTTTTTGCACCTGGTTTTTTATTCGAAGATTGGTTCCGAATTAGGCGCTTTTGATGTAACGGAAGTTCTGAACGGAATTTGCGACAAACTGATCCATCGCCATCCGCATATTTACGGAGATGTTACCGCAGATTCAGAAGAAGAAGTAAAAGCGAACTGGGAAAAAATCAAACTCAAAGAAGGAAAAAAATCAGTTCTGGAAGGAGTTCCGAATACACTTCCCGCGTTGATTAAAGCGATGCGGATTCAGGAAAAAGTAAAAGGAATCGGTTTTGAATGGTCAGACATTGAAGACGTTAAGAACAAGGTAATCGAGGAGTTTTCGGAACTTCACGAAGCACAGCAATCATTGGATGAAAATAAAATTCTGGATGAGTTCGGAGACGTGATGTTCTCTTTGGTTAATTATGCGCGTTTCATCAATATCAATCCGGAAGACGCTCTGGAATCTACCAATCAAAAGTTCAAAGCACGCTTTCAAAAAATGGAAGAGTTGATCGCAGAAGACAAACAAAATATGAGCGAAATGGTTTTGGAAGAAATGGATGTTTATTGGGAAAAGGCAAAGAAGATCCTTCGCAATGGTTCAAATTAATCAAGAATTAAAAATGGAGAATGGAAAATTGACAAGACAATTATCAATGAAAAAATGATCAATTATCAAATTAGTTCAAATTACGCTTAAAACAAAGCTGTTACCCCCTTTTCAATTTTACATTTTCAATTCTCACTTAACTTTAAAGGCCGTTTAATCAATAATCTGCACGTTTAATCATTTTTCAAATTTTTAGCTCGTTAATTAGTGTTAATTATGTAACTTCGAAACTTCTTTAAATTCATGGTAAACCTTATGAAACACATACTCTCCTTAGTTGCATTCCTAACCATATCGATTTATTCTTTTTCTCAAGATCATACCATTCGCGGATTCATTTTTAATAACGAGAACAGTGAAGTTGTTCCCTTTGAAAAAGTCGTTCTTATTCCAACAGAAAAGTCACATGCAATTCTGGGAGCAAGTACGGATGTAAACGGTTTCTTCACCATTCCGAAAGTTCCGATTGGTACTTACCTCTTGAAAATTCAATCTGTTGAATTTAAAGAATACAACAAAGAAATTGTGATCATCGCAAAATCAGGAATTACCGAAGTAAGAATCGATTTACTTCCTTTAGATGCAGTTGGTATTGAAGAAGTCGTTATTTCTGCAGAAACAAAGGCAAAAACAACCGAGGTTTTAATGTCGGTGATCAAATTAGATAAGAAGGGCTTGGAGCGTATTCCTTCTGTTGGAGCTGAAAACGATATTACCGCAGCTTTTTCTGTAACTCCGGGGGTTGTTACTACCGGTGACCAGGGAGGACAGTTGTATGTTCGTGGTGGAACACCTATTCAAAACAAGATTTTACTGGATGGAATGACGATTTACAATCCTTTCCATTCAATCGGATTCTTCTCTATTTTCGAAACGGAATTGGTTAAGAACGTAGATATTTACACTGGAGGATTCGATTCAAAATACGGAGGCAGAATTTCTTCCGTTATGGACATTACTTATCGCGACGGAAATAAAAAGAACTTCGGAGGAAAAGTTTCTGCTTCTCCCTTTCTTGCAAAACTAGTACTTGAAGGTCCTTTGTATCGTGCGAAGGAAGGAAGACCGGGTGCAGGATCGTTCATTTTCTCTGCAAAACATTCCTTGTTGGATTATACAGCAAAAGACTTGTACCGCGGAGTAAATGGCGGAAACGGATTGCCGTACAACTTCACCGATTTATACGGAAAACTGACTTTCGCAACAGGACAAGGATCAAAAGTTTCTGTATTCGGATTCACCAACACGGACAAAGTAAACTACAATGAGACTGCAGCACTGGACTTTCAGCAAGCAGGAGGAGGATTGTCCTGGATTCTTTTGCCCGGAGGTGGAAAAACATTCATTAAAGGACATTTAACAGCATCCAATTACAAAACACATTTCGAGGAAGTAGGTTCTCAACCAAGAACCAGTTCTATTTTCGGAACAGATTTAGGATTCGACTTTTCTTACTTCCTGAAAAACGAAAGTCAGATTGATTACGGTATCAGTATGAATATTTTCAAGACGGACTACATCACATTTAATGAAATTGCGTCTAAAATCCAGGATCAAAACAACACCGTAGAAATTGGTGCGTACGCAAATTATAAATTTGTTTCCAAGCGTTTTGTTCTTCAGCCGGGTGTTCGTGTTCAGGCATACGCAAGTTTGAGTACCATCTCAATCGAACCGAGATTGGGTGTGAAATACAACGCAACTGACTTTTTCCGCTTGAAATTATCCGGAGGTCGTTATTCGCAAAACTTTACCTCTGCTTCATCAGACAGAGATATCGTGAACTTGTTTAACGGGCTTTTAAGTGCTCCTTCCAATGTACAGCAGAACTTCATTACAGAAAACGGTAAAACAAGAAATCCGAAAAACGGAATTCAGTATTCCTGGCATGCTATTGCAGGAGCTGAGTTTGATCTGACTAAAAACCTGTCTTTAAACGTAGAGGGATATTTCAAATATTTCCCTCAGTTGAGTAACATCAATGTCAACAAACTTTACGAAGACATTTCAGAGTTTTCAAAAGAAGACGATGTTTACAAAAAGAACTTCTTAATCGAAAGCGGAAAATCTTACGGGGTTGATGTATTGTTGAAATACACCATGAACAGATTATTCTTATGGGGAGTTTACTCTTACGGAAAATCTACCAGATGGGATGGATTCATGTCATACGCTCCGGTATTTGACAGAAGACATAACATAAACCTGGTAGCATCTTATGCATTCGGTAAAAAGAAAGATCTGGAAGTGAACATGCGCTGGAACTTTGGTTCAGGCCTTCCATTTACGCCAACTGCCGGGTTCTACCAATCCGAATCATTCCCACAAGGGGTTACAACAGATTACACAAACAGCAACTCTTCATCCGTTGGAGTACTTTTAGGAGAATTCAACTCCAAGAGACTTCCAACTTACCACCGATTGGATATTACAATCAAAAAGCAATTCAAATTCAAAAACAAAACAGAATTGGAAATTGTGGCATCAGCTACAAATGCTTACAATCGCAAAAACATCTTCTACGTGAACCGCGTAACAAATGCAAAGATTTATCAGTTCCCATTCTTACCGAGTTTAGGACTTAGTTATAAATTCTAACTTTATTTAGAAAAGCGTGTTTTAATCAACACGCTTTTTTTAATTAATGATTTAGGCAACCAACTATTCATAGTTTCGTTTTATATTAGAACGCGAAACTAATTACAATGTATTACTACTATAAAGCAAAGCTAATCTGCTGCGTTTCAACCGTATCAATAATAGTTATTTCAACTGTTTCATTCGGTCAAACGTCAGGCACGGACTCACTACTGCAGCTTCGGTCTCAATTGATTTCTTCAAATCAATCGACCACAGAAGTTGATCTCCTCTTACATCAATCGGGAAACAATCCGACTTGTATCATTCATCAATCAGACGATTACACGTTCTCATTTGTTTCCTATCGGCCTTTAGGGGATGAACAACGGGAACAAAAAGTAAACCTCCGGTTGAAGGCACACTATTCCTTTCTCAATCTCATTGATTTCAGCAGCGACTTCACTACTGTTCAAATCAACTGTAATGAGCCCCTCACGCCTACGATTATCAACGAATTAGTTACTCATTTTGGATACAGCGGTTATGAAGTACATTAAACTCACTTTCATTTCTCTCCTCCTCTCCTTTAGTTTTTCCATCTTCAATTTTAATCCGGTAAGTGCACAGTGTAATACGAACACCTCCATTTGTACTCCGGGAACTGCAGGTCCTTTTACATTCGTAAATCCGGGTCCTGGCGTAAGCTCCTGTCTCGACTGGATTGGTCCGAATACAGGATATATTATCCTGCACATTACCTCATCAGGGCCGTTAAATATGCTCATTGACGGGAATTCAAGTTCAGGATTCCTCGATGTTGCCGTATTCAACATTCCAAATGGTCAGGCTCCCTGTACAGCGATTCAAAATTTGTCCAATCAGATCGGATGCAACTATGCCAGTTCTCCCAGCGGATGTAATCAGTTCGGAACATCATTCCCCTGCCCTTCTTCCGTTCCGGCTCCAATAGTTACTGCCGGACAAGAAATTATGATCATCGTAGAAAACTGGAGTGGATCATCCAGTAATTTCACACTCCAATTGGGACCTGTTCCCGGTGCTCAAACCGGACCTCCGAACCCTGCAATTACTCCTGCCGGACCATTCTGTGTAACATCAGGCCCCGTGCAATTAATCGCTGCGGATATGGGTGGAACCTGGTCCGGACCCGGCGTTTCTGCAGGCGGAATGTTCAATCCTGCTACTGCCGGAATCGGAACACATACCATCAACTATGCGATTGGTGTTGCACCTTGCAATGCTGCATCTTCAACAACCATTACTGTTAACAGTGCAACGGTAACTGCTCCGGCAAGTCAAACAATTTGTCCGGGAGGAAGCGCAACATTAACTGCCAGCGGAGCCGGTTCTTATTCCTGGTCTCCCGCAACAGGTTTGTCTGCAACTACAGGAGCAACCGTTACCGCCACTCCGGCAAGTACAACAACTTATACGGTAACGGGAACAACTTCCGGTTGTACAAGTACCGGGACCGTAACCGTAACAGTTTCTCCTTTGACCGTTGGTGTTTCTCCGAATGCAAGTATCTGTTCCGGGGCGTCAACAACTTTAACAGCAACCGGTGCAACTTCTTATAGCTGGTCTCCTGCTACAGGATTGTCTGCAACTACAGGAGCTTCCGTAACTGCAAATCCAACAAGCACAACAACCTATACCGTAACAGGAACAACGGGCTCTTGTTCAGCCACAGCGAATGTTACTGTGACCGTAACACCTGTCAATGTGACTGTTTCTCCGAATGCAAGTATTTGCGCCGGAGCTTCGACAACTTTAACAGCAAGCGGAGCAACAAACTATGCATGGAGTCCGGCTACAGGTTTATCTGCATCAACAGGTGCAAGTGTAAATGCCAGCCCGACTACAACAACCACTTATACCGTTACCGGAACGACCGGATCTTGTACTTCTTCTCAAACAGTTATTGTAACGGTTACGCCTTTAGCTTTGACAGTTTCACCCAATGCATCTATTTGTACCGGGGCATCAACTGTTTTAACAGCGGGTGGAGCAACCAATTATTCCTGGTCACCGGCTACAGGCCTGTCTTCAACAACAGGGGCATCTGTTACAGCCAATCCGGCCGCAACAACAACGTATACTGTTTCAGGCACGAGCGGAAGCTGTTCGTCTTCTCAAACAGTCGTAGTAACCGTAACTCCAATCAACGTAACGGTCACGCCAAATACAGCAATTTGTAACGGAAGTTCGACCACGTTAACAGCTAACGGAGCTGCAGCGTATTCCTGGAGTCCGGCTATCGGATTATCTTCAACGACCGGAGCATCCGTCACTGCGAATCCAACGACGACAACAACCTATACCGTAACAGGAACAAATGGTTCTTGTTCCAATACTACAAGTATGACTCTGACGGTAAATCCGATTCCAACGGTAACGGCTACAAACAACGGCCCTTTATGTGAAGGTGCAATCATGCAGCTCCAAGCTTCCAGTTTACCGGGAACAAGTTACAATTGGTCGGGGCCTAACGGATTTTCAGCTTCAACACAAAACGGAACACTTCCTGCTACTTTGAGTGCGGGTGGAACGTATACGGTAACAACCACCTTAAATGGCTGTACTTCCTCAACGACAACAAATGTGGTGGTTAATTCAACTCAAATTCCTGTGATTACTCAGGCAGGACCATTTTGTGAAGCCACAGCAAATACATTCTTAACGGCAAACATTCCGGGTGGAATCTGGTCAGGAACAGGTATTGTTAGTGGTACGAGCGGAGAATTCTGCCCGGATCAGGCTGGTCCGGGGTCACACCTGATTACATATACTGTTTCCGGCGGATGTTCTTCTCCCGGAACAACAGATATTGTGATCAATGAAATGCCGGTTGTTCAAATCAATGTTCCGGTTGCGGCAGGTTGTGCACCGTTCAATGCTACTTTGGTTGATCTGAGCAGCCCTGTCAGCTCTTCCATCACATGGAATTTCGGAGATGGAAGTGCAAATTCGAATCAACTAAACAGTGTGAATCACTCATTTGTGAATCCCGGCTGCTATGACATTACCGTTACTTCTACCAGTGCGGCAGGATGTTCTACAACAACGGTATTTCCAAGTGCAGTTTGCGTATTCCCGAATGCCATTGCATCATTCAATGTAAACAATCCTGTTCATGGATTAATGAATCCGGATTTCCAGATGATCAATTCCTCATCGAATGCATCAGCTTATTCCTGGGATTTTGGCGATGGTGGAACAAGTACAGCGCTTAATCCGGCACATACTTATGCGGAAGCAGCTGGAAGTTATACCATTATTCTGATTGCAAATAACATCAACAACTGTCCGGATACGACAAAATTGACGGTTACGATTCAGGAAGAGTTGATCTTCTACATTCCGAATACTTTTACTCCGGATGGTGACGAATTCAACAACGTTTTCATTCCTGTTTTCACTTCGGGTTATGATCCTTACAATTACACGATGACGATTTACAACCGTTGGGGAGAAACCCTGTTTGAATCAAACGATGTCAATGTGGGCTGGGATGGTACGTACGGAGGCACGCTTTGCAAATCCGGAATTTACACCTGGACGATTCGATTTAAATCATCGGTGTCGGATAAGAAGATTACGAGAACCGGACATATTCAAATCATGAAATAAAACAGAAGGGGCGGAAAATTTTCCGCCCCTTCTGTTTTTACAATATCTCTATCTGAAAGAATTACAGTTTCGATTTAACATAATCCCACTTTTCCTGGGTTGTGTTTTTCGTCTTAATTTCTTTATTCATGACTTTCAAAATACTCTTGTCTTTCGTAGCAATTGTATACAGTACTTCCAAATCTTTTTCCAACTCTGAAACGGATGCAATAAATTTATCTGCATTCTCAGGAGACTTTTGAGCTTGAACAGCTTTCACTTTCCAATCCCAAATTTCCGTCAAACCATCTGATAACGCCATATACATCGGAGTTGCTACAACCGGAGCAAGGTATTGATTCACATTTTCCAATACATTTCTTCGGAATCTGGATTGCATGTTGTCGATACTTCCATCAGCCTGATTGTATTCCGCAGCTTTCTGTTTCGTATTGAAATCTTCTATTTGCTTTTTATTATAGACCGTATTCAATTCGATATAACCAAGCAATTCTCCCTCAGAATATTTGTTTCTGAACTGGTAAGTATCGTTTGCGTCAAAGTACCCTTCTTCACCTGTGATGTAGCAACCGTACACAGCAACCTTACGTGAAATGGGTGTAGCTCCTTCGTACTCAATCAGATCCTTCGCAAGTACTTTGTAATCCGTTTCTTTGAATTTTTTATTGTCGTACGCATAAATCGGAACGATTCCTTTTCCTCCATATTTTTTGGTATTCAATACCGATTCAAACTCATGGATGTACGTAAAATTAATTTTATCATTTCGCAAATAAGCAACAGTGACTACATCGTATTTGTAGGCCTTTCTAAATGCTGCAATATCTATATCAACTACGAAGTTTTGCTCAACATTACCTGTCGGACTAAGGCGCATATCAACTTTGTCACCAGATTTCACTGCTGTTTTAACACCGTCTGCTACATTAACTTTTGAAAATTTGAATTGTGCATTTACTGAATTCGAGAAAATAAAAATAGCACCTGCCAAGGCTATTTTAAACAGTTTTTGATTGATCATTTTTATAAAATTTTCGTCAAAACTAATCAATTTTTCTCCAAAAAGAATCAATAGTCACACTCCTTATCCCCCGAATCTATATTCGTTGACATCTGATTCATAAGCGCTGTAAATATGAGCAAATTCGTTAAATTGACGAACATTTTGAAAATCCGTAATTTACACCTGTACATGGATAAGAAAAAACAGTCGGGGCGAATAATTATTCGCCCCGACTGTTTCTGATTCATTTTATTTACTCCAATGTTCAAACGCTTTTTTCTGAAAAGAATTCGGGTTTTCTATCACATCCACTCCGTATTCCAGATAAAAACTTCTCTGAACTTCAGGAAGTGACAATTCGATGATTTTCCCCTGACGAATAACTGTCAGGCGTTTATTCTGATCATCCAGATAAGACAACCAATTATCCAGATCTCCGTTCAGTTTGAATTCATTCACCGCAATGATTTCGTCGTTGATCATCAATCCGGCTAAATCCGCCGGAGATCCCGGATAGATCGCAGTGACGTGAAAATGAGCCCCGGCTGCAAGTGATTTAAATCCGATTCTTCCTACCGAATACCGGTGATTGGGTTTGTGAGTGAGTTCCAAACCTAAAGACTCAAGTGCTTCCGTTAAAATTGCTTCAAATGGTCTCGTTCCATAGAAATAATCTTTGATC
>RCUP01001113.1_pt1 | contig 17234 bp, 15 predicted proteins | sample 2166341 | NCBI WGS metagenome assembly RCUP01 (sample SAMN09932325, study PRJNA488358) | compost metagenome | isolation source: compost soil in succinonitrile-enriched | place: Germany: Experimental Botanical Garden | reverse complement strand
ACATTTGAACATTTGAACATTTGAACATTTGAACATTTGAACATTTGAACATTTTCAACTTATTTCTTGATGCTGATGATTTGAGGTTGTGTGACTGCTTTCAAACCTTCCACACCGAATTCGACTCCGTATCCGGAATCTTTCGCTCCGCCAAACGGCACCATCGGGTGAATTGCTCCATGCTGATTGATCCAAACTGTTCCTGAAACAATCTGCTTTGCTACACGAGCCGCCTCATTTAAATCAGTCCCCCAAACGGAAGCTCCTAAACCTGAATCACTGTCGTTTGCTTTTTCGATCGCCTCCTCAATCGTCTTGTATTTGATAATCGGCAGTACCGGACCAAACTGTTCTTCATCTACCAAACGTGTTCCGTTGTCGATATCTGCCACCAACGTGATTGGATAGAAATATCCTTCTCCTCCCAATGGTTCACCGCCACGAACGATTCGCGCGCCATTTGCTTTCGCATCATCCACCAAGCTCTTCACGATATCAAACTGCATTTTATTTTGGATCGGACCCAATAGAATTCCGTCATCCATTCCATTCCCCATCGGCATTTGAGCCGAAACCGCATCCAAGGCACTGATCACTGCTTCGTAATCGTTTTCATGAACATACAAGCGCTTTGCACAGGCACATGTTTGTCCCATGTTGATGAACGCCCCCCAGAACAAATCTCCTGCAATTTTCGCAGCATCTGTTCCCGGTAGAACAATAGCAGGATCGTTTCCACCACATTCCAATGTCAAACGCGCCATGTTTCCTTTTGACGCATCAATGATCTTACGTCCTGTTTTTGTGGATCCCGTAAACATGATTTTGTTCACGTCTTTGTTTTCGATCAACAAAGCTCCGATGCTTCCGTCACCGGTAACAACATTCAACACGCCGGCAGGAAGAACTGTGTTCATCAAACGGATCATTTCCAGAGTTCCGATCGTCGTGTATTCGGATGGTTTCAATACAACCGTATTTCCAGCCCGCAGCGAAGGGGAAATTTGCCAGATTGCAATCATCAAAGGCCAGTTCCAGGGTGTAATTGCTCCAACTACTCCAAGCGGTTTCCGGTGCAATTCGTCTCTTCTGGTTTCATCTTCAAACACCACTTCAACCGGAAGATCCAATGAAGCCGGAACCTGAGTCCAACCTACACAAGCCTGCATTTCAAACATCGAACCTGGTCCTGCCAATGGCTTTCCTTGTTCTTTGGTAATCCATTCTGCCAGATAAGCCGCATTATCGTTCAATACCTGCCCTACATCCATGAGGATTTTCTTACGTTCTTCGTCACTTTTTGCAGCCCAGGAACGCTGTGCTATTTTCGCAGATTGTACTGCATTTTCCACATCAGCCGGTGATGAAACAGCTACTAAGCCGATCACTTCTCCGGTTGCAGGATTCCGAACTTCGAATGATTTCTCCGAATCAATCAATTTCCCGTCAATCATAAATTTATAGGTTCCCATATTTGTTTTTTTCGTTAGCATAAAAGCAAATGTAGGAGAGAACGTTTCCGGAATTCTAACACGATTGTAGTAGATTATATCAGAATAATATCTAAAACACAGGGTTTTACATTTTCGGGGTGGTTGTGCAAGGAAAAGGCGAGTAGAATAATCTCCCGCAACGCTTATGCTAAAGCTTCAGCGAAGGCACAGAGGAACGCAGATGGAATGATATTTAAGGTTTGTCCCGGAATTGTGATGACGAATAAAAATTGGTAAGAGTATTATGAAAGGAGTTAATAGTTTCCCGCGGAGGAGCGCAGAGGAACGCAGATGGAATGATATTTAAGATTTTGACCCGGGATTGTGATAATGCACGTGGAGGGAATACAGGAAACCAGTTAATGATGATTGCGGTTATCTTCTGATTTTAGATCCTATTTCTGTAAGCCAGAGGCGTGGTACCTACTTGTCGTTTGAAAATCTGGTTGAAGTAGCTTTCACTATTGAATCCGCAATTCATGGAAATGTATTTGATACTCTGAAATTCTTCCGAATCCAGGAGTTCTTTAGCTACATCAATTTTCTTTTTCAGGATGAATTCGACCGGAGTGAGGCCGAAAGCTGTTTTGAATTTACGAAACAAGACCGCCTTACTCATACACGCAATGGAACACAATTTATCAATACTGATCGGAACGGTATAATTCGCATGAATGTAGCTCACCGCTTTGGAAAAGCTATCTGATACTTTCTGAACCTTTGCGCTTTTCAAAAGCAATTCGCAGGAATTGGTCTGACTTAAACGAATGATCAATTCACTGGTCGCCATCTGCATGATACTTTCGTAATCCGGATTTTTTTCCTGCGCCAGATCTGCAATGCGTTGTGCCAATCTGTAGAGACCATTTTCTTCAAACAACAAGAAGTCTTTGTGATCCTGCAAATAGGCAATCTGCTTGTCTGCCGGATTCAATCCGTTGTTTTTAAGTAAGACTTCGATTTGTTTCAGAATCACATTCCGATTGATGGTTAAAGTCAGACAAAGTGTCGGATGATCCATCGACGCTCCGGGAAGATCAATCAACATCGGAACATCCGGTGAAACGATAAATACTGCTCCGGGCAGAAATTCAAACGATTCCCTTTCCATATGCATGGTCTTTTTTCCGCTCAACATGATAGCAACGGTCGGATAGTCAAACTGAAAGCCAATATTATTTGCTTCCTCCAGCGTTTCATACAAGGTTAACTCGCAATTATCAAACGTAAATACAGTAGGAATCTCCACCAAAGGACTTCGCTCGCGCTCCGTTGGAGACAATGTTGGTCTGTGTTCTTTCGTTTTTTGAATCATACCGAAAAAGACAATTAATAATCGTTTGTTCCTTGTACTCTTAAAAAATAGTGAATTGGTAACCGGTTTCGTCTTTCGCGTTGTGATACTTCACAAGCTGCGTTGTTTCTATTTCTACAATCAGGTTCTCCCAAAAACAGAGAAGCAGCCATTCAACTAAAAATGACTGCTTCTAATATACGTGTTTTTCTTTTAAATTTTATTCAGATACCTTCCAAAAAAACTTAAAAAGCGCTTCTTTTTACCCTGGTAGGCATATGTGTTCTTTTATACGCGTTCTATCACTACCGCAAAACCTTGTCCTACTCCGATACACATTGTTACCAGCGCATACCGTTTTTGCTGTAATTGCAATTCCATTGCCGCCGTTGTTAAAATACGTGCTCCCGACATTCCAAGCGGATGTCCCAAAGCAATTGCACCACCATTCGGGTTGATTCTCGCATCATCATCTTTCAATCCCCAAGCCCGGATAACTGCTAAACTTTGTGCAGCAAACGCTTCGTTCAATTCGATGATGTCCATATCCTCCATCGTCAAACCTGCTTTTTTCAAGGCAATTTCAGATGCAGGAACCGGCCCGATTCCCATAATTCGCGGTTCAACACCTGCTACTCCACTCGACACAATGCGCGCCAAAGGCTTCAGGTTGTATTCTTTCACTGCTTTTTCGGAAGCCAATAACAACGCTGCCGCGCCATCGTTCAATCCGGCAGCATTTCCTGCTGTAACCGTTCCCTCTTTGTTGAAAGCAGGACGCAATTTTGACAAAACTTCCAGATTTGTATTCGGTTTGATGAATTCATCTTTCCCGAAAACGATCGGATCTCCTTTTTTCTGTGGAATGGAAACCGGAACAATCTCTTTTTCGAAACGACCAGCTTCCTGAGATTTTGCTGCTTTTTGGTGAGAACGCATTCCGAAAGCATCCTGATCTTCGCGATTGATCTGGTATTTCGCAGCTACGTTTTCGGCAGTTTCTCCCATGGAATCCACTCCGTATAGTTCTTTCAATTTCGGATTGATGAAACGCCAGCCAAAACTACTGTCGAACATCTGAGCATCACGACCAAATGCGGAACTTGTTTTCGAAATCACCCAAGGTCCGCGGGTCATATTTTCCACTCCTCCGGCAATCATTAAATCTGCATCTCCGACCTGAATAGCTCTTGCAGCACTAATTGCCGCCGATAAACCTGAAGCACACAAACGGTTCACGGTTTCTCCGGGAACAGTCAGCGGAAGTCCGGCCATTAATGAAGCCATGCGCGCCACATTTCGATTGTCTTCACCCGCCTGATTTGCACATCCGATTACTACATCGTAGATTTTTTCGGGATCGATCGTAGGGTTTCTTTTAATTAATTCCTGAATAACAAGGGTTGCTAAATCGTCGGGGCGAACTGCTGATAAAGTTCCGCCAAAGTTTCCGATTGGTGTTCTTACACCATCAATGATATATGCGTTTTCCATTAAATTCTATCTGTGACATTTAAAATAATCGAACGGTTCGCGGCAATCCTGACATTGGTACAAAGCCTTACAGGAGGTGGAACCGAATTGACTGAGTAATTCTGTATGTGTTGATCCGCACTGTGGACATTGAATTCCGGTTTCCTGTCCGAAAAGTTGTAACACATGCGGAGAGGAATTCACCGGTGGAGCGATTCCGTATTCTTTTAATTTTTGTTTTCCTTCTTCCGAAAACCAATCCGTAGTCCATGCCGGGCTCAATTGCGTAGTGATTTTCACCTGATCGATTCCTTCAGCTTTTAGTGCCAGACGAATTTCGACCGCAATCATATTCATTGCCGGACAACCGGAATAGGTCGGTGTGATGATCACTTCAACTTCTCCGTTTTCGTGGACAATGACATCCCGCAACACTCCCAAATCTGCGATCGTAATCACAGGAATTTCCGGATCACAAACGTGTTCCAGGATTTTCCAAATTGCAGATTTATCGCCTGTTGTCATGTTTACCATTTTAATCCCGGGTAGGCTCTTTGAACGCTTTGCATTTCAGCCAACAAATAACTCAAATGCTCTGAGTGTCTTCCGGTTTTTCCTCCGGTTTGAATTGTATTTCTGGTAGTCGGAACTTCTAAAGTTGCCTGTGTCAGAACAGCTGTTACGTGGTCCATCCACAATCCTTTCAGTGGTTCGAAATCCGGTAAGATTCCGGCTGCGATCAGAATTTTTTCATCTTCCGTTGCTTCCAGTACTTCTCCACCGAATGACCACAATACTTTAAGTGCAGCTTCTATTTTTTGCTTGCTGGTTTCTGTTCCGTCTCCTAAACGAATGACCCATTCCGAGCTCCATTTGATGTGGTAGCTCACTTCCATGAACGATTTTTCTGCAATGGCAGCCAGGGTTTCATCCGAACTATTCTTTAAAGCAGCCAGAAAATGAACATGCCAGGAATCAAACAAAAACTGACGAATAACTGTGTGTGCGAAATCACCGTTTGGCTGTTCACAAATCAATGCATTCTTGTATTCTTTGCTTTCTCGGAAATACGCATAATCGTCTTCCGTTTTTCCTGCCCCTTCCAACCTCGCTGCGTAATCGTAGAAATTACGCGCTTCTCCGATCAGATCCAATGCAATATTACTCATCGCAATATCCTGCTCGATAACTGGTCCGTGACCGCACCATTCCGAAAGTCGGTGACTGAGAATCAAGGTAGAATCTGCCAACGACAACACCGTATTGAAAAGTGCCTGATCTACTTTATTTTTTTCTATTTCCATATTCCGGCTTACATGTGTCCGATACTATCGGGAATGTTATAAAATGTAGGATGTCTGTAAATTTTGCTCTTTGCAGATTCGTACAAAGCTCCGTCTTCATCCGGATTGGATGCGTGAATATTCGTGGATTCTACTACCCAAATACTTACTCCTTCCATGCGGCGTGTGTATACGTCACGTGCATTTTCAACTGCCATTTGCGCGTCCGAAGCATGCAAGCTTCCTACATGTTTGTGATCCAAACCTTGTTTGCTGCGGATAAATACTTCCCACAAAGGCCAATCTCTTTTATTCTTTTCCATTTCTTTTTAGATTTTAAGATGTTCGGATTTTAAGACTTCAGGACTGCAAATTCGTTTGAATATCCTCATGTCATCAATTCCTAACATTCATTTTTATTCTTCTAATCCCTATCAGGTTGTTCTCGATATTCCCTAAAATTTTCATCCTCCCTTTCTTCTCGATACAATCCTGACTATCCACTATGTTTCTGTCAGGATCACTCGAAGTGACAGGGAGATAGAAAATCATCCCGTATTTCTATTACGCCACGTTTTGGCTGTTTTGTTTCAATTCCTGTTGTTTATCCGCATAAGCCATTGCAGCTTCGCGTACCCATTCACCTTCTTCGTATGCTTTTTTGCGGGTTTCCAATCGCTGGTGATTACATGGTCCGTTTCCTTTTACAACTTCCCAGAATTCATCCCAGTTAATTTCACCGAAATCGTGATGACCTCTTTCTTCATTCCATTTCAAATCCGGATCCGGAACTGTCAAGCCCAAATAGTTGATCTGCGGCATACTCATATCTACAAAGCGCTGACGCAATTCGTCGTTTGAGAAACGTTTGATCTTCCATTTCATGGACATTTCACTGTTAGAGGACACTTCGTCTTTCGGTCCGAACATCATCAACGTAGGCCACCACCAACGATTCAAAGCATCCTGCGCCATTTGTTTCTGATCTTCGTTTCCTTCGCACAATGCCATCATGATTTCATATCCCTGACGCTGATGAAAGCTTTCTTCCTTACAAACACGTACCATTGCACGCGCATATGGTCCGTATGACGTTCTGCACAAAGGAACCTGATTCAGAATCGCTGCTCCATCAACCAACCAGCCGATTGCTCCCATATCTGCCCAAGTCAATGTCGGGTAATTGAAAATGGAGGAATATTTTGCTTTTCCGGAATGCAAATCGTCCAATAGATCTTCCCGTGCCGCACCCAATGTTTCAGCTGCGCTGTAGAGATATAATCCATGACCTGCTTCATCCTGAATTTTAGCAAGCAATACTGCTTTCCGGTTCAACGAAGGTGCACGTGTCAACCAATTCCGTTCCGGCAACATTCCTACTATTTCAGAATGTGCATGCTGCGAAATCTGTCTGATCAGGGTTTTCCGGTACGCATCCGGCATCCATTCTTTCGGCTCGATGCGTTGTTCTGCATCTACCCGGTCCTGAAAATGTTTTTCTAAATCAACTATATTTTCCATACTCTTTATTTTAAATCTTTGTTTTGCCCTGTAATTGGGTAAAAAGGTTGCCACGAATTCACGAATTTTCAGGCGTCTAACGATCGCCTTGCATTTGTGAAATTATTACTTTTCATCAAAATTGATCACTACTTCTTCTGTTTCCGGATGTGCCTGACAAGTCAGAATAAATCCTGCATCTATCTCCTCTTGTTCCAAACCGTAGTTCACGTCCATCCTTACTTTTCCTTTTTCCAGTTTTGCTTTACACGCACAACAAACTCCACCTTTACATGCATAAGGCAAATCGGAACCATTTTTAACGGCAATATCCAGAACGGTTTCTCCATCGAAAGGAACTTCCATTTGGGCCGATACTCCATCCAATTTGATCGTCACTTTACTTACCGGACCATCCGAAACCTTTGCTTTTTCAGCAATTTCCTTTTTGGCTAACTGAGCACCTGCAGTCGTAAACAATTCGAAGTGGATCTTTTTCAAGTCAACTCCTGCATTCAACAAGGATTCTTTTGCACCCAGAATTAATTCTTCCGGTCCGCATAGGAAACACTCATCCAGAATTTCCGGATCGATGATTTTATCCAGGAAATAGTTCAGTTTCGCTGTATCAATTCTTCCGCTCAAAATCTCGGCGTCTGCCGTTTCCTTGCTCAGAATATAATACACACTCATCCGATTCATGTATTTATTCTTCAGTGCTTCAAATTCATCTTTGAAAATGATTGAACCTTTGTTTTTGTTTCCGTAAAGCAAGGTAATCTTACTTTGAGGTTCGGCCATCAGAATCGTTTTCACGATAGACATGACCGGAGTAATTCCACTTCCTGCTGCAACGAAGAAATAATTCTTTTTGCTTGTCGGCTGTAAATCCGAGGTGAATTTCCCCAACGGAGGCATCACTTCCATCGTATCTCCGACCTTCAGGCTTGAATAAGCATAATTCGAGAACTTTCCGTCGGGAATGGTTTTGATTGCTACTCCCAATTGATTGTCGAGCGGACTCGTACAAATGGAATAAGAACGACGCACTTCTTCTCCGTCGATGATTGTTTTCAAGGTCAGGTATTGTCCGTGCTTGAATTCAAACAAGTGTTTTTTGTCTTCCGGAATATCAAAATGTACGGAAATACATTCTGCTGTTTCCTGTTTTAATGCTTTTACTTTTAAGGGATGAAAGTGTAACATGATTATTTTTTAAGTCCTTTTAATAAGAGGTTTGTGATATCGTTTTCCAATTCTTTTTCTGTGATATTCCGTTCCGGATTGTACCACAATTCGACCCAACGAATGGAGGAAAGAATGGTAAACATGACAACTGATACATTCATGGGAACAAATTCTTTTTTTGCAATTCCGTCTTCGATCAGTTTTGCGAAACGTGCTTCGTATCCTTTCCGGAGTGTTTTGAAGATCGAAAGTTTCGGTTCGGGCAGGGATTTCCAGTCGTTATTCGTCACAGCTACTGAAGCCGCATCTTCGACCATGAGCCGGATGTGCAGATTGATGACCGCTTTGATTTTATCTGTGTAGGATATTTTTTCGTTTTCAATTCTGGAAATATGCGAAACGTATTCTCCGGCGATGCGAAAACAGATTTCTTCCAAAATCTCATCTTTCGATTTGATGTGACTGTAAATACTTGCAGCTTCGACGCCAACACGTTCGGCAAGATCTCTCATCGAAGCACTGCCATAGCCCTTTTCTTTGAACAAAAGCGCTGCTTCTTTGATAATCACGTCTCTTTTACTAACCTTCTTCTTAGAGTTTCCGGCCATTTTTTGCAAGTTGTTTCGTTTTCGTAAAGCTAAATTAGAAAAGAAAAAAGAAAAAAGCTAACGAACGTTAGTTTTTAACCTATTAAAAAATGTTAGAAAGAGCGGCAAATGAATATTTGAACTGTTTTGTAGAAAATAATACACATGTCATTCTCGATACGACTGCATTACATTCCTCTCCCGATAGAAATCGGGACGAATTGACATGAACAAGACCAATCGAACCAAGATAAACAGAACCGAACGAACTGTTTTTTTACTAATTTATCCTAGAGGAATTTCATTTTTATGGCATATCTCACAACCTTATTTGACTTCTCTTACTTTTTTCATTGCCAAAAAAATAAGCAAAAAGGCTAGTCCCATACTCGAAAGCTTGAAAAGCTACGCTTCATTTTGCTATTTCACCCCATTCCGATAGCTATCGGAACGTACACAGTGTGCTCCTTGCCAGGAATTCGGTGTTTATCGAAAATTGAGGTAGATAATTAGTGATCCAAGTGCTACGAGACCCCAAAATATGCGATCAACAAAAGCCATTATTCTCAATTTGGTTTCCTTCATGATTTCTATTTATTTCATCTTTCTTTTCCAGACTTTGCAAAGTTAATCTATCGTCTTTTTGACGTGGTTAAGCACCGATGAATCATTCATTAAATCGGTGATTCGAAATCAGAAATTTCACAAACTAACTTAATCCAGACAAAATATTGTACGGCAAAAAGATTAATTCCAATGAGCTCTTTTTGTAGTTTTGAAGCATGAATCTGAAAATCAATATCCGAAAAGAGGAAAAGGAAGATTTCAAAGTCGTTTTTGATCTCATCCAACGCGCGTTTGAAAATGAGGAATTCACCGATCACCAGGAGCAATTTTTGGTTGAAAGACTGAGAAATTCAGATGCTTTCGTTCCGGAATTATCTCTTGTTGCAGAGATCGATGGGGAAATTGCAGGCTACGTTTTGCTTACAAAGCTGAAAATCATAGCGGATGACCTAAAAGAGACTGCATCTCTTGCGATGGCTCCGGTTGCGGTTTTACCGGAATATCAGGGAAAAGGAATCGGAGGTCAGTTGATTCTGGCGGCTCATGAAAAAGCAAAAGAACTTGGATTTCATTCGATCATCTTATTGGGACACCAGGACTACTATCCCCGATTTGGGTACGAAATGGCTAAAAGGTATGGAATCAAGTTGCCTTTTGATGTTCCGGATGAAAACTGCATGGCAATTGAATTAAGCGAGGGTGCGTTGCAAAATGCACGTGGAACGGTTCGCTATCCGAAGGAATTCGGAATAGAAGGATAGCAGACTCTTTATTCCTGCGACTTGAAAAAGAAATGTTTTGTACTATCCAAAAAGAAATAAAAAACAAACAGCTCACCCATAAAATATGAGTGAGCTGTTGTTGTACACTATTTCGGATTATCTTATTCCGGTTACTGAAATGAAACTACCATCTAAAAAGCTCACTTTTACAATGATCTGATTTGAAGGCAATGTGTAAGAAGAAATATCGTAATGTTTAGTTACTTCTTTTTGTGTCATCTTAAATGAATTCGTATGTAACAGATTCCCATTGATGTCATACAATTTCACGGAGATGTTTCCTGTTTTTTTATTCTTAATATTGACTGTCAAATCGTTCGAAATGATCGGATTTGGTGCAATGGATACAGTTGCATAATTTTTTAAAGGGGAAAACGGGATTGCATACTTGACATCGATATAAAGCGGGATTACTTTTCCAATATTTGAGAACACATTTACTTCATACAAACCTGCAGGAATAGAACTTCCAACACTGTGAACATCCAATGTGTTTCCGTTTTTAACCAGGTTAATGTAAGGTGTCGCATTGTACTTTTTAAAGGTAACTCCGGTTACATAAATATCATCTGTACTATCAATATGAATCGTATGGATTAAATCTTCCAATTCAGAGGTTCCCAAAGAACCAAAACCATTTTCGATTTCCACTTCCAAATCATGAATAACTTTATGCATCGAATCTACCCATCCAACCCAAATAGGTCCAGGTCCCGAATCAGTAGGAAGCGTATACGACTCAATACATTCCAACCCGGTTACGGTCGTAGGCACGAAATTACCCGCACTGAAACTTGGTGTGTTGTATGTCAACGTATCTACGTAGGAATTAAAGAATCCAACCCAGCTTGATCCGGGCCCTGTAAGATTAGGAGATGTATTATATGGGAAATCTGCGGTCATTCGTGTAGAGGCCGTATGATACTTTTCAAATTGGTCAAACCTCTTTTCAACCAAATAGCCATCTATTACAGGATTGTTTTGTTTGTCAAAATATCTCACGGTATCACCAAGATGGATGAGATAATTGGCTATCGGAACAACTTTATACGCCGCTGTTTTGTATGGATGAGTTCCTGGCATTGCAGTCCAAACCGAATTGCTTACCGGCTGAAAATAAGGAATCCAAGTCAAGTTGCTCGGGTCATAGTAATATTCCGTGCTTTGCGCTTTTAAACGAACATTAGAACTTGCGTCATTTCCAAACGCCAGCAACTCATAGGCGTATGATTCTCCGTTACACACTTTGGCCCCATATTCTATATATCCAGTACCTCCTACAGGAAGAGCAGGCACATACCCTGTTTCTGTAGTTGAATTATCGGCTCTGGTTCCTACAATACGATAATAGTAATTGGGTGTATTAAAATAAACCGGATCAATTCGAATGTAGTCCTTAGTGGTAGTTTGACTGGTAATCAGGTTATAGCTACTCCCTACTTTTTCATAGATTGAAAGTGTGGAAGAGACCATTGTTTCTTTCCAGGTGGTAAAACCATTTGACTTTGCCGGATCTATGTTTAATTCCAACTGGGCATTGGTCTGAAAGGTATTGGCAAGCAAAAATGCCGCAATTCCATAACGAAGCAAATTGCTCCTTAATTTGTTTTTCATCATTTCTTATTGTGTTTAAATTAAGATGAGTCAAAGTAAGTTCCATTTACTCGTGCTATTCCTACCGTTCAGGAAGTTTTTGACACAAACGGGGATTATCTTTGTACTTATTTTTAAGGAAGTTGAATTTTACATTTTTGAGAAGAAGATTGAGAATGGAAGAACCGGAGTCAAGACTTGGAGAGTCAAGATATTGAGACGAAAAAGGCTGTAGTTTATGTTCAAAAAGGGTATAAATAAGCCAAAACCGGGTGTTAAGTATTTAACCTTTTCATACTATATCCATACTTGATCCGTACTTCATCTATACTTGACTCATACATGAAGTGAGATTCCTCGTCCAACTGACTCTTTTTGATCTTTGAAAGCACTTCTTTTTTTTCTCATTTTTGAGAAATGTGAATTTTCAAGCAAAAGAGAATCGAACGTTTTGAATTTTGGAGCTCAACGCCTGAAACAGAAAAAGCGTCACTTATGTAACGCTTTTCTCCAAATCATTTTTATCCTATCTCAGCAAACTCACATGTCCTTTAATAGTATTCCTCGGACCGGTGAGCGGTGTATAGGTTATCACGTAGCTGTAGATTCCATCCGGACATCTTTGCTCTTTATACGTGCCATCCCATTTGAAATCCGGATTTACTGATCGGAAAATCTGTTCTCCCCAGCGATTGAAAATCTGAACTTCCAGTTCATTGACCCCGGTAATCCTTGCTTCGAAATAGTTATTGTGTTCATCACCGTCGGGTGTAAAAGCATTCGGAACATAAATGTAGACTTGTTCGGGAATAACGATTAGTTTCCAGTTTGTGTATTTGCAGCCATTTGCATCTGTCGCGGTCAGCAACACCAGATAAGTTCCCGGATTATCATAGGTATGATTCGGGTGCAGGACATCCGATGTATTCCCGTCTCCGAAATCCCATTCATAAACGACATCTTCCATCTGCAACAAATTCTGAAATGTGACCGGAAAACCTTCAACTACCGGATTCGTCACAATCAGAAAGTTGACTAAATCACTGTATGGTATTTCGACTACGTTGGTAACGTCGTGGCTACAGCCCAATTCATCTGTGATTGTTAATGTAACCGGGTAAGATTCCGGATTCCCAAACTGAAAGAAATTCGCAGGACCGCCTACTACTTCAACATCTCCGAAATTCCATGTGTAAGTATAAGTTGTATCTTCCGGATCTGCATCTACTGTTAATCTCCGGGTACAATCCAATACATAATCAAAACCCGGAGTAATGCTTTCAGACACGATGTAATTACCCTCTATGGAATTGAAACAACCGAATTGATCTGTAAATTCATATTTGACCGTATATGTTCCTTGCTCAGCCTGATCCAGATTTAACTGGCCTCCAACCACGTTATCGCCTGAAAGAATTCCTCCCGCAGGTTGCGGTTGCAGTGGTACAAATGGCGCTCCGAAACAATAAACAGCTTGCAGGTTCATTGTCAGCACCGGTAATCCATGTACTTCTATTGCGGCATTTCCAGTCCCCACACACCCGTCCTGGTCAACATAGGAATAAGTCAGATCATGCACCCCGACACCATAGGTTTGAGGTGAAAAGTTCAAACCGGCATTAGCACCATCCACCTGCATTTGCCCGCCTACAGGACTTACCTGAATGACTACTTCATCCCCATCGACACATAAGTCTGTGGGAGCAGTAATTACGGGATCTGCAGCTGTTGCAGTAACTTCAACAGTAACTGTTACCGAATTGGAACAACCATTGGCATCCTGATATTCATATACCAGATCAAAGGTTCCGACTCCAGCCTGGTTCGGATGAAACTGGTTCTGAGACACTCCCGGTCCTGTCAGCTGTCCTCCAGCCGGAGTTCCTTGAATAGCTGCATCCTGCATCATCACACAATAAGACGGCTGGATGTTTGTGAGATTCACTAAGGGTATCGGATGAACCGTAATCGCATCCGTCACGGTATTACTACAGCCCATTCCATCGACATACGTGTATGTTACAGTAGAAACGCCTCCTCCTGCTACCTGCGGATTAAAATTAGTTCCCTGCACGCCGTTTCCGGTAAAAATTCCTGTAGCCTGTCCCGCAGGAACCGGTGTCCCTAACAGGACAACAGCAGGATCGTTTAAACACAATTCATCCGGTGCGGTTAAGGTAACAACCGGCTCAAAATTTTCAATCACGACACTAAACTCCTGAACAATTCCCGCAGCATCCGTTACCTCACAAGTGTATGTACCAGGGCAAAGACCAATTGCCGTCTGTGCAAATTGCACTGTCGGAGTATTCCATTCAAAGGTATAGGGAGCAGAACCTCCGGCAACATTGATGGTTGCTGTACCAGTACAAGTTGATGTTCCCGCTTGTAAACAAGCCGCATTACATACACCATAAGTGGGAGTTTGGAAAGTATTGCCCCATGCTCCTCCATCCGAAACTCTGGCATACGTTACACCATTGATTGATGAAGGTAAGATCAACACCTGATTTTTGCGATTTGCTGGGATATTTACAAAGGAATTTAAAGCAGGTACGTTATTACAACCTCCTCCCGGCGGCGGCACACAAGGTGCATCAGTTACATTGGCTGCGTCTCCCCAAGCCAAAGCATCCTGCACCACCCCCTGATCATCATAAACTCCCAACCAACTTCCGGAATTAGGAAGCCAGAAACGGGTTCCCCCACTGCAAACTCCCGGGTTTGAAGGAAGAGGCGTGATACCCACCACATTTCCTCCGTTCTGAACAAGTAAATTCGAGGGAATTACAGCAGCTTGAGATCCCCGAACGATGCAAAAGCCACCCGGTGGAATAATCGTACCCGGTGGAATACGAACAGCACCACTTCCATCAACCGTACCATTTCCCAAATAGTAGCATGAAATATCTATCGGCTGACACAGATTTGGATTGTAAAGTTCGATCCATTCACCGCAATTCGATCCGTTGGCAGAATTACAAAGACATCCGTCATTAAAATTCGGTGTGACCATGATTTCATTGATCAGAATTTTGGGACCAATGTACCCACACGCAACACCACTACAATTGGTATTGACATTTGTAGTAAAGGTAGCTGTCAACTGTCCATAAGATAAAATCGAAAGCAACATAAAAGTCACCAATAGTACACGCCGCTTTTTCATAAGGAGAACTTTAGTCTTTTACATCTAAACATAGAAATCCTCCTGATGGTTGGTTTTTCAATACGGTTTTTGAGTGTTCTGTCTGAATGGGCTATTTATGTGTGTTTTTATGGGGAGAAGGATACTAAAGATCAGAAACGAAAACAACCGAGCGATCAGTTGAATGCAGAAGACTGGAAATGGAACCGGTACTTGCAGGCAGTGCATCCAATAAGGTGTTTTCAAAATTTAATTCTTGAAAAATATCGGCATCTAACACCTAAGCTACAATCACTTATAATCTATGTTGTAAGGCATTTTCCATTCTTTCATTAAATTCTTTCGGCTCGTCAATATGTAATCCAAGCTTATTAAATTTCTTTTTCATTCCATAAAGACCAATCAATTCATTCTCTTTTTTCAAGTGGATTATTACATTATGGCTTTCGAGTTCTCCAAGTGGCGAGAGTGTTTTGGTTAATTTGCTTTTTTCTAATGATTTACTTGAGAGTTCAATGTTGTCAATATCTGAAAAAGGAATTTCAACTTCATTTAAAATTCCATAGTTTAAAGTTAAACTGTCGTTGTTAATTGAAATAGGTCTTTTAGAAAGTGATCTTGCAAATCCCAATATTTGAATAGCAGTATAAACACTTAATACAGTTAAAATCCAAGCAGCAACTATACTCCAACGAGCAAGTAGAAAATGAAGTACAAATGTTTCAATTCCAATCATCATAATGAACACACCAAATAGTGCAGGTGTGCCGCTATTTTTATGATAAGTAAATTCATTTTTATTCATTTCTCTTGTTTTCCAATTTATAAAACCATAGTAGAAAACAGCAACTTCTGCTGCAAATGGTAAGACCAGTTTTTTGGGAAGAATTTCATTGCACGTATTTTTCAACGCATGAAAGAAGTCAGGAGTAAGGCCCTTTAATCTCTTGTATTTTTTAATGGCACTACGAACTTTAATTATTACGAAAGTTACTATTGAAAGTTCAATGACTGGTAAAGCCCAAGTCTTAAACATGGTCAAATAGGTTTGACTTCCTTTTGGTAAAAAATACGAACTAACTAAAAGTCCAATTATCAAAACAGGAATAACTGTGGTTTTTGGAATTGCAGACTTGCGAATAAGCAGAAAGTAAACAAGTGGAACCGTTAAAAGCAGATCAGCCGTTACTGCAAAGCTCAGCGCATCATTTCCAATTAGAAAGGAAGATTTCATCAACACTATCAGAACCCCAAATAATCCAAGTGGTATTCCAAAAATGATAAGGTTTCGATTTAATAATCTTGCTCTGTTCATATCGTTTCTTTTAATGCCTCACAACTTATACATCTGTCTAATTTTGTCAAACCAATTTAGTCAACATTCGTTGTATAACTCTTAATTTATCAAACTTTTGTTTTACGAATGTTATGAGAATTTATTTTACGATTTTCGAGAAAATTAAGTATTTGCAATTCATTCTTAAACGAGGCATTTCGTTTATCTATCGTGGTCTAGGGATTGCTTTAGCTTGTTTGATAAATCGTTCGGATTTGATCCATATTCCTACAAAAAAAATCTGAAACACAATGCCTTCCGAGCAAAAGGGAATCGAACCGCTATAAATTTGATAAAACCGAATGAAATCGGTTGTTGCGGAAGATTTGAGTTTATCCTCCTCCTCATTCCTCCTCCAAAGGAGGAAGCTCAATTCCAGCTTCGAAACGAGGTTAGGTCATGACTGGTTATTTTTGACACTTATTACAGCATTCGATCAATTCATTGTGCGCGTCCAACTCAAAAACAATCTCTTTGATCTTGTTTTCGATTAATTCACTTAGAATAATCAACTTTTGAGTTGAAATATGGCTTTGACCGATTAGCAGGTTTTTCAAATATTCCGGAGTTGTGAAACTGGTCCAGTATTTCTCTTTATTTGAAAATTCAATCGTTACTTCGACCAGATCACAGGTCAAATCTTCCATTTTATCATCCAGGATAACAGAAATGATTTCAGGTTCTTTTTCCAGATCAAAATAAAACTTAGAATACCATTTTAATTTATTTTGATCATTCTTTATTCTGACATTGTCCGAATTTACCTCTTCAATAACATACCCTCTTCTTTTCGTTAACTGACCTTGGTATGTGCCAATGTTCTTGCAAAATAGTATCGTTTCCGGATCCATCATTTGTTGTCAATACTAGCAAAAAATTCTGAAATACAATACCTTCCAAGCAAAAGGGAATCGAACCGCTCTAAATTTCAGGAAACCGAATGAAATCAGCACTTACGGAGATTTTGTCTTTATCCTCTCCCTTAATCCC
>RCUP01001108.1_pt1 | contig 17285 bp, 19 predicted proteins | sample 2166341 | NCBI WGS metagenome assembly RCUP01 (sample SAMN09932325, study PRJNA488358) | compost metagenome | isolation source: compost soil in succinonitrile-enriched | place: Germany: Experimental Botanical Garden | reverse complement strand
TTCCAGCAGACCGAAGGCGCCGTCCACGGCGTGCGTGACCTCGTGCCCGGCCTCGGACAGGCCTCGCACCATCGCGGTCGCCGCCTCGGCATCGTCCTCGACCACCAGAATACGCATGGGCCCCTCCAGAAAAAGATTCGGCGGCGATGTTAGCGCATCGCCGCCGATCTCGTGAGTTAAGCCTTATTCAGACTTGGAAAGCTCCAGCACGACCGAGCTGTTGCCGTTGGGCGTGCGCACCAGCAGCAGAACGCCCGGCCGTCCGGCCGCCTTGGCCGCATCAACCGCCGCCTTCAGATCCGCAGCCGAAGAGACGCTGCGGTTGTTGGCCCTCAGGATGACCGTCCCCGCCGGCATCTGCATCTGCCCGGCCTTGGAGCGTGGCTCGACCGCCGTGACGACCACGCCGTTGACGCTCTCGGGGATGGAATAGCGCTGACGCAGGGCCGGGGTGATCCCGGTCACGGTCATGCCTTCGACGGCCTGACCGGCGGCAGCCGACGGCGTCGCCTGCTCGCCCTCGTCCTCGCCCAGACCGGCGCGCAGCTCCGCCTCGGACGGACGGCGACCGGCGCGGACGTTCAGCGTCTGACGACGGCCGTCGCGCAGCACTTCCAGGCGCAGGGCGTCGCCGACCTTGGCGCGGGCCACGCGGCGCGTCAGCTCAGTCGAGCTGTCGATGGCCTCGCCGTTCACGCTGACCACGATGTCTTCGATCTTCATCCCGGCCTTGTCGGCGGGACCATCGGCCGTGACGTCGCCGACCAGCGCGCCCTTGGTGTTCTCGGGCAGGCCCAGGGCCGCCGCCGCCTCGCTCGACAGGCTGACGATCTGCACGCCCAGATAGCCGCGCTCGACGGTCTCGCCGCGCATCAGCTTGTCGGTCACGCTCTTGGCGGTCGCCGCCGGAATGGCGAAGCCGATGCCGACCGAGCCGCCCGTGGGCGAGAAGATGGCCGTGTTGACGCCGATCACCCGGCCATAGATGTCGAAGGTCGGTCCGCCCGAGTTGCCCCGGTTAATGGCCGCGTCGATCTGCAGATATTCATTGTAGCCGACCGGATCGATGTCGCGCGACATGGCCGAGACGATGCCAGCCGTGGCCGTGCCGCCCAGGCCGAAGGGGTTGCCCACGGCGATGACCCAGTCGCCGACGCGCGGCGCGGCCGATTCCTCGAAGCTGACAAACGGGAAGGCCTCGCCCTCGACCTTGATGACCGCCAGGTCCGTGCCTTCGTCGCGGCCGATCAGGCGCGCCTTCAGCTCGCGTCCGTCACTGAACTTGACCTTGATCTCCTCGGCGTTCTCGACGACGTGGTTGTTGGTCACGATGAAGCCGTCGGCCGAGATCAGGAAGCCCGAACCGGCGCCCAGCGCGGTGGTCGAATTGTCATCCTCGCCCTCTTCGCCCGAGCCGCCGCGCGGACGACCGGGGATGGGCACCGCGCCGAAACCGGGGATCTGCAGCACGCCGGCCGGGCGCTGGACCCGCGTCTTGACGTCGATCTGCACCACGGCGGGCGCGACCTGCTGGAAGATGTCGGCGAAGCTGAGCGGCGCGCCCTGCGGCGGCGCAAAGGCCAGCCCCGCAGCCCCGGCCGAGGGAACCAGCCGCCCCGCCTGCGCCGCCACAGGCGCCGCATGCGCGCCCGGCCACGTAATGACCCCGCCCGCCGTCGCGACAGCGGCGAAGGACAGGCCGACGGCCGCCCCCAGAATGAACTCCTTGCGTTTCAGCATCGTCGTCCTTGCAGTCCTGAAAGTCGAAGCTCCAAAAGCTCCGTTCGCCCATGGATATAGGGGCTTATGGCCAAAGCCAATGCACGCCCTCGCGATGGTTGTTCCTGATCCGCGTTCGCCGTGAGGCGCGCTTGCGTCAGGATCGCGGCGAAGCCTGTCATTTTGGAGAGGCGCCCCAATCCCGCTCATCCCGGCGGACGCCGGGATCCAGTGAGAACCGCGCGCACCGGAGTTTGATGTTCAGCCTGTCCCCAAAGGACTGGATCCCGGCGTCCGCCGGGATGAGCGGGAGATAGGGCGGAGGCCGACTTCAGCGCTCTATGTCGTCAGGTTCACCGGTCAGTTCCGCCAGCGCCCGCTCTTCCTCTTCGGAAAGGGGTTGCTCCTCGACCCGACGACGACGCGCGCGCCAGACGAAGACCGCCCCCGCGCCCAGCACCAGGGCAAAGGGTCCGAACCACAGCAGCCAGGTCCCCGCCCGCACCGGCGGCTGGAACAGCACATAGTCGCCGTAGCGCCGCACCAGGTCGGCGCGCACCGCCTCGTCGCTCTTGCCGGCCGCGATCTCCTCGCGCACCAGACGGCGCATGTCGGCGGCGATGCCGGCCGGGCTGTCGGCGATGGATTCGTGCTGGCAGACGACGCAGCGGATGTCGGTGAACAGGGCCCGCGCCCGCGCCTCCTGGCCTGCGTCGGGCAGGGGCCGATCCGGCGCCGGGGGCGGTTCGGCGATCGCCGCGCCCGCCATCAGGCCCAAGGCCCCGACCAGAGACGCCAGCCGCCTCACGCCCTGGCCTCCAAGCTCTTGCGACGCGAACCCGCCCCGACCCGCAGCCGCCGGTCCAGCAGGGACAGCACCCCGCCCAGGGCCATGATCATCGGCCCGAGGAAGATCAGCCGCGCCCAGGGATTGTAATAGACCCGCACCGTCCAGGCCTGCTCGCCGTTCTCGGCGCGCGCCCGCTCGCCCATGACCACATAGACGTCGTCCAGCCCGCGGAAGTCGAGCCCGACCTCGGTCGTCGTCTGCCCGCCCGCCGGGAAGAAACGGCGCTCGGCGGTGACGGTGCGCTCGACCGCGCCGCCCGAAACCGGCATGACCGTCAGCCTTCCCTGCTCGGCCAGGTAGTTCGGCCCCTCGATCACCTCGACGGCGTCCAGACGGACCCGCCACGGCCCCGACGAGACCACGCCGCCCAAGGGAACCGCCGCCGCCGCCTCGGCCTTGAAGCTGGTCTCGACCACGGCCCCCAGGATGAAGACCCCCAGTCCCGCATGGGCCAGGGTCATGCCCCAGGCCCCCAGCGGCAGCCCCTTGGCCCGGCGCAGGGTCTCGCCCAGCGGCGCGCGGAACGCCTTGGTCCGCGTCGCCACCTCGGCCAGCGCCCCCAGGATCAGCCAGGCCCCGACGCCCAGCCCCGCCGCCGCCAGCGCCTTCTTCGGCTCGAACAGCATAAAGGCCGTAAAGGCCGCGATCAGAGCCAGACCCGCCGCCAGCCACAGACGCTGCAAGGCCCCCTTCAGGTCGCCGCGCTTCCACGCCAGCAGAGGCCCGGCGGGCAGGATCAGACAGGCCACCAGCAGCAGGGGCACGAAGGTCGCGGCGAAATAGGGCGGCCCCACCGAAATGGTCGCCCCTGAAATCCCCTCGAGGATCAACGGATAGAGGGTCCCCAGCAGCACCGTCGCCGCCGCCGCCGTCAGGAAGAGGTTGTTCAGCACCAGGGCGCCTTCGCGGCTGATCGGCGCGAATGCCGCCCCCGACCGGATCGCCGGCGCCCTGAAGGCGAACAGGATGAAGGCCGCGCCCGCCGCCACGCCCAGAATGGCCAGCAGCATCATCCCGCGCTCGGGATCGACGGCGAAGGCGTGGACGCTGGTCAGCACGCCCGAGCGCACCAGAAACGCCCCCAGCATGGAGAAGGTGAAGGCCAGGATGGCGAGGAAGACCGTCCACCCCGCCAGCGCCCCGCGCCGCTCGGTGACGATGGCCGAGTGCAGCAGGGCCGCCCCCGCCAGCCACGGCATGAAGCTGGCGTTCTCGACCGGGTCCCAGAACCACCAGCCGCCCCAGCCCAGTTCGTAATAGGCCCAGAAGGACCCCAGGGTGATGCCGACCGTCAGAAACGCCCACGACGCCAGCGCCCACGGCCGCACCCAGCGCCCCCAGGCCGGATCGACCCGCTTCTCGATCAGGGCGGCGACCGCCAGAGAGAAACAGACCGAAAACCCGACATAGCCCGCGTAGAGCAGCGGCGGATGGAAGGCGAGCGCCGGGTCCTGCAACAGGGGGTTCAGCGACGCCCCCTGCACCGGGGCCGGGTCCAGCCGGGCGAACGGGTTCGACGTGAAGACGGCGAAGGCCAGGAACATGGTCGACAGCGCGCCCTGCACCGCCACGCTCGACGTCTTCAGCCCGAACGGCAGGCCGCGCGCCAGCGCCAGCGCCCCGCCGAAGCCGGTCATGACCAGGCACCACAGCACCAGCGAGCCCTCATGGCTGCCCCAGGCGGCGGCCACCTTGTAGAGCATGGGCTTGTCGGTGTGGCTGTTCAGGGCCACGTTCGACACTGAGAAGTCCGACACCGCAAAGGCGTAGATCAGGGCCGCGAAGGCCAAGGCCGTCGCCGCCGCCGAGGCGATCAGCGCCCCGCCGCCGGCCCCCGCCAACACCGGGCTCAGCCTCAGCCGTCCCACCGTCGCCAGCACCGTCGTCAGCCCGGCCAACACCAGGGCCAGGATCAGCGCGAACGCCCCCAGTTCGACGATCACAGGCTGCGGCTCGCGGCTGCGGGCAGGGCTTCGCCGGTCTCAGGCCGCCACTCGCCCTTGGCCTTCAGCCGGTCGGCGACTTCGCGCGGCATATAGGTCTCGTCGTGCTTGGCCAGCACCTGACTGGCTTCAAACACGCGGTCGGGACGGAAGGTGCCTTGCGCGACGATCCCCTGCCCCTCGCGGAACAGGTCGGGCAGGTCGCCGTGATAGCTGACGGTCGAGGTCCCCACATTGTCGGTGACGACGAAGACCACCGTCCCGTCCGCGCCCTTGACCACGCTGCCGGCCTCGACCAGCCCGCCCAGACGGATCACCCGTCCGACCGGCGCCGCCGCCTCGGTCACTTCGGACGGCGAGAAGAAGTAGGTGACATTGTCCTTCATGGCCCACAGCGACAGGCCGACCGCCAGGGCCAGCACGGGCGCCGCCGCCGCCACGATCCACAGACGACGCCGCGCCTTGGGCGATTTGGGAAGCCAGCTCATGTCAGGACATCACAGAAGGGTTGCAGCGCAGGCTCATCCGGCCCCGCCCAGTCGATTTTGCAGTTCCGCCCGGCGCGGATCATTCGGCTCCAGCGCCGCGATCAGCGGCCCCCAGACCGCCGCCGCCCCGGCCTTGTCGCCGCGCTTCAGCGCCGCCTCGCCCAGGAAGTAGCGCGCGCCCAGCTGATCGGGGTCGCGCTTCAAGGCCTCGACGAAGGCCGCCTCGGCGTCGCCGCCGACCGCGCCCTCATTGGCCCGCACCAGGCTCTCGCCCAGCCGCGCCCAGCTCTGGGCGTCGTCCGGCTTGATCGCCAGCGCCCGGCGGAAGGCCGAGGCCGCGCCGATGGGGTCGCCCGCCTCGAACCGCGCCGCGCCCAGCATGACCAGGGCCTGATGATCGTCGGGCCGATCCTTGACGATGCGCCCAATGACCGCCGCCGCTTGGGCCGGCTCCAGCGTCTCGGGCGAGGCCGCCCAGTCGCGCACCCGCGTCTCATAGGCCTGATCCGCCATGCCCGGCGCGCCCAGCCCCAGATAGAGCGCCAGCGAAACCGCCGCCGTCAGGCCGATTCCGCCCAGAACCCAGACCCGGTCCTTTGATCCGACCGTCGGCGCCCGCGCGTCGCGACGCGCCGCCAGCAGCCGCCGCCCCGCCTCGGCCCGTGCGGCGGTCCAGCCCGCCTCGTCCAGCAGGCCGCGCGTCTTCAGCCGGTCCAGCTCGGCCAGCTCGCGTCCGGCGGCGTCGCGATCGACCAAGCCTTCCGCGTCCGCGCCGCGCCGCGCCCCGGCCAGCACCAGAAGCCCGGCCAGGGCCGTGGCCAGTCCCGTCATGATCCAGAAGATCGTCATGCCCTGCGCTCTAGCGGATCAGGCGCGCCGACGCGAGGCTCCCGAGGTCGCAGCCTCGACCGCGACACTGGGCGGCGCCCCGGCCACCGTCAGCCGCCGCCGCACCGTCCGTTGCGCATCCTTGGCCCCGATCAGGCCCAGAAGCTCGGCGGTCAGGGCGATGCGCTTGCGCGCGATCCCCTCGTTCGGCGCCTCGCCGTCGTTCAACCGCTCGATCGCCTCGTCGGCCCAGGTCGCCAGTTTGCCGGTCAGCCCCTCCGCCGTCTGACGTCGCTCGGCCTCGCAGCCGAACACCGTGGCAGGGCCGCGCACTAGGCCGATCACCGCCGCCAGGGCCTTGGCCCGATCCGCCGCCGTCGCGTCCACCGCCTCGTCCAGACGCGGCGCCGGGCGCGTCATCCGCCCAGCCATGGTCGTGCGCTCGACCGGCAAGACCTTGCCCGTCGCCTTCTCGGCGGCGCTGAACAGCTCGGACAGCCTCAGCGCGATCTTCACCCGCGCCTGCCGCACCGCCTTGCCCCAGGCGCTGTCGGCCCGCAGCGGCAGGGTCATGTCGATCTCGGCCAAGGTCTCCGCGCACCAGTCCAGATCGGTCTTCAGCAAGCCCGCATCCGCCCCCGGCGCCGTCGGATCAAAGGCCGCCGCCTCCGCCGCGCGGTGCGCCAGGGCCGTCACCACCCGGTCGACGAAGACCGCCAGCTCGCTCTCGCCCACCACCGTCTCGCGCCCGGCGGCGGGCGTGGCCAGCGCTACCAGACGCAACATCATCCGCGCGTCCGACAGGTGGGCGAAATAGATTTCCATCAGCCGCGCCGCCCCGTCCGGCGCGATCGAGGCCGCCTGCCGCAGCGCCAGCTTCAGCTCCGCCGTCGCCTCCGGGCCCGGCCGTCCCAGCCAGGCTTCCAGAAAGGTCAGACTGCGCCGCGCCAGCCCCGCCAGGTCGAAGCAGGCCGCCAGCTCCGCCGCCTGCCCTGAGCTCGCTCCCGGCCACAGGGCCTCGCCCTGATCCCGCACCGCCGAGGCCGCGCTCAGACACAGGCGGTCGGCGACCATGCGCGACAGCTCGTCGTCGCGGTCCAGTTGCGGCAGCAGTTCAGGCTCGTTGCGGGTGGCCAGCTTCCACAGCCGCGCCGGCACGCCCGCCGGAAAGCTCAGCCCTTCCAGCCCGTCACCGCGCGGCCGGAACAGCGGCGTCAGCGGTGCAAAGGCCGCGTCCCGGCGTCGCCGGTCCAGCCCCTCGGCCTCGACCATGTCGCGCAGCGCCCACGCCCGATCCCCCGTCATCGCCGCCGCCAGCGCTTCCAGCTGGGACAGCAGATGATCCGGGCAAGCGGCGATCAGCTGGGCCAGGGCGGCCCTTTGCGCGACCGACAGGTCCGCCATGCACTCTCCTTCGGCCGATCCGATTCCCGGCCATCCCGCCAAGGGTGCCCCCTTCGGGTTAACAGGGGATTTTGGCGCTCTCGCCCCCGCCTTCCTGACCCTCCCATCAGCGACAAATCGTCCTGAGACCATCGTGATGGGATCACCATGCGCATCCTCCGGTTGTTCACCTCGCGGATTCATGTTCACCCTGCGCGGTCGTCGGATCGGTCGGCGGCGCCGCCTCATTTCGGAGCCTGTCATGTCGTTCCGTCAAAGATCCGTAACCGCCCTCGCTGCGAGTGTTTTCGTTCTGACCTCCGCCGCCTCGTCATGGGCCCAGACGCCCGGCGCGCTCAGCGATCTGGTCAACGCCCGCGCCGGTCAAGCCGAGGGTGAGCTGCAGCGCCGCGGCTATCAGGCCACCGACCGATCCGAAGTGGTCGGCGACGGTCGCCTGACCTACTGGCGCAAGGGCGACGACTGCGTCGCCGTCATGACCCGCGACGGCCGCTACGCCTCGATCAACCAGGCCGGGCGCAGCGAGTGCGGCGAGCGTCATTCCAGCTCCGGCAACAACGCGGCGGCTATCGCTGCGGGCGTGGCCATCGTCGGCCTGGCCGCCGCCATCGCCGCCCACAACAACCGTCACAACGACGCCGACGATAACCATGACCGCGAATATCAGCGCGGCTATCAGGCGGCCCTCTATGGCGCCAACTATGATGATCGCCACGAGACCGAGGGCTATCACGAGGGCTATCTGGCCGGCGAGGATGAGGCCCGCAATCGCCGCCACTCGAACAGCCGCTGGGTCCAGGGCGCGCCGCCGGCGGCGCAACAGGCCTGCGCCCGCAGCGCCGACGACTTCCAGAACCGCCCCTATGGCTCCAGCGTGCCGATCGGCGTGCGCGACCTGGGCCGCGGCGAATATGAACTGACCATGGCCACCGGCTCCTATCGCTCGCGCTGCACCGTCAGCGCCTCGGGCGATGTCCGCGCCATGAACCCCTACTAGGCCTCAGAACAGGGCGAAGGGGATCAGGATCGCCAGCATATAGACGACCGCGCGCACCATGGCCCAGCTGGCCAGGACAGCCCCTCTGGCGCGCGTGACGTCCAGCTTCTGCGCGAACCAGGCCGACTGGACCCACAGGAACCACACCGTCCCGGCGATGATGATGGCGACGCCATAGGCGTTTGAAATATCGGGCCTTTGCACGATCAGGCCGCCCAGACCGACGAAGCAGGCGCAGGGCGCGGCCAGATAGCACTGGGCGTAGAAGGGCTCCATCAATGACTGGCGGCTGAGCTGCTTCTTTTGCAGATGCACCAGGCTGGCGGCCGAGATCAGCGGCACAAGGCTGAACAGCAGCGAGCGAAACAGCACCAAATTCTGCTGCGAGTTCAGCAGGCTGTGCGCCAGATGGGCGGCTTCCTCAGGCGGCGGCACATGGGCGGCGGCGGCGATCAGATTGGCCAGCACCAGGGTCACCAGCAGGACCAGAGGCGGGCTCATCGCCTCATCGTAACGGCGCTCGTCCGGTTCGTGCTGCTGACGGTCCGAATAGCTCATGGCGGCCAGCGGGTGACGCATGATCCGCCACACCGTCATCGGATAGAACAACAGCCAGGCCGTCGCCTCGAAGACGAACTCCTCGAAGCTGCGCAGGATTTTCAGAAAGTCCATTTCAGCCCCCGCGCCATGACGCGCCACCCTCGCAGACGGCCCCGGCGCGTTCAACCTGCGACGGCTTGTGGTCAAGAAAGCGACGTCCGCTTCCGACCCATTGCAGACATGCAGACATGCATTTGTCTGATATTGACGGACTTGCGCGACCAGTGTTCGCTGCCGAACATTGTTGGGAGGCATGTCTATGGCCGGACAGATCGTATCCATCGAGGATCTAACGTTGGTCGCCCGCACAGGCGTCGTGGTCAGAACACGGGAGTGGTCGGAAACCCACGTCAGCGGCGGGTCGGCCAAGCAGACGAACTACATTGGACCCGAAGGAGGATCGATCACGACACCAGGCGTCACCGTGACGTCGCGCGTCCATGATCGCTTGCACGTCTTCGTCCGCGATGATGGAGGCCACGAGTTCGATCAAACCTTTATCAATCCAGGCGTTGGGGTACGGGAAGGACACCGCATTTCGATCATCTACGTACCAGACGAGAACGGCGAACCGCTGGCCTTAGCCAATCACGACACGGGCAAGAGCAGGATTTATGAGGGCCGAGTCGCTGCGCTGCTCAGTCCGCCTGCGGCCCCACTGAACAAGGCGATCATGAAAGCCTACATGCTTGCGCCGCTGCCGCTGCACATCGCAACTTACTGGTTGGGATTTACCGGCAAGCTGAACCACCTCGACGGCATTTTTGGTCGCCCTGGCGCCTTCTTCGAGTGGGCTCTACTGAACGCGTTGCTGTTCGCTCTGACGTTCCTCATCCCCATGCTCGCGCCCGGTGTAAAATCCGGCCTTAAAGATGAAGTGGTCGCCAGAGTGAGAAGCCAAGCGGACATGCTGCTTTCCTCTGCGGAGCGTTGAACATCCGCTAGAGACTGGATTAACCCGGTCTGTTGGGCGATCAAGGTAGACAGGTCCGCTCTCGGCGGCAGAACTGACGACTGTTATCCACCCCTAACTGACTTCTAGCCCGTCCGCTTACGGCGAGGGATCAAAGCCCCTCACCCCTCCGCCGCGGGCAGTTCCAGCAGCACCTTCAGCCCGCCCATGTCGCTGTCGGCCAGGGTGACGCGGCCGCCGTAGGCCCGCGTCAAGTCCTCGACGATGGACAGGCCCAGGCCCGTGCCCGGCGTGTCCTCGTCCATGCGCGTGCCGCGTTTCAGGGCGGCGTCGCGCTGATCGGCGGGCAGGCCGGAGCCGTCGTCCTCGACCACCACCACCATCTGGCCGGGCACCGAGGCCCCGGCTGAAATCCGCACCCGGCGCCGGCACCACTTGGCGGCGTTCTCGATCAGGTTGCCGAAGATTTCCTGCAGGTCCTGACGCTCGCCCAGGAAGGCCAGGTCGTCCGGCGCGCGCCAGTCGATCTCGACCCCCTTGGTCTCGAACACCCGCTCCAGCATGACCGCCAGCTCGTCCAGAACCTCGCCCACCGGCGTGGTTTCGCCCAGACCATGCGCGGCGCGAGCGGCGGCGCGGGCGCGGCGCAGGTGGTGGTCGACCTGATCCTGCATGACCTTGGTCTGCTTGCGCACCATGTCGGGCAGGACGCCCTCGCTCGTTCCCGCCTCGGCCAGCATGACCGCCAGCGGCGTCTTCAGCGCATGGGCCAGGTTGCCGACGTGGGTGCGCTGGCGCTCCACCGTCTCCTGATTGTGGGTCAGCAGCCGGTTGACCTGTTCGGCCAGGGGCTGGATCTCCAGCGGATAGACGCCCCCGACCCGGTGCGAGCGCCCCTTGCGCACGTCCGAAATCTCGTCGCGCAGGTCGAACAGCGGGCGCAGCCCCACCCGCACCTGAATGAAGACCGCCGAAACCAGACCGGCGCCCAGCAGCAGCATGGCCACCCAGGTCACGGTGGCGAACTGGCGCGTGTCGGCGTCGATGTCGGAACGGTCCACCCCGGCGAAGAAGACCACCGGCGCGGTGCGCCCCGGCAGTTGCTTCATGCTGGCGGCGATGCGCAGGGGCTCGCCTTTTGGCCCGTCCTCGGCGTTGTAGCTGATCGTCTGGCCGAAGGCGTCTTTCAACCGCTCGTCCAGATCGGGGGCGTACTCCAGATCGGCCCGCCCCAGCGAGGCCGACCGCGCCACGACCTGCAACTCACCTTCCGGCCCCTGCTCGGCCACCATCCAGTATTTGCCGGACAGCAGGCGCTGGGTCCGCGCATCCTGAATCTCGCCGACGAAGATCTCGCCCTCGGGGGTGATGCTGGCCGCGACGACCGCCTCGTCGATGGTGTCGCCCAGCATGTTGCCCAACCGCCGCAGCGCCGACTCCTGAAACACCGAGGTCAGCACGACCCCGGTGACCAGCAGGGCCACCAGAATCCAGGCCGAGGCCAGCCAGATCAGCCGTCGCGTCAGCGACCGGCCGGGCCGCCCGAACCAGCGTCCCCATTCCCGGCTTTCAGGCTTGGCGGGCGGCTCGACCGCCCCAACGTCGGTCATCCGCAATCAGGCCGCGTCGCTCTCGCCGGCCAGCGGCGACAGGCGATAGCCCAGGCCCCGCACCGTCTCGATCCGGTCCGACCCGATCTTCTTTCGCAGACGGCCGACGAAGACCTCGATGGTGTTGGAGTCGCGGTCGAAATCCTGATCATACAGGTGCTCGACCAGCTCGGTGCGGCTGATGACCCGGCCCTGATGCATCATCATGTAGTGCAGCAGGCGGTATTCCAGCGAGGTCAGGCGCAACGGCTCGCCGTTCACCGTCGCCCGCGCCGCGCGCGGGTCCAGCCTCAGGCCGCCGCAGGTCAGGGTCGCCGCCGCATGGCCGGCCGAACGCCGCAGCAGGGCGCGCAGGCGGGCCAGCAATTCCTCGGTGTGGAAGGGCTTGGTCAGATAGTCGTCGGCCCCGGCGTCAAAGCCCGCCACCTTGTCCGACCAGGCGCCGCGCGCCGTCAGGATCAGCACCGGCGTCGTCTTGCCCTCGCGGCGCCAGCGTTCCAGCACCGAAACGCCGTCGATCTTGGGCAGACCCAGATCCAGCACCACCACGTCATAGGGTTCGGTGTCGCCCAGGAACCAGGCTTCCTCGCCGTCCGGGGCATGATCGACGGCGTATCCGGCGTCGCTCAGGGCCGTCTTCAGCTGGCGCGACAGATCGACGTCGTCCTCGACAAGCAGCACCCGCATTCAGTCGTCTCCGCGAACCCGGCCGGACCGGCCGTCAACCTGTATGTCCGACACGCGTCCGCCCGGATATTCCCAGCGCACCACATAGTCGCCGCCCCGTTCCTGCACGCCCAGCATCCGGCCGGGTCGGCCAGACTGGACGCGGCGGGCGATGTCGCCGGGGTCCGCGCGCGGGGCCGACCGAGGCGCATCACGCAGCCCCTGGCCCGGATAGCCGCGCGGCTGTTCCCGACGATCCTGAGACTGGGCCTCGTCGCGATCCCGGTCACGGCCACGCGACTGAGCCGCCGCGTCCGTCAGGGGAACGACAGCGATCAGACCGGCCAGCAGGAGGGCTCGAATACGCATCATGGTTTGTCTTCTAGACAGGGGCCTCTGAACGGGGGCTGAACGCGCAGTCTATCGCCGTTCATCCGGACAAGGAACGCGTGGACGCGGATTCTCCGTCGCTGTGGCCCGCAATCCTGCCTGACCGGTCCAAGATGACGAACTTCTCATGCAGATGAACCCTGTCTGAAACGCGCCGTTCAGATGCGGCTCAGCCGCCGGGTGGTCTTTTGGGATCAACGCAGCCGATCCGGTTGCGACGAACCGAAGGAGCCAAGACCATGAAAAAGCTGCTGATCCCCGCCCTGGCCGTCGCTGTCGCCTCGGCCGCTCTGCCCGCCGCCGCCCAATCCTACAATGGGGCCTACGACCGTCACGCCCCCTCGCGCGGCCATGGCTATGAGCAGAACTACAACGGCTGGAACGCCATCTCCCAGCGCAAGCACAACCTCGATCGTCGTATCGACCGCGGCGTCCAGACCCGCCAGCTCAGCCGCCGCGAGGCCTCGCGTCTGCAAGACGAGTTGAACAGCCTGGTCCGTCTGGAGCGCAGCTACATGCGCGGCGGCCTGACCCGCTGGGAGCGCCAGGACCTGGACCGTCGCTATGACCGCCTGTCCGCCAAGGTCCGCTATGAGCGCAACGACTACAACGGCCGTCGCCACTGACGGCTGACCAAGAACCGGACCTCATCCCTCCCTGTCTGAGGCCCGGCCAAGGGGCGCGATCCGCAAGGGTCGCGCCCTTTTTCCTATGCGGGCTCGATCACGGTGAGTTCCGGCCACCGCCCGCGCGCGCTGGCGATCACCTTGTCCCAGCCCTTGGCCAGCCCCCGCACGGGATTGGGCCGGATCACCATGTCGAAGACGTCCTGCAGGCCATAGGGCGCGGCCACGCTGATGGTGTCGTCCTTCTCCAGCCGCACAGCCAGGGCGAAGGCCGGGGCCACGAACTGGGCCGGGGCGTCGTCGGTGCAGGTCAGGGCCTCATAGGCCTCGCCGAACTTGCTCTCGAACCACAGATGCACCCGCGCCTGGTTGCGCACCTCGACCAGATCGCGGAACGGCGCCTCGAACGCCGCTGTCACCCGCTTGATGATGACGTCCTCGGCGTCCCACGAGACATCGGGATCGAAATAGCCGATGTCGTAGTCCTTGATCCCATAGCCGACCGGCCGCCCGGTCCGGTCGTTCCACACGCCCTGATAGACAGCGCCGGAAAACAGCCGCCAATCCGGCAGGTCCAGGTCGCGCATGACGTTCAGCACATGCATCAGCGCCGCGTCGGCGCGGACGATTTCGATCAGTCGGGCTTCTAGAGTCATGGGCGCTCTGTGCTGTCGATTCCGAACGCAAGCCAACCTCTTTCCTCCCCATTTCATGGGGAGGGGGGACCGCTTAGCGGTGGAGGGGGCGACGCAAACGGCAGCCGTCGAGACGCCCCCTCCGTCACGTCGCCTTCAGCCCCGCGCCACCTCCCCATGAAATGGGGAGGAAAACGCTAGTGACCCCGCAGCGGCCAGCCGTGATCCAGCGGCCCATGCCCCTGCCCCAGGCCCGGCGCGCGGCGGATGGCCTCGGCGACATAGGCCCAGGCCTCGGCCACCGCGACCGGCAGCGGCAGGCCCTTCGCGATCCCGGCGGCGCACGCACTTGCAAGCGTGCAGCCTGTGCCGTGGGTGTGACGCGTATCCACCCGCTCACTCTCCAGCACCGTCTCGCCGTCGCGGGTCAGCAGCAGGTCGATGACTGTCTCGCCCGGCACATGGCCGCCCTTCATCAGCACCGCCCGCGCGCCCATTTCCAGCAGGGCCTCGCCCGCGCGGCGCTGGCCGTCCAGATCGACCACCGCAATCCCGGTCAGGGCCTCGGCCTCGGGCGCATTGGGGGTCAAAAGGGCCGCGCGCGGCACCATCAGCCGTCGCACCGCCTCGACCGCGCGATCCTCCAGCAGGGGCGAGCCGCCCTTGGCGATCATCACCGGGTCCACCACCGTCGGCACGTTGCCGGCGTAATCGATCAGCCCGGCCACCGCCTCGACCACCTCGACCGAGCCCAGCATGCCGGTCTTCAGCGCATCGGCGCCGATGTCGTCCAGCACCGCCCTGGCCTGGGCCTCGATCACGTCGAGCGGCAGGGGATAGACCCCATGCACCCCCAGGGTGTTCTGAATGGTGATGGCTGTGATCGCCGTGGCGGCGAACCCGCCCAGCATGGTCACCGCCTTGATGTCGGCCTGGATTCCAGCCCCGCCGCCGGAATCCGAACCCGCCAGGATCAAGACTCTGCCCTTAGCGTCGCTCATGCCGCCGCTCCCGAAAACAGCTTCAGCCCGACGATGCCGGCCACGATCAGCAGGATGCAGACCGCCCGCACCGCCGTCGCCGGCTCGCCATAGACCACGATCCCTACCGCCGCCGCGCCCACGGCGCCGATGCCGGTCCACACCGCATAGGCCGTGCCCACCGGCAGCTTCTGCGTGGCGATCCACAGCCCCACCATGCTGGCGATCAGGGCCAGCACCACGCCCAGCGACAGCAGCGGCCGCTGCACGCCCACATACTTGATGCCCGAGGCCCACATGACCTCGAACAGGCCCGCCACGACGAGCACCACCCACGGATTGAAAGACTGAAGCCAGGACATGACGGCTGCATGACCGATCACGCGCCTCCAGACAAGGCGGGGCGAAATGGACAGGCTTTGGTCGCGGTTAAGGACGCGAGGCCCCGCCGATAACAGTATTCACGAAACAACAATATCCGTTACCATGTTTACAAACATCGGTATTTCAAATTTCAAGGCTAATTTTACTCAGTCGTGCAACACTATTTGGTGCTGCACGTTGCAGCGGAGGTTTACCGCCAAGGTTGGTATATGAAAACGCCATTCGTAAACACCGCAATGCTTATCCGCCGTCCTATCGACGAGGTTTTTCAAGCATTTACGGAACCAGGAGTGACGTCCTGGTTTTGGTTTACCCATGGTGATCGTCGTCTGACCGTCGGGGCTCAGGCGACCTGGACCTGGGGCATGTACGGCGTCTCGACCCGCGTCGCGGTCAAGGCGGTCGAGCCCGGTCGCCGAATTCTGCTCGACTGGAACCTCGAAGACCGTCCGTCCGAGGTCGAATTCCTGTTCGAGCGCCGCGGCGGCTTCACCTGGGTCGAGATCATCAATCGCGGCTTTGAGGACACCGACGAAGGTCTGGCGGAAGCGTTCGACGCCAAGGAAGGCTTCACCCTCGTCTTGGCCGGGGCCAAGCTCTGGCTAGAACAGGCGATCGAGCCCCGCTTCATCCTTGATCGCTTCCCCGATCGCGTGCGCGAGACCTGGAAGCAGCGCTAGCTAGGACGGCCGCGCCGGAACAGACGCCTCGCGGAACCGCGTTCGCATCCACGCCCTTACGAAGGTGGCTCCAATGCCGCCGTCATCGGGAGAGAAAACATGCGTGGTTCCGTCGCCGTCATCATCGCCGCGACCAGTCTGTCGCTGGTCGCCTGTTCGCCACCCTCAGCCGACAAGGCCGCCGAAAAGGCGCCCGCCGCTGCGGCCGCATCCGGCCACACTGCCGAACAGGCCCGCAATCTGGCGACCTTCGACGACCTGGATTTCAACGTCTACAGCGGCCAGAAGTGGGACGAGTTCGGCCGCAGCCACGCCGAGAACATCGTCGTCCACTATCCTGACGGCACGACCACGACAGGCCTGCCCGCCCACATCGAGGGCCTGAAGCCCCAGTTCGTCTTCGCCCCTGACACCCGGATCAAGGAACACCCCGTCAAACTGGCCGACGGCGATTTCACCGCGGTTCAAGGCATCATGGAGGGCACCTTCACCCAGCCGATGGACCTGGGCGGCGGCAAGGTGATCCAGCCGACCGGCAAGGCCTTCAAACTGCCCATGCTGACCGTCGGCCGCTGGGAAAACGGCCTCATGGTCGAGGAATGGCTCTACTGGGACAACCAGGCCTTCATGAAGCAGATCGGGGTGGCGCCATAGCGGCCACCGCCGCCTGAAGCTTCAGCGCCTGCATCGTCTCGCGCACGTCGTGGACGCGCACCATCCGCGCGCCGCGACGGACGCCCTCCAGCGCCAGGGCCAGCGACCCGCCCAGCCGGTCGCTGGCCTGCACCGCGCTGGCGTCCACGCCTTGAACGACCCGCTTGCGGCTGGCGGCGTAGAGCACCGGGAAGCCCAGATCGACCAGGGCCTCCAGCCGCGCGGTCAGGGCCAGGTTGTGGTCCGTGGTCTTGGCGAAGCCGATGCCGGGGTCCAGCCAGATCCTGTCGCGCGCCACCCCCGCCGCCATCGCCGCCTCGGCCCGCGCCGCCAGATGGGCGACGACCTCGCCGACCACATCGTCATAGCGGGGGTCGTCCTGCATGGTCTTGGGCGCCCCCTTCATGTGCATCAGCACCACCGAGCAACCCAACACGGCGGCGGTCGCCAGACTGTCGGGATCGTGCATCAGCGCCGTCACGTCGTTCCACATCGTCGCCCCCGCCCCGACCGCCGCCCGCGCCACGCCCGGCTTCATGGTGTCGATGCTGATCATCCCGTCCCAGCGCGCCCGCAGCGCCGTGATCAGGGGCGCGACCCGGTCGATCTCCTCGTCCTCGCGTACCGGGTCCGACCCCGGCCGCGTGCTCTCGCCGCCTATGTCCAGAACATCCGCCCCCTGTTCGATCAAGCGCAGGGCATGAGCCAGCGCCGCCTCCTGCGTCGCCAACTGCCCGCCGTCGGAGAAACTGTCCGGCGTCACGTTGACGATACCCATGACAAGGGTCGGCTTCACGAGGGATTGACGATCCATGCGACAAGAACTCCCGAGGCGCCGGTTTGACTTTCCGCGCGCTGAGGCCCAGCCTCTAGCCACTATGGAACGTTTCGTCAGCCAGGCTCGACGCCTCACCCACG
>RCUP01001107.1_pt1 | contig 17310 bp, 14 predicted proteins | sample 2166341 | NCBI WGS metagenome assembly RCUP01 (sample SAMN09932325, study PRJNA488358) | compost metagenome | isolation source: compost soil in succinonitrile-enriched | place: Germany: Experimental Botanical Garden | reverse complement strand
CCGCGCGAGTGCCATCGGTTTGTTCATCAAGCATAGATCCAGATCAATAAAGCCTTCGGGCCAGGCGTTTACCCTCTGCGGTTTTTGCGATCGACCCGGCATGATCCTCATTGCTCCCGAACTGCTCCCCCGCCGGCACCCTGGTCCAGGCCAACACGGTGAACTGGGCGAGCGTGGAGTTCTGGCAGCAACAGGGCTTGAGCCGAATCATCCTGTCGCGGGAACAGTCGCTGGAGCTCGGTGTCGGAGCGGCAACAGTTTGTCGGCGAACTAACCGGTGAACGACGGGATCGATTGGCGGAAGTCAGGGTGACTGGGTGACCACATGGAACTGATGACACCCAAGGGCAACTTTCACTTTGATTTGCATCAGTTGCAGAACGTCAAAAGCGAAGCGATTGAAGTTGCACCGGGGGATGGGCACACGGTGTATTTGCCGATTCCGGATGCGGTGGATCTGAATTTTGGCCTGCTGATGCGCGATATCAGCGCAACGTAAGCCCCCTGTAGGAGCGAGCTTGCTCGCGATGGACGTCAACGATAATGCGTGCTGCCTGACTTGACGCGTCGTCCTTGCGCTTTTCGCGAGCAAGCTCGCTCCTACAGGTTTCGCGTCAGGCGAATTCCTCGCGCAACATCGCCACAAACGCTTCCCGCGCCGGGTGCACCCCGGCGTTTTCATGCCAGTAAAACAGACTCTCGATTGCCGTCAGTTCGGGAAACTCGAACGCCACGCACCCGGCACCCTTGGCGTATTGATCGAAAACACCTTTGGTCACCAGCGCCACGCCGGCCCCGGCGCTGACGCAACCGACAATCGCGCCATAGCTGGCCAGGCTGACAATCGGCAGCGACAACCCGTTGCGCAATAACCAATGCTCCATCGCCGCCCGGTAGGGACAGCCCTGGGGCCAAAGGAACATGGTCTTGTCGTGCAGGTCCGCCACATCGTGCAGCGGTCCGAGGGAAGTTGAGGCGATCACCAGCAACTCTTCGCGGTACATCGGCGTGCGCTTGAGTTGCGAGCGCTCGACGTCGACCGCGACGATTGCGCCGTCGAGCTTGTGATTGAACGTGTCGTCGAGCAACTGGGCCCAAGTACCGGTGGTCAGCTCCAGCGCTACCTGCGGGAAACGCTTGTGGAATTTCGCCAGCAAACGCGGCAGGCGCCCGGTGGCTGAAGACTCGATGGCACCAATGCGAAGTGGCCCGGACGGATCGGCCGAAGGGTCCACCGCGCGCTTGGCCTCGGCGGTGAGGGCCAGGATTTTCGATGAATAGGCCAGAAAGGTCTGGCCCGACGGGCTGATGCGCAACCCGCGCCCCTCACGCAGAAACAGCGCGACACCCAACTCAGCTTCCAGCGACTTGATACGCGCCGTGATATTCGACGGCACGCAATGCAGCAACTCGGCGGCACGGGCAATGCTGCCCACCTCGGCCACGGTCTTGAACATGCGAATCTGCGCCAGCTCCATACATCACCCAAAGTGAACGGTTAGCGCAGTATAAGTCAGTTGTGGCGAACGATCAGGATTCCGATACTCGGTGCATATCCCACCGGTGCACGACCATGAATCCACTCACGCCCTCCCCCTTGAAAATCATCCTGGCCATGGCGTTTGTCGTGGCCTGCTGGGGTTACTCTCCGACCGGCATCCACATCGGATTGTTGGCCTACGATCCTGTGCACCTGGCGTTGCTGCGATTTCTGATCGCTTCGGTGTTCATGGCCGTGGTCGCGGTATGGCGGGGTATTCACCTGCCGAAACTGCGGGATCTGCCGCTGCTGTTCGGGCTGGGCTTCTTTGCGGTGAGCCTGCATCACGTGGCGATCAATTTCGGCCAACAAGGCGTCAGCGCCGGTGCGTCGAGTGTGCTGGCGCAGACGACGCCGCTGTTCAGCACGTTGCTGGCGCGCTTCGTGTTCAAGGACCGGGTGAGCGTCTGGCGTTGGGGCTGCGTGATACTGGGGTTGGTCGGCGTGGTAATTGTGGTGGCCGGGGATCATGGCTTCGGCAGCATTGATGCCCATGGTTTGCTGATCCTGCTGGCGGCGCTGTCGTGGAGTCTCTACTTCGGTCTGCAAAAGCATCACACCGGGCGTTACGACGGGTTGACGCTGGTGTGCTACACGGTCTGGTCCGGCACCGCGCTGTTGTTGGTTTTCCTGCCGGGGCTGGTGGATCAGGTGGTGAATGCGCCGCTGCGCGTGCAGTTGGCGGTGTTTGCCTTGGGGATTTTCCCGAGTGCGCTGGCGTATCTGGCGTGGGCTTATGTGTTGGCGCATGTGGACTTGAGTCGGGCGACGATGACGCTGTATCTGGTGCCGCCGATGGCGATGGCCATTGCTTCTTTTGCGCTGGGCGAGAGACCGACGCTGATGGTTGGGGTGGGTGCGGTGGTGGTGTTGATCAGTGTGTTGGCGTTGAATCTGGAGCGTAGACCGGTGGTTCAGGTGGCGCAGGCTTGATCGACGATTTGTGTTGAGGCGTTTGACGTCATCGCGGGCAAGCCTTGCTCCTACAGCGAAAACCGGTCCCGGCTGTTGGTCAAATGCAGCCACATCGCCGCCCGCGCCGCATCCGGGTCCTGGCGTTTGATGGCGTTGAGAATCGCTTCGTGTTCGAGGTTGGCCAGTTGCCCGAGTTTGCTCAGGTCCACCGCCCCGCGCTCCGCCGCGTTGACCCGGGTTCGCGGGATCATGGCGCTGCCCAGGTGCTGCATGATTTCGGTGAAGCACACGTTGCCGGTGGCCTCGGCGATCAGCAGGTGAAAGCGCCGGTCGGCTTCGACACAGCTGTCGTTGTTGGCCAGCAAGCTTTGATAATCGTCGAGCGCTTCGCGCATTTGCGCCAGTTGCTGGTCGGTTCGGCGGGTCGCCGCCAACGCCGCCGCCTGGGTTTCCAGGCCCATGCGCAATTCCAGAATGCTGCGCACGCCCAGCGCGGTATCGACATTCAGCCGTAACCCCTGCTCCGGCGCACGCTCCAGCACAAACGTGCCGATGCCGTGACGGGTTTCCACCAGCCCCGACGCCTGCAATTTCGAGATCGCCTCGCGCACGACCGTGCGACTGACCCCGTGCTCCTGAACAATCGAGTTCTCCGACGGCAGCTTGTCGCCGGGCGACATTTGCCCGAGCAGGATGCTCTGGGTCAGCTTGGCCACCAGATCGTGAGCCAGATTGTGGCTGCGCTTGCGGGCAGGTGCGTCGAGGTCTTCTTGCATAGGGGGCGTCCGAAAAACTTGGCTATCGAATCGTAGCACTGCGTTCAGCGGGAATCGTTAGAAAAATTGCGCCAACTTGTATGACAACACTCAACAAAATCAGCTTTTTACCCACGAAAACAGATTTCTTCAATCGCTATAAATTCATCACATCAACAATAAATCGCCATTTTGCTAGGCAAACCCTGTTGCAGGACGAAAAAACCTAGTTGTATGATGTCTATCAACAACGCAGCACCCGTTACACCCCGCATAAAAATAACGAGTGGGAGAAAACGCAGTGAATACATCCATCTCCGGGATGAACGACGACGCCGGTTCCGTGCTGAAGTCCGCCATCTCCAAAGTCAAACGTCACGTCCTGCCGCTGTTCGTCATCATGTTCATCGTCAACTACATTGACCGCGTGAACATCGGCTTCGTCCGCGCCCACATGGAACACGACCTGGGCATCGGCGCGGCCGCCTACGGCTTCGGTGCCGGCCTGTTCTTCATTGGTTACGCGCTATTCGAAGTGCCCTCCAACATCCTTCTGCAAAAAGTCGGCGCGCGCATCTGGCTGACCCGCATCATGCTGACCTGGGGCCTTGTCGCGGCGGGCATGGCGTTCATCCAGAACGAAACCCACTTCTATATTCTGCGATTCCTGCTGGGTGTGGCTGAAGCCGGATTCTTTCCAGGGGTGATCTACTACTTCACCCGCTGGTTGCCCGGTGTTGAGCGCGGCAAGGCGATCGCGATTTTCCTCAGCGGCTCGGCGATTGCCTCGCTGATCTCCGGCCCGCTGTCCGGTCTGCTCCTGCAAATCAGCGGATTCGGCATGCACGGCTGGCAATGGATGTACTTCATCGAGGGCATGTTCTCTGTAGGCCTGTGCGCCTTTGTCTGGTTCTGGCTGGACTCCAAACCTCACGACGCCAAATGGCTGACCCGCGACGAGCAAGACGCACTGGTCAAGGCCATCGACGACGAACAACTGGCCCGCGAAGCCGCGACGCCGATCAAACCGTCGCTGGGCAAACTGCTCAAGGACCGGCAGATCATCCTGTTCTGCGTGATCTACTTCTTCATCCAGCTAACCATCTACGCCGCGACGTTCTGGCTGCCGAGCATCATCAAGAAGATGGGTGACCTCAGCGATTTCCAGGTCGGCATGTTCAACTCGATTCCATGGTTGCTGTCGATCATCGGCATGTACGCCTTCGCTTCGCTGTCGGCCAAGTGGAAGCACCAGCAAGCCTGGGTTGCCGTCGCATTGTTGATTGCTGCTGCCGGGATGTTCATGTCCACCACCGGCGGGCCGATCTTCGCTTTCGTTGCGATTTGCTTTGCGGCGCTAGGATTCAAATCGGCGTCGTCGCTGTTCTGGCCGATTCCCCAGGCCTATCTGGATGCAAGGATCGCCGCCGGCGTCATCGCGCTGATCAACTCGGTGGGCAACCTCGGTGGCTTCGTCGCGCCGACCACCTTCGGCTTGCTGGAAGAGCGCACCGGTTCGATTCAGGGCGGACTCTACGGCTTGGCCGCGACCTCGATCATCGCCGCGATCATCGTCTTCGCCGCACGCAACAAACCCAAATCCGCGCCCGCCGTCCCATCGGCTGAAGCAGCGCCCCGTCACGCCTGAAAGGATAAAAAAATGATCGCACAAGACACCGCCAAAGCCCCGATCATCACCAGCATGCAGGTGGTTCCGGTGGCCGGCCATGACGGCATGCTGCTCAACCTGAGCGGTGCCCACGGCCCGTTTTTCACCCGCAACATCGTGATCCTCAAGGACAACGCCGGCCACACCGGCGTCGGCGAAGTACCGGGTGGCGAGCGCATTCGTCAAACCCTCGAAGACGCCCGCAGCCTGGTGGTCGGCAGCCCGATCGGCACTTACCAGAAGATCCTTAATCAGGTGCGCCAGACCTTCGCCGACCGCGATGCCGGCGGTCGTGGCTTGCAGACCTTCGACCTGCGCATCACCATTCACGCGGTGACTGGACTTGAAGCCGCGCTGCTCGACTTGCTCGGCCAGCATCTGGACGTGCCGGTCGCGGCCCTGCTTGGTGAAGGCCAGCAACGCGACGAAGTGAAGATGCTCGGGTACCTGTTTTACGTCGGTGACCGCAACGAAACCGATCTCGCCTATCGCAGCGAACCGGAGGCCGACAACGACTGGTTCCGCGTACGTCACGAGAAAGCCATGACTGCCGATGCCGTCGTGCAACTGGCGGTCGCCGCTCATGCGAAATATGGCTTCAAGGACTTCAAGCTCAAGGGCGGCGTGCTCAGCGGCGATGCCGAAATCGAAGCGGTCACCGCCCTCGCCGAACGCTTCCCCGATGCACGCATCACCCTCGATCCGAATGGCGCCTGGTCCCTGAAGGAAGCGATCCGCCTGTGCCGCGATCAGCACAACGTTCTGGCCTACGCCGAGGACCCGTGCGGTGCGGAAAACGGTTATTCGGGCCGCGAAGTCATGGCCGAGTTCCGCCGCGCCACGGGCCTGAAAACCGCGACCAACATGATCGCCACTGACTGGCGGGAAATGGGCCACGCGATCCGGTTGCAATCGGTCGACATCCCGTTGGCCGACCCGCATTTCTGGACCATGCAGGGTTCAGTGCGCGTGGCGCAGATGTGCCACGAATGGGGCCTGACCTGGGGCTCGCATTCCAACAACCACTTCGACATTTCCTTGGCGATGTTCACCCATGTCGCGGCCGCCGCACCGGGTGAGATCACGGCCATCGATACCCACTGGATCTGGCAGGACGGCCAGCGCCTGACCAAGGCCCCGCTGCAAATCGTTGACGGCTGCGTGCAGGTGCCACAGAAACCGGGGCTGGGGGTAGAACTGGACATGGACCAAGTGGCCAAGGCCCACGAACTGTACAAGGGCATGGGCTTGGGTGCGCGGGACGACAGCGTGGCGATGCAGTTTTTGATACCGGGATGGAAGTTCGATAACAAGCGGCCGTGCCTGGTGCGTTGATTCAGCGTTAGCGCGCCCAAAGCCCTAAACCCGAGCCGCCAATCAACGGCTCGGGTTTATAGATCGGGGTTTTACCGCCTAGAATGGCGCGCATCTGAATCGACAACGGACAACATCAACATGGATCGCCTGAAAACGCTCGCGGTTTGCCTGGGACTGCTGACCGCAGGTCAGTGCGTCGCACAGGACCCAATCGAGTCGGTGGTGAATGCCGCTGTTAAACCGGTCATGCAGAAAGAAGGCATTGCCGGAATGGCCGTGGCCGTTACCGTCAACGGCAAACAGCACTTCTTCAACTACGGCGTAGCGTCGAAAGAACCCGCCAAACCGGTCACCGAAAATACCCTGTTCGAGATCGGCTCGGTCAGCAAGACCTACACCGCCACCCTCGCCGCCTATGCCGTGGCCAACGGCAAACTGTTCCTGAACGACAAGGCCAGTCACATCCTGCCAGCCTTGCGCGGCAGCGCCTTCGACAACATCAGCGTATTGCAGCTAGGCACCTACAGCGCCGGCGGCTTGCCCCTGCAATTCCCGGCTGAATTCGATTCGCCCGACAAAATGCTCGGCTACTACCAACAGTGGAAACCGGCGTACGCCCCCGGTAGCCAGCGACTGTATTCGAACCCCAGCATCGGTTTGTTCGGCTACCTTGCCGCGCACAGCCTGGGTCAGCCGTTCGATGAGGTGATGGCAAACACCCTGCTGCCGCAACTCGGCCTGAAACACACCTTCCTGAAAGTGCCGCAGGACCAGATGGGGCTTTATGCCCAAGGCTACAACAAGGACGGAAAACCGGTTCGGGTCGGGCCGGGGGCGCTGGATTCCGAGGCATATGGCGTAAAAACCAGCGCTGCGGACCTGTTGGCGTTTGTTGACGCGAACCTGAAACCGTCGCGCCTGGAAAAACCGTTGCAGCAGGCAATTGCGCTGACTCATACCGGTTACTACACGGTCGACGACTTGACCCAGGGTCTCGGTTGGGAGTTGTATCGCTACCCGATTTCCCTGGATCGGTTGCTGGCGGGCAACTCGACGCCGATGGCGATGGAGCCGCACAAAGTTCAGTGGCTGAATCCGCCGCAGTCGCCAGCGCAAGACTTGCTGATCAACAAGACCGGTTCGACCGGTGGGTTTGGGGCGTACGTTGCGTTTGTGCCGTCGAAGGACATGGGGATTGTGATTCTGGCTAACAAGAATTATCCGAATGCGGAGCGGGTCAGGATTGCGCATCAAATACTGACCGCCCTGCCCTCGCTGTAGCAGGTGTGGAGGCTGCTACAGGTTTTTTGCGGCGACAAAAATGGGCGACCTCTAGAGGTCGCCCATTTTCATTCGGATCAGTTCAACACCCGATGCGACTTATGGCGGATCGATATTGTCCAGCGCCTTGTTCACCAACAACTCGCCCACCACTGCCAATTGCTGAATCGACAGCGCCACATTGCGCTTGGAACTTTCCAGATCGCAGGCCAGATCGGTGATCAGAACATTGAGGGAGGCGAGGGTTTCGCAGGCGTGGCACAGCAGGGTTGGAGTGTCGACGCCGGGAATGATGGTGAAGATGTGGCTGACGGGGTCGGATTGTCTGGGGTTGCGCAGGCGGGCGCTGATGGCGGGTTCGGTGGTGTCGCAGAGTGGTGCGGGGTCGAGTGGATCGGATGAAGCCTCGGGGGGATTGGGACTAGCATTTTTCATGGAAGAAGTACCTTTGGGGATTGTTGAAATAACTACCCTTCTCACTTCCACATGAGGGTGGCAGCTGTACGCAGGTGTGGAAGACCAGGCCAACCCACCAATACCCGGCGCACTCGAAAGTGCTCCCGCGCACAGCCGCCATAAGGCGCTGATGTTGACATAAAAAATGTCCACATACGCTTTACAGGCATTGGTAGATGACTTGTAACAACGGACTTCCACATCCGACCGCTGATTTGCAGCGGTGAAAGAAGGTTATCGATGCGCTCCCCGGAGCACCAGTTCACCAATGCCGCCGCGCTTTGCAGGAAACTTCCGAAGCAGATGAGAGCTCTTGCCTACACTCATTTCCATGAGTATCTCGTTACAAATACCTTTTTACTCATGCCGGTTGTGATGCGAGGGAAACCGTTGTATCTATTGACGCCCCCGGATCAATCCGTGATCGGGGATGACATAATGCGCGTTCAAATGGTTAAACCGATTGACTGCCAAAGGGCGTTGCAATGGATATAGATAAACTCGCGCTCGACAATGTTGGTCGGTTTACCGATTTGGAAATTCAGTTAGCTCATACCGATAAACACCTTTCGAACATTACGGTTTTCATGGGAAACAACGGAGCAGGGAAAACCACTATCCTAAAATCACTTGCGACTTCATTGAGCTGGTTAGTCGCAAGGATCCGTACCGAGAAAGGCAATGGCAGTCACATCGCCGAAGAGGACATCCGCAACGGCAACTCAGGCGCCATCATTACAATTGTCGTTGTCGACAATTCACATCCACGTTCAAAACTTCCTGATGCGGGTCATGAAGATCATTTATTCGCATGGGGGATTGCTCGTGGTAGACAGGGGCGCAAAGCTTCTGTCCACAGTTCATTGATTGACGCGAGTGTCCTTGCGGATCACTACCGCACCCAACTAACGGCAGACGATAAAGCCTCACTCCCCCTGATCGCCTACTACCCAGTCGAACGTTCAGTCCTGGAAATCCCCCTAAAAATCCGCACCAAACACACCTTCGATCAACTCGACGGCTACGACAACGCGCTAAACCGTGGCGTAGATTTCCGCCGCTTCTTCGAATGGTTTCGCGAACGCGAAGACAGCGAAAACGAAACCGGCGTTTCCGATACCGCGCTGACCGAAATTTCCGCGAAGTTCGGCAAGGACAGTGACATCTGGAAAACCCTTTCCCAATTGAAGGCCTCCTCCCGTGATCGTCAGCTAACAGCCGTCCGCTCCGCCATCGCTGCGTTCATGCCCGGGTTCAGCAACCTGCGCGTGCAACGCAAACCCCGCCTGCACATGGCCATCGACAAGGACGGCGTTACGCTCAACGTCTCGCAACTCTCGCAGGGGGAAAAGTCGATGATGGCGCTGGTCGGCGACATCGCGCGCCGGTTGGCGATGATGAATCAGTCTCTGGACAACCCGTTGGAAGGAGACGGCATCGTCCTGATCGATGAGGTCGATTTGCACCTGCACCCAAAATGGCAGCGTAGTCTGATTCGGCAATTGAGTGAGACTTTCCCCAATTGCCAGTTTGTCCTGACCACCCATTCACCACTGGTCATCAGCGACGCAAAAGGTGTGTTGTGTTACGTGCTCGATGATGGCGAGCTGCGCGAACACAATGGTTTGTATGGACTGGATGCCAATCAGGTCCTGCTTGAAGTCATGGACACCGATGTGCGCAACAGCGAAGTGCAAAAACGCCTGAACCAGTTGATCAAGCATTTGCAGGATGGTGATCTGGAAAACGCCAAAGGGCTCTTCGCCGCGCTTTCAAATGAGCTTCCCCAAGGTCATCTGGAGCTGGCGAAGGCTGCACTGTTGATTCGCAAACTGGAGTTGCGTCGTGCGTAAAATCGACAAAGGCAGGGAGCCGACCTTGTTGACGAGCTTCAAACGCTCAAACAAAAAATTGGTTTATCGAGATTTACCACCGCCAGAACGTCAGGCCATTCGAGCATCGTGTATCTCGGAGCAACACGGTTTATGCGCGTATTGCTGTCAGTCAATCACGATTGATAGCGCCCATAACGAACATCTTGAAGCGCAGGACAGTACACCGAATCGAACGTTGGATTTTTCCAACATCGTCGCCAGCTGCCAGAAACCTGATCAATGCGGTCATGGCCGAAAAACACGGGCCTTGCCACTCACACCATTGATGGCCGAATGCGAAACCGAGTTGAAATTCTACCTTTCCGGCCTGGTAACGGGAAAAACGAAACGAGCCAAGATCGCCATCGAAACATTAAATCTAGGCCACGATGAGACAAGCAATAGAAGTCTTATCAGTAGGCGCAAAGCGATGGTCGATGCGCTGATTTTTAGTCAGAGCGTGCCTCCCAATGACTTGCAGTTTGAAGACGAAGCGCTTTTGAATCCGCTTCTGGAAGATCTGAAAGTACCGGATTCAGCGCACCGCCTTCAGCCTTTTGCCCCCGTCCTCGTCAACGTAATTCATCACTTTCTGACTCGACCTTAAAATCGCTTCAACAATAGTGCCCAATGTTGCTCATGCAAACAGGCACTATCGCCCTCCACCCAAACCGCTTAGGATCGCGCCTCATTTTTTCCACCCCACCACGCATCAGGCCCGCCACGCTGCTTCCAGCTCAGGGGCTATGCTGAAACAGGGCATGAGGGCTGATCCATGAAAGTGCTGTTGGTCGATGACCACGCGGTAGTGCGCATGGCGATCGGGATGATTCTGGCCCGTGAAGGGCATGAGATTGTCGGTGAGTGCGACAACGGGGTGGAGGCGTTGAGCAAGGCGTTCGAGCTCAAGCCTGATGCGATTGTGCTCGATCTGGACATTCCGCAGCTCGACGGCATGGCGGTCATCGATCGCCTGCGCATCGGTGGCAGCGCCGCACATGTGCTGGTACACACAGGTTTGAAAAGCCAGGCTTATGCGGCGCAATGCATGCGGGCCGGTGCAGCGGGATTCTTGTCGAAGATCGACGATCCGACGGAGATTGTCACCGCGCTCAAGGCCGTGGCAAGCGGCAAGTCGTGGTTCCCGGTCGGCACGCTCAACTCGGTGCGCCACAGCGATTTCGCCCGCAACGACGCGCAATTGCTCAGTGGCATTACCCGCCGCGAACTCAAGGTTCTTCACGGTTTGGCCCAAGGCCAGAGCAACAAACAGATCGCCGACGACATGCTGTTGAGCAACAAGACCGTCAGCACCTACAAGACTCGCCTGATGCAAAAGCTCAACGTGAATACCTTGCTTGAGCTGATCGAGTTCGCCAAACGCAACCACCTGGCCTGAACCATGAATCGAATGGGCCGACTGATGGCGGGGCTGTTCGCGCTGCTGCTGTTGCAGATCGCGCAGACGACAATGGCCGATTCCCTGACGCTGCTCAGTCGCGCGACTACAAACGAGGTCAACTTTTCACTCAGCACACCACAACGTCAGTGGCTGACGCACAAAGCTGTACTGCGGGTCGGTGTCTACTTGCCCGACCGGCCACCGCTGGACATCACCGCCAATCAAAAAGATTACGAAGGGCTTTCCGCGGATTACCTCGATGTGTTGACGCGGGCCTTGGGCGTTCGGGTGGAGATCGAACGCTATGCCGGGCAGGCCGATGCATTGGCCGCACTGCATCGGGGCGATGTCGATCTGGTCCCGAGAATCAATCGCCTGGACACCCACGACAGCGACCTGCGCCTGAGCGCGCCCTATGCCTACGACCAGGCTGTGCTGATCATTCGTTTCGGTACGCATTGGGCCAACAATGAACTGCCGGCGGGCACCACGGTGCTGTTCGATCCGGACTGGATCGCGCAAGAACGCGTCGCCTCGCTATTTCCTGATCATCCGCTGGAAGAAGTCGACTCCACACAAAACGGCCTCGGCCGGGTAGCCTACGACCATGGCAAGGTCCTGCTGACCGATGCGATTTCCGCGCAATACCTGCTCGAACGCAGCTACCAACAGAGCCTCAAACAAACCATCCAGCGCGATTCCGAAGGCCTGGGCTTCAGCTTTGCCGTGCGAAGCGCGGACAGCCAGTTGCTGACCCTGCTCAACAGCGCACTGGCGAACGTCTCCCTCCAGGAGCGTACGGTCATCGCCCGCCGCTGGGGCATCGGCGCTAATCCGAAACTCGGTTACAGCCGTTTGCAGCTGACCAGCAGCGAGCAACAATGGATCAAGGACCACCCGCAGATCGATGTGCTGGCCAACGATCTGTACTCGCCATTCAGCTTCTTTGACAGCGACGACAAGCTACGCGGCATGGCGGCCGATTTGCTGGAGATGATCAACGACCGCACAGGGTTGGTGTTTCGGCCGGGGAAAATATCCTCGGTGGAGGCCATGACCCGCCGCGCCGAGCGTGATCCACCCAGTCTGATCGCAGCCCTGACCTACAGCGCCCGCCGTGAGGATCGCCTGGCGTTTTCCCGTCCCTATATCATCAATCCGTTTGTACTGGTCACCCGTATTCAGCCTGAGCGTGAAGGCCTGACCCGTCTCAAGGGCCGCTCCGTGGCGATCATCAAGCATTCCGCGGCTGCTAACTGGCTGGACCGCGAGTGGCCCGACATCAAAGTCGTGGAAGTCGATACGCCCATCGAGACTTACGAGTTGCTGGCTGAAGGTCAGGTCGACGGCGTGATTCAGCCGCAATTGGGCGCCGGTTATCTGATCGACCGGTTCTTTCGTGGCCAGTTGCAAATCGATTCGGTGCTCGGCTCGCAACCGGCGTTGATCGGTTTTGCCAGCGGCAAACAAAACGCCGAGCTGATTTCCATCCTCGACAAGGCCCTGCTCGACATCTCGCCCGATGAGCTAAGCGACCTGGCCAACCGCTGGCAGAACCCGCAGGAAAGCCAGGGCAGCTGGAGTGCTTACAAAAACTGGTTCTTGCGCGCCGTACTGGGGATGGCCCTGATCGTGCTGGTGTTTGTCGCTTGGAACCTCGGCTTGCGGCGCCAGATTGCCGAACGCCTCAAGGCGCAGAAAGCCTTGAATGACCAACTGGAATTCATGAAGGTGCTGGTGGATGGCACGCCGCATCCGATCTATGTCCGTAATCGCAAAGGCCTGTTGCTGACGTGCAATCGCGCGTACCTGCAAGTGATGGAAGTCGAACTCGATCAGGTGCTGAACAAGGGTCTGATCGAAGCCAACCTCCTGCCCCTCGACGACGCCTACAGCTACAAGCGCATTCACCGCGCAACCCTCGAGAGCGCAGAACCGTCGTTCGATAATTTCACCATGACCGTCAAAGGCAAGACGTATCACATCTACCACTGGGCACTGCCCTACCGCGACTCCGACGGCACCATGACCGGCGTAATCGGTGGCTGGATTGACCTGACCGAACAACAACACCTGCAACACGCTTTGATCCAGGCCAAAAACCAGGCCGAAGCCGCCAATCGCGGAAAAAGCCATTTCCTGGCGGTGATGAGCCACGAGATCCGCACGCCGATGAGCGCACTCGTCGGCGTGCTTGAACTGCTGCGCGGGCACCCATCCGAACCACAGACCGACGCCGAACTGATCGACATCGCGCAGAAATCCGCCAGCGGCATGATGGAGCTGATCGGCGAGATTCTCGACCTGTCGAAGATTGAGTCCGGTCAGCTTGAACTGCGCAGCGGCAGCGGCCATCCGCAACACCTGGCGCGCACGGTGTTGCAGAGCTTCGCCAGCCTGGCCCAACAGAAGAACCTCACGCTGGAATTTGTCAGCCACGGCCCGGACCTCGCGGTGCAGCTCGACTCGCTGCGTTTTCGGCAGATCCTTTCCAACCTGGTGAGCAACGCTATCAAGTTCACGCCACAGGGCAAGGTGACTGTCGAACTGACCCTGACCGACGATACGCCGCTCGCTCATCTTCATTTGCAGGTGCGCGATACCGGCATCGGCATGGACGAACAGCAACGCCGGCGCCTGTTTCAACCCTACACGCAGTTCGAGGACACTGAATTGCAGACGGGGACTGGCCTGGGCCTGGCCATTTGTCAGCAACTGACACAACTGATGGGCGGGCAACTGGACTGCACCAGCGCAAAGGGACAGGGTTCGTGCTTCACGCTCAAGCTCGACGTCGCGCCGATCACGCAGACGCCAGCAGTGCCTGCGCTGGATACGGCGCCCCTGCCCCCGCTACCGGTGCGCAACGTGTTGATTGTCGAGGATCACGAGTTCAATCGCGTGGTGCTGCAGCGCCAGCTCGAATCGCTGGGCATGCGCGTCACCTGCGCTGAAAACGGTCTCGAGGGTTTGAAACGATGGAGCGAGGACGCCTTCGACTACCTGATCACCGATTGCAATATGCCCCTGCTCAACGGCGACAAAATGACCCGTCAACTGCGCGCTATCGAAGCCGCCGAAGGACGGGCTCCCACCCACGTTGTCGGCCTGACCGCCAATGCCCAGGCCCAGGAAATCCAGCGCTGCCTCGACGCCGGCATGAACGACTGCCTGTTCAAGCCGCTGACCCGCAGCGTGCTGGAGCGCTACCTGCACGAGGCCGAGCGCACTCGTCAGGCGAGCGCCCCGTGTTTCGACCTGTCCAAGGTCCATGACATCACCGCTGGCGATTCAACGCTGACCCGCCAGTTGCTGGCCACGGTGCTGCGAACCAACCAGGAAGATTTCCAAGCCATGCAGGCGCTGTTTCGTGCAGGCGACTTCAGCGCCATGGGCCGGTGCTGCCACAAGATTCTCGGCAGCGCGCGGATCATTCACGCCGCGCCGTTGATTGGCGCCTGTGAACAGTTGGAGGCTGGCTGCGAGCCGACCACCACACAACAGGACTTGCATCGCCTGTTCGATGCCTTTGGCCGACAGATGAAACGCTTGCAGGAACACCTTCAGGCCACGCTCAATCGCCACACATTGTAGGACGCTTCCTACAAAAACTTGGGAATCGCCAGCGTTATCTTACCGTCGCGCCTACGCAGAATTTGCCGCCTCTTCTCCCTGTTGTCGGCGGATCGTTATGTTTGCGTTGGGTGTGCGGTTTTCTCGGATTTCGATGTCGGGTGCGTTGCTGATTTTGGGCGTCACACCAGGTCTTGCCAAGGCCGACAGTTGCGACATGATCACCTGCCTGAGTTCGCCACTGGCCAATGTGCTGGTCGACGACGGCTCGATGTTGAATGTCGGCACAGGTGGCGTGCTCAAGGACAGCGCGGTCACTTGGGGCAGCATCAATATTCGGGATTCGGGTCAGTCGATCGGCACGACGATTCAGGGCAGTGGCTCGCAGCTAGGATGGCTGGTAGTCAGCGATACGGGCTCGGCCGACGACAGCGTCGTGGATGGTGGTCAGATGGTCGTACAGGATTCGGCCACGGCGCTGAGCACCACGCTCAACGATGGATACCTGGATGTCGTGCACAACGCCGTGGTTAGTGACACCCGCCTCAATGGCGGCGCCATGTTTCTGTACATGGACGGCACCGCCAAGAACACCGCCATCAACAACAGCCAGATGAATGTCTATCAACGGGGTTATGCCCAGCTCACGACCGTCAACAGCGGTGGCGTGCTGTCGGTCAGCGACTCCGCTTCGGCCATCGACACCGTGGTCAATCAGGGCGGGAGGATGGACAGCGTGGCCGGCACCCACGTGCACTTCACCACCGTCAACCAGGGTGGCTTGATGGTGCTGGGTGACCGGGCGGACGCCAGCGATACGACCATTAACCCCGGTGGTGTTCTGCAACTCAAGGGGGATGCGATTCTCGGTGGCACGAACCGTGTGGACGGTCAGGTCGCGTTCGCCGATCCTGCCATTAGCGACTTCCATACCCTGATGATCAAAGGCCCCTTGAGCGGCAACGGCCAGTTTTTGATGAATACCGACCTGGCGTCCATGAGTGGAGACCGGCTCAATGTGCTCGGCCCGATCAGTGGCAGCCATACGCTGGTCGTGGCCGACTCGGGCAAGGCGCCCAGCGGCACGCAACAGCGATTGATGCTGGTGGACGGGAATGGTGGCAGTGGCGGTTTCAGTCTTTATGGTCAGATCGTCGATGCCGGTGCCTATCGCTACCAATTGCAGCAACAGGGTGATGACTGGTATCTGACCAATCTAGCCGACGTCGACCGGCCGGATGGCGAGCAAGATCCACAGCAACCGGCCAAGCCGGTTTTTCCTGCGGACCCTGCTGAGCCCGACACGCCGGCGCAACCTCTTCGCCGCCCTCAGGCTGAAACCTTGAGCAAAGGCGCCAACGCCGCCGTGGCCAGCCATGCCGCCAGTGCTGCCTTGATCAGCGCGCAGATGAACGCCACCACCGGACATTTCGGCGAGCTGCGTTCAGGCAAGGATCGGGGGGGTCTCTGGACTCGGGGCTATGGCACCGAGCAACACCTGGACACCGGCGCCAGTCGCGCCTTTCAGCAACAGGTCAACGGCATGGAAATCGGCGCCGACAAAGCCCTGCCCTTTGTCGAAGGCACGCTCTATGTAGGTGGTTTGATCGGTCAGGGACGAGGGCGACAGGATTTCGGGGTGGCCAGCAAAGGCACGATCGACAGTGTCACGCTCGGTGGTTATGCCAGCTATCTGGATCGCAGCGGGCTGTACGTCGACGGTGCGTTGAAGTACAGCCGTCTGGACAACGACATCGACATCACCAGCAACCTTGGAACGCCGGTCAAGGCGCATTACAAAAACCATGCGGTCAGTGCCGACGTGCAAGTCGGCAAGCACATCGACCTCGGCCAGGGCTTTTTTGTCGAGCCGCAGGCGGGGTTGCAAGTGGCCCGAATCAGCGAAGGAAGCTATACCGCCAGCAACGGTCTGGACGTTCAACAGGACTCGATGATATCGGTGCAAACCCGCGTGGGTGGGCTGTTCGGACGCGACTTGGCGCTGGGTAACGGCCTTGCGGTAAAACCCTACGCCAAGGCGACGTGGATTACCGAGCATGCTGGGGACACTCACGTGAAAGTCAGCGGTGTGAAACTGGACAGCCAACTGCCGGGTTCACGGGCGGAGGTCGGTGGCGGTGTCAGCGTGACGGCGGCGCAGAAGCACAGTTTCTTCGCCGAGGTGGGATTCACCAAGGGTAGTGACATGGAGCAGCCTTGGGCGGCGACCATGGGGTATCGCTATAGCTGGTAGAAATCGCTAAGTGCACAACCTACAGAGAGATCACAGCTAGCTTGCTCGCGATGAGGCCATGACAGTCGACTTCCATGTTGCCTGTCATGCCGCCATCGCGAGCAAGCTCGCTCCCACAGGTTTTGTGATCACCCCGTCAATTCGGCAACGCTGAATCAGTCATCCGGCATTTCAGGCGGCTTGGTAGGTTTCGCCGGTTTCACCGGTTTACCATTTTTTGCGCCTTTGGCCGCCGGTTCAGGTTCAGCGGCGGGCGTCGCCACTGTTGGCGGCG
>RCUP01001103.1_pt1 | contig 17331 bp, 17 predicted proteins | sample 2166341 | NCBI WGS metagenome assembly RCUP01 (sample SAMN09932325, study PRJNA488358) | compost metagenome | isolation source: compost soil in succinonitrile-enriched | place: Germany: Experimental Botanical Garden | reverse complement strand
CTTGACCGCGACCCAGTGCGCGAACAGCGCGCCGGTGGAATAGAACTTCTGCCCGCTGAGGACAAAACCATCGCCGTCGGCGGTGATACGCGCCTTGAGTTCCAGGGTGTTTTTGGTGCCGCGTTCCGGCCCGGCATTACCGATGCGCCAGCCGTCGAGCACGCTTTTGAACAGCTGTTTTTTCTGCGCTTCAGTGGCGCTGCCCAGCACCAGATTGAGGATGCCGAACTGGTTCTGCGGGATCTGTCCAAGGGCCGGGTCTGCCGCGGAAATGATCGCGAACACTTCGGCCAGGGTGACGAACGAAACCTGTGGGCCTCCGTATTCGCGCGGGATGCCAATGCTACCCAGGCCGCTGCGGGTGAACTGTTCGATTTCCGACCACGGCAGCTTGCGCTGTTGGTCGCGTTTGGCCGCTTGCAGGCGGGCGGCTTGCGCCAGCTCATGGGCGGCCTTGATCGCTTGAGCGTCGTTGCGCAGGACTTGTGCGGGCAACAACAACGGGGCGATATCCAGATCACTCTGGACGATTGCATCTGCCAGACTGGACATCAGTGCCGCTCCTTGGCTGCACGCAATGCCCTGGCGATCTGCACTGGGGTGATTGTGTTCCGGACCATACCTACCTCACATCTCATGGAAACGCCGCTGTGTGCGACGAACGAAAACAAGAATGTCCGGTGGTCCGGTGCATATACCCTAAGCGTTTATAAATAAGTTATGAACTAACTTTTAGGAATATATATAGAAGGGCTGCTGTCCGCTGGGCAACACTTGCACGCGTAGCAACAGCGGGACTCCGCGGCCTTGAGTTGTTCCTTCTTCGGGACGTTCAGATAGAGGTTGGTACAGCCAATCTTCAGCGTACGCGCGGGCGCCCACCGCGAGTTGTTGCCCACGCGATCGAGGATGCAGTAAGTCACCTCCAGCCGCAGGTCTTCGCCGGCCTCGACGATGATCGCCGGTGGTACCCAGACCTGAATTGGCTGGCCCACATCACACGCCTTGAGCCGTGGCAGGTCCATGCGCACATCGCCCCAACGCAGGGTGATTTCGTCATCGGCCGCCATGTTCAGATACGGCTCGATGGTCAGCGGCACGCCCCGCTTGATCTGGTTCTGATTCAGGCCCTGGCGACGAATCGTTTCGGGGATACCCACCGGCGCCAGGCTTTGGTTTTCATCGCCGTACAAGGCGGACGGCTGACCTCCGGGGCAATCGAGTTTGATCTGCACGCGCCTGGCAGCCGATACCGCCGCGCCCTGACCAATCTGCATGATCCGGTAGTGAATGCGCGAAGAGCCATTGGTGATGAAGCTCTCCGGGACCCGCAACCGAACGGATCGGCCGACCTCATCGCGGGTCAGCACCCGGGAGGCTACGTAGCAGTTGTCCCAGAACAGTTCGATCAGATCGCCTTCGTCCATCGCCGGATAGGGCGGCACGTCGATCAGCAGGTGTGCGGCCGAGGTGATGTTGATGCCGGTCTTGTGGGATTGCGCCACGGTCGGGGCCGCGAGTTCGCATTGGTTCGAAGTGCTTTTCATGGAATCTCCTTGAAGTTTTGCAGCGAAGTCCGTTTCTGAAAATAAAAATGTGAAATGCGAGTGGAAAACAGTTAGTTACTTTGGAAGTTGATATTGAATGGCGTCGATTGGAGACTAGATAAGAGTTCGACTGAGTCAGTGTCAATGGCGTTTATTAGTTGGCTGGTAAATATGGCGTTATTCAGAAAGTTCCTACGCGTAGAAGTTAATAAACGCTATCGCTGCGTGGAAATTGCCCATAAATACTGGGTCGGCCTATGCATAAAGGCGGAGAAGGAGAGAAGAGCCAAGGGCGGGGCTAGTGAGGCGTCATAGCGTAAGTCTGTTGCGTAATATAAATATGTACCGCGCACGCCGATAAATAATGATTTATGTTTTTGGAGGTTTGTTGTGTGTGGGAGGTGGGTGTGGCGGCATGTAACTTCCTTCCGTGGAAGTTAACAAGTTTGCGAAGGGTGATTTAATTGTGGGCGTTGTTCAGAAACTTGCTGAGGAACTGTTTCGTGCGTTCTTCTTTCGGGTTGGCAAACAGCGCCTTGGATTCGCCTTGTTCGACGATCACACCCTTGTCGAAAAACACTACACGATTGGCCACGTCACGAGCGAAAGCCATTTCGTGGGTCACGATGACCATGGTTCGATTCTCTTCGGCCAGACCGCGGATCGTCGCCAGCACTTCGCCCACCAACTCCGGGTCAAGCGCCGAGGTTGGTTCGTCGAACAGGATCACTTCCGGTTCCATCGCCAGCGCGCGGGCAATCGCCACGCGTTGTTGCTGGCCGCCCGAGAGGCGGCGCGGGTAAGCGTCTTCCTTGCCCGCCAGGCCAACCTTGGCCAACAGCTTTTTACCCAAGGCAACGGCATCGGCGAGCGGGATCTTCTTGACGATGATCGGGCCTTCGATAACGTTTTCCAGGGCAGTGCGATGGGGGAACAGGTTGAAGTTCTGGAACACGAAACCCACGTGCTGGCGCAAGTTGCGCACCAGGCTTTGCTGCTGGTTCAACGGACGGCTGGTATCGATCTCGATATCGCCGACCTTGATCCGGCCGCTGGTGGGTTCTTCCAGAAAATTCAGGCAGCGCAGGAAGGTGGTCTTGCCCGAACCGCTAGGGCCGATGATCGCGACCACCTCGCCTTCCTTGACCTCAAGATCGATGCCGTTGAGCACGACTTGACCCTTGAACTGCTTTGTCAGTTTTTCCACGACAATCATGGGGTCAGGACTCCTGGTCGTGCCGATTGACCCGCTCTTCCAGCTTGTTCTGCAGGTGCGAAAGCACCGTGGCCAGAACCCAGTAGATCAGCGCGGCGGCAAGATACATGGTGAAAATTTCGAAGGTACGGGCGGTGATCAGCTGCGCCTGACGGAACAGCTCCGGCACCTGGATGGTGGCTGCCAGTGCAGTGTCCTTGACCAGCGAGATGAAGCTGTTGCCCAGCGGCGGCAATGCCGTGCGCATCGCTTGCGGAATGATGGCCCGGCGCAGCGTCTGCGCGCGGGTCATGCCGATACTGGCAGCGGCTTCCCACTGACCGCGTTCGATCGAGCTGATCGCAGCGCGCAGGATTTCACAGGCATAGGCAGCCATGTTCAGCGAGAAGCCGATCAGGGCCGCCGGCAGCGGATCGAGTTCGACACCCAATTGCGGCAAGCCGTAATAGATCACGAACAGTTGCACCAGCAACGGCGTGCCGCGAAAGAACGACACGTAGATGCGGGCGATCCAGCTCACCAGCTTGAAGCGCGACAGGCGCATCAGCGCCAGGCCGAACCCCATCACCAGGCCGAAGAACATCCCGCCCAGGCTGAGGATGACCGTGTAATACGCGCCCTTGAGCAGAAAGGGCGCGGAGTCCAGTGCGAGTTGGAAAGCTTCTCCCATTATTGAGTGACGTCAGCGTTGAAGTATTTTTCCGAGAGCTTTTTCAGGGTGCCGTCGGCGCGCAGTTTGTCGATCGCCTTGTTCACCGCAGCCAACAGTTCAGGCTCGCCTTTGCGCAGGGCAATACCGGCTTCCTGACGGGAGAACGCTTCACCGGCAGCGGTGGTGTCCTTGGCTTTCTTGGCATATTCCAGCGCGGCCAGACGGTCGATCAGGATGGCGTCGATACGGCCCACACGCAGGTCCTGGAACTTGGTCGGATCATCTTCGTAGGTGCGCACGTCAGCGGTCGGCACGTTGGCTTTGACCCACTGTTCGTAGTTGGTGCCCAGGCCCACACCGACTTTCTTGCCACCCAGATCGGCGGCGGACTTGATGTTCAGCTCGGCGGCCTTCTTGGTCAGCACCAGCGCCTGAATCCCGGAAACGGTGTACGGCTCGGAGAAGTCATACTTCTTCTTGCGCTCTTCGGAGATGGTCACCTGGTTGATCACTGCGTCCAGGCGCTTGGATTCCAGGGCCGCGAGGATGCCGTCCCATTTGGTCGGTTGCAGTTTGACCTTCACGCCCAGCTCTTTGGCCAGGGCTTCGGAGAACTCGACTTCGAAGCCGGTCAGTTTGCCGTCGGCATCGACGAAACTGAACGGTGGGTAAGTGCCTTCCAGGCCAACGTTGATCACGCCGGCGTCCTTGATTTTTTGCAGTTGCTCACCGGCAACGGCTTGGCCAATCAGGCCGGCGCTCAGTGCCAGGCCCAGCGAGCCCACCAGCAGATTGCGACGTAGTGCGGAAAAATTCATGACAAGCCCCTGTGTTTTCTTATGGAAGACGCTTAAGGAAAGTTGGCAAATTCGGGAATTGGACGACTGCGATATCCTGCCCTAAAGCAGCGTATGCGTCTCGCTGCAAATTCGCCTGCGGCGTGACTATATGATGGCGTTATTAGATTAGAAAATAATAAATTCTGTTTTTGATATGCGATTAACGAATAGGTGATGAGTCTTGAAAAGATCGCAGCTTGCGGCAGCTCCTACAAGAAACGGCGAACTCCTGTAGGAGCTGCCGCAGGCTGCGATCTTTTGATCTTTATAGAAAGTCTTTGTAGGCAAACAACGCCGGCGCCCCACCGGTGTGCAGGAAGATGATCGGGCCGTCATCGAAGCGCTGCCGACCGATACCGTCCAGCAACCCCGCCATGGCCTTGCCAGTGTAGACCGGGTCAAGCAGCAGGCCTTCCTGACTCGCCAGCAGCTTCACCGCCGCCAGTGTCCCGGCATTCGGCTCGCCATAACGGGGCGCGAAATATTCGTCCCACAACTCGACTTTGAAGCTGTCCGGCAGGTTCACACCCAACAACTCGGCAGTGCGCTCGGCCAGGCCTTGTACCTTCGGCCGCTGATCTTCATCGCTGCGCGAAACCGTCACGCCGATCACCGGCAATTCCGGCAACGCTTCGCTCAACGCCAATGCCAAGCCGCTGTGGGTCCCGGCGCTGCCCGAGGCCAGGACCACGGCGGCGAAATTCAGGCCGGTATCCTTGATCTGTTCGGCCAGTTCCAGACCGGCCCGTACGTAACCCAAGGCGCCCAATGCATTGGAGCCACCGATCGGCACCAGATACGGTTTCTTGCCGTTATTGCGCAGGCGAGCGGCCAATGCCTGCAATTGTTCGTCGGCGTTGTCGAGGTTTTCCACCAGTTCGACCTTGGCATCGAACAGGTCGAGCAACAGCCGGTTGCCGTTGCCGACGTAATTGACGTCATCGGTGCCCAGCGGGTTTTCCAGCAATGCAACGCAACCGAGCCCAAGCTTGGCGGCGATGGCTGCCGTCTGACGCACGTGGTTCGATTGCAACGCGCCAGCGGTGATCAAGATGTCCGCACCCTGAGCCAGGGCATCGGCAGCAAGGTATTCGAGTTTGCGCAGCTTGTTGCCGCCCATGGCCAGTGGCGTCAGGTCATCGCGTTTGACGTACACATCGCGGCCCAGCCAGGTCGACAGGCGTTCGAGTTTTTCCAGGGCGGTGGGCTGACCGAGCAGGTCGAGGCGGTTAAAGCGGGCGAGCTGTTGTTTGATCATGAGTCCGTACTGGCGGTTGAAGATCTCAGGACTATAGGCACGCCCAAAAGCCGGGGCAACCGTCAATCGCTTATAGCCAATCGAACTGAGCACAGCACTATTGGTTCTTAATTTGCCTCGCGACCCTTGCCGTAAAGTAATCGCCGTCAGTGCGGCCAGACAGTCCGGCCGCCCGTGAGGAGTTTTTACCGTGAGTGAGCGTTCCAGCCATTGGCAATTGCAGACCATCGTCAGTCAGCTGCGCACGGCACGTGACCAGTGGCGTGCACAAAACGGCCGCGCCAGCACCGAGCAGGGTGGTCGCGAGTTGCCGTCCCGGGCGGCAATGGCGGACATTCTCGAAGCCCTGTGCGGTGCGCTGTTCCCGATGCGTCTGGGGCCGGTGGATCTGCGCGAGGAGAGTGAAGACTTCTACGTCGGTCACACCCTTGATGTCGCGCTGAATGCGTTGCTGGCGCAAGCACGACTCGAACTGCGTTATGCCGCGCGCCACGGAGCCGAGGCCGAGACTGAGGTCGAAGCCAAGACTATCCAGATCATTCAGGATTTTGCCCTGGCCTTGCCGGGTCTGCGCAGCCTGTTGGATACGGATGTGTTGGCGGCCTATCACGGTGACCCGGCGGCGCGCAGCGTTGATGAAGTGCTGCTGTGCTATCCCGGCATTCTGGCGGTGATTCACCATCGTCTGGCCCATCATTTGTATCGCGCCGGGTTGCCGTTGTTGGCGCGGATCAGTGCGGAAATCGCTCACTCGGCCACCGGTATCGACATTCACCCCGGCGCGCAGATCGGCCGCAGTTTCTTCATCGATCACGGGACCGGTGTGGTCATCGGCGAGACCGCGATCATCGGTGAGCGCGTGCGGATCTATCAGGCCGTGACCTTGGGCGCCAAGCGCTTCCCGGCGGACGAAGATGGCCAGTTGCAGAAGGGCCAGCCGCGCCATCCGATTGTCGAGGATGACGTGGTGATTTACGCCGGTGCGACGATTCTGGGTAGGATCACCATCGGCAAGGGCTCGACCATCGGCGGTAATGTCTGGCTGACCCGTAGCGTGCCGGCGGGCAGTAACCTGACTCAGGCGAACTTGCAGCTGGATGATGGGGCGCAGAAGTAAGGCCCGATAAACCGTTGCGCCAACTGTAGGAGCTGTAGGAGCTGTCGAATGAAACGAGGCTGCGATCTTTTCAAAGGCACTGCAAAAACCAAAGTCAAAAGATCGCAGCCTGCGGCAGCTCCTACAGAATTCCTCACCTCCCGCCGCGTCATGCCCCTCCTTGAGCTAGCGTAAAAGCACTACCGCCCCAGCCCTGCGATTAGTCCTTAGCACCCTATCCATGTTTAACTTGAACGTTCATTCAAGTTAAACCGGTGGTTCGCTGCCCGCTCACAACAGGAGGCTTGCCTTTGCTGAGTCCGATTTCTACAGCCACGTTTTACCTCTTCGAGGTGCACCGTTCATGAGTGCATCGTCCCTTCCTCCCAGCGGCCTGGTCCGCATGAATCCGCCGGTGTTTTACTTTGCGGCGAGCTTCATTTTGTTGTTCGGCGTCGTGGTCATTGCCATGCCCGAGCAGGCCGGTGCCTGGTTGCTGGCCGCACAAAACTGGGCGGCCAACACGGTCGGCTGGTACTACATGTTGGCGATGACCCTGTATCTGGTCTTCGTGGTGGTCACCGCGTTATCGGGCTACGGCAAGATCAAACTCGGTGCCGACCACGACGAGCCCGAATTCAGTTACCTGTCCTGGGCCGGCATGCTGTTCGCCGCCGGGATCAGCATCACGTTGTTCTTCTTCTGTGTGTCCGAACCGCTGACCCACATGCTCCAGCCGCCGCAAGGCGAGGCGGGCACTGCGGATGCAGCGCGCCAGGCCATGCAGATTCTTTTTCTGCACTGGGGCCTTCATGGCTGGGGCGTGTTCGCCTTCGTCGGCATGGCGCTGGCTTACTTCGCGTATCGACACAACCTGCCGCTGGCCTTGCGCTCGGCGTTGTATCCGCTGATCGGCAAACGCATCAACGGCCCCATCGGTTACGCCGTGGATGGCTTCGGCATCATTGCCACGGTGTTCGGCTTAGGCGCCGACATGGGTTTCGGCGTGTTGCACCTCAACTCGGGCCTGGACTACCTGTTCGGCATCGCTCACACCCATTGGATTCAGGTCGGCCTGATCACGCTGATGATGGGCGCGGCGATCATCGTCGCGGTGTCCGGTGTCGACAAAGGCGTGCGAGTGATGTCCGACATCAACATGCTGCTGGCCTGCGCGCTGCTGCTGTTCGTGTTGTTCGCCGGGCCCACGCAGCATTTGCTCAACACATTGATCCAGAACGTGGGCGATTATCTCGGCGCCTTGCCGATGAAGAGTTTCGACCTCTACGCCTACGACAAACCGAGCGACTGGCTGGGCGGCTGGACGGTGTTCTATTGGGCTTGGTGGATTGCGTGGTCGCCGTTCGTGGGCTTGTTCATCGCGCGGATTTCCCGTGGCCGGACCATTCGCGAATTCGTCTTTGGCGTGCTGTTGATTCCGCTCGGTTTCACCCTCGCGTGGATGTCGATCTTCGGCAACAGCGCCATCGACCAGGTGCTCAATCACGGCATGAGCGCGCTGGGCATGTCGGCCATCGACAACCCGTCGATGACCCTGTACCTGTTGCTGGAAACTTACCCGTGGAGCAAAACCGTCATCGCGGTCACGGTGTTCATCAGCTTCGTGTTCTTCGTCACCTCCGCCGACTCGGGCACCGTGGTGCTCTCGACACTGTCCGCGAAGGGCGGCAATCCTGATGAAGACGGGCCGAAATGGCTGCGGGTGTTCTGGGGTGCGATGACCGCGCTGGTGACCAGTGCGTTGCTGTTCTCCGGCAGCATCGATGCGTTGAAGTCAGCGGTGGTCCTGACTTCGCTGCCGTTCTCGCTGATTTTGCTGTTGATGATGTGGGGCCTGCACAAGGCGTTTTACCTGGAGTCGCAGAAGCAGATCGCGCAGCTGCATTCCCTGGCGCCGGTGTCCGGCTCACGGCGCGGCGGCTGGCGTCAGCGCTTGAGTCAGGCGGTGCATTTTCCGTCGCGGGACGAGGTGTATCGCTTCCTCGATACGACGGTGCGTCCTGCGATCGAAGAGGTCTCGGCGGTGTTCATCGAGAAGGGGCTGAGCGTCATCACGCATCCGGAACCGGTCAACGACAGCGTGAGCCTGGAAATCGGTCATGGCGATGAACACCCGTTTATCTACCAGGTGCAAATGCGTGGCTACTTTACGCCGTCGTTTGCCCGGGGCGGCATGGGCTCCAAGGAACTCAACAACCGTCGTTACTACCGCGCCGAAGTGCATTTGAGCGAGGGCAGCCAGAACTACGATCTGGTGGGCTACACCAAGGAACAGATCATCAACGACATCCTCGATCAGTACGAACGGCACATGCAGTTCTTGCATCTGGTGCGTTGATCGGGGTCTTCACGCTTCGGTGGTCATCACCATGAACAACACCAGCGCCGCCACCGGGATACCGAACACGGCGCTGCCGACCACCAGTTCGGTGCCCAAAGGCTGGCCGGCATGCACAATGCCAACCGCGCCATTGATCAGCGTCAGCGCCAGCCACAGCACGATAAAGCTGTAGGCCAGGATCTGGCGGCCGAAGCCGATTTTCTCGCCGATGTAGAGCATCAGGGCGAGGAGGATCAGGCCGAAGGTGATGATGATCGTCGTGTGCATGAACAGTCCCGTCCTTCAGATGTGCATTGCTTTGGAGGCAGCCATCGCGAGCAAGCTCGCTCCCACAAAAATCACCGCGATCCCTGTGGGAGCGAGCTTGCTCGCGATTGGGTCACTGCGGTCCCAGTGTGAACCCAGTCAAACCAACCCGCCATTCACCCGCAAAACTTGCCCATTGACCCAACCAGAATCCGGTCCCGCCAGAAACGACACAACACGAGCAATATCCTCCGGCTGACCCAGGCGCTCCAACGGCGCCATCTTCGCGAAATTCTGAATCTGCTCCTCACTCTTGCCGTGCAAAAACAGCTCGGTCGCCACCGGCCCGGGCGCTACCGCATTGACGGTGATAGTGCGCCCGCGCATCTCCTTGGCAAACACCTGCGTCAGCGATTCCACCGCGGCTTTGCTGGCAATGTACACCGCATAACCCGGCAGGTTCAGGCCGACGGTGCTGCTGGAGAAATTGATGATCCGCCCACCGTCGTTCAGGCGTGTGGCGGCTTCGCGCAGGGTGTTGAAGGTGCCACGGGCGTGGATGTTGAAAGTCTGCTCGAACAACTCGTCGCTGTGTTGTGCCAGTGGCAGCACCTTGAGAATCCCGGCGTTGTTCACCAGCACATCGACCTTGCCGAGCTGGGTCTCAGCCTCGTCGAACATCCGCCGTACATCTTCGGCATTGGCTACATCAGCCTTGATCGCTATGGCTTGATGGCCGGCCTGACGCAGTTCCACCACCAGTTTCGAAGCTTCGCTGGCGCTGCTGGTGTAGTTGATGGCGACGGCGAAACCTTCGCTGGCCAACTGTCTGGCGATGACCGCGCCGATGCCGCGGGAGGCGCCGGTGACGAGGGCAACTTTCAAAGTCTGGTGAGTCATGGTGGTGTTCCTGTGATGGGTGTGAAGCCAATTTCACATGTTTACTCGGGTCGATAAATGCACCAGAGTTGCCTTGACTGTTCAAAAATCGCCAACAATCGAGAGCCTTCCGTGGATCAAGTCAAAGCGATGAAAGTGTTCGTGCGGATCTACGAACGCTCCAGTTTTACCCTGGCGGCGGAAGACCTGAACCTGCCGCGGGCGACGCTGACCCACACGCTCAATCAGTTCGAAGCCTGGCTCGGCACCCGCCTGCTGGAACGCAGCACGCGCAGAGTGCGGCCTACACTGGATGGCGAAGCGTATTACCAGCGTTGCGTGCAATTGCTGGCAGAACTGGAAGAAGCCGAACTGGCGTTTCGCAGCGTGGCGCCGAAGGGCCGCTTGCGGGTGGATTTGCACGGCACCCTGGCCCGGCACTTCGTGATCCCGGCCCTGCCGCAATTCATGGCGCGTTACCCGGACGTCGAACTCTCCATCAGTGAGGCCGATCGCCAAGTTGACCTCATCACCGAAGGCATCGATTGCGTGCTGCGCGCCGGCACGTTGAGCGACTCCACACTGATCGGCAAACGTGTGGCCAACCTGCGCCAGATCACCTGCGCCAGCCCCGCGTACCTGCGCAAATACGGCGAGCCAAAAAACCTCGAAGATCTGAAAAACCATCGCGCCGTGAATTACGTTTCGCGCACCACCGCCAAGTTGTTCCCGTTCGAATTCGTGGTGAATGGCGAACTCAAGGAAGTGGCAATCGATGGCGCCGTTTCAGTGTTCGGCGCAGAAATCTACGCGGCCTCAGCGATCGCCGGCCTCGGCCTGATCCAGTGCCCGCACTACCGCATGGAAACGCAAATCGCCCAGGGACTGATCAAGGAAATCCTCACTGAAACCCCACCGCCACCGATGCCGGTTTCAGTGCTGTACCCGCACAACCGACACATGTCGCCACGGGTTCGGGTGTTTGTGGATTGGTTGGCGGAAGTGTTTGCGGGGGCAATTTGAGTGAGATTTTGATCATCTCAGAATGTGTATGGGTGGGGGGCGCGCGGGATTTCCATATTAGAGTGCTGGATATTCAGCCATTCGAAGGAAGGTCAAATACATGAAATTCCCGGTTGTTCTGCACAAGGATGCCGACTCGGACTACGGAGTGATCGTCCCGGATGTGCCGGGTTGCTTCTCTGCCGGTAGCACCGTGGCGCAGGCACTCGAAAGTGTGAAAGAGGCGCTGCCCCTGCATTACGAAGGGTTGGTTGCCGATGGTGAGCCGTTGCCTCAAGTGCGTGAGATCGACGCTCACCTCGATAACCCGGAATACGCTGGTGGCGTGTGGGCGGTGGTGGAGTTTGATATCACGTCTTACTTCGGCAAGTCGGTGCGATTCAATGCCACGCTGCCAGAGCAATTGCTTGAGCGTATCGACCAGACCGTCAGGCGCGACCAACGCTACAGTTCGCGCTCCGGTTTTCTGGCAGCGGCAGCACTGCGCGAATTGTCGGCATAAGGTTAGAAGAAAGAAATATGAAACGTTTCAGCAATTAGTCGAATCCGGGGTTTCCTGGTTTTTGTCTGCGCGTATGCTGGGCGACTGGCGAAGCAGTCGAGACCAGATTCAAGACAGACAAGAGAGGATTCGATGACTTACACCGCTGCCGAAAACCGCTATGACTCCATCCCTTACCGCCGCGTAGGTCGCAGCGGTCTGGTGCTGCCGGCGCTATCTTTGGGCCTGTGGCACAACTTCGGCGACAGCACGCCGATCGACACCCAGCGCGCGTTGTTGCGTACGGCGTTCGACCTGGGTATCAACCATTTCGATCTGGCCAACAACTACGGCCCACCGTATGGCAGCGCCGAGATCAATTTCGGTCGATTGCTGCGTGAAGACTTCAAGCAGTACCGCGACGAGCTGATCATCTCCAGCAAGGCTGGTTGGGACATGTGGCCCGGTCCTTACGGCCAGGGCGGTGGTTCGCGCAAGTACGTGCTGGCCAGCCTCGATCAGAGCCTGCAACGCCTGGGCGTGGACTACGTGGACATTTTCTATTCGCATCGCTTCGACCCGGACACGCCACTGGAAGAAACCGCCAGCGCACTGGCCACAGCGGTGCAACAGGGCAAGGCGCTGTACATCGGCATCTCGTCTTATTCCGGGGTGAAAACCCGTGAAATCGCCGCGCTGCTGAAAGAGTGGAAAGTGCCGTTGTTGATTCACCAACCGGCGTACAACCTGCTCAATCGCTGGGTGGAAAAAGACCTGTTGGACACCACCGATGAGCTGGGCACGGGCGTGATTGCCTTTACCCCGCTGGCGCAGGGTTTGCTGACCGACAAATACCTCAACGGCGTGCCGGCGGATGCGCGGGTCAACCGTCCGGGCGGTGGTTCGTTGCAGGCGTCACACTTGTCTGAAGCCAATATCGCTCATGTGCGTGCGCTCAACGAGATTGCCAAGCGTCGCGGTCAAAGCCTGGCGCAACTGGCGTTGGCCTGGACGCTGCGTGACCCGCGGGTGACCTCGGCGCTGATCGGTGCGAGCCGGCCGGAGCAGATCATCGAGAACGTCGGGGCGTTGAAGAATCTGAGCTTCAGTGCAGAGGAACTGGCGGAGATTGACCGGTTTGCCCAAGAGGGCGGGATCAATCTTTGGGAGAAGCCTTCGACGGCGGAATAGCCCGAAAAGCAAAAGATCGCAGCCTGCGGCAGCTCCTACAGGGGATCGCATTTCCATGTAGGAGCTGCCGCGGGCTGCGATCTCTTGATCTTAAAAGAACGGCACATCCCCCAAAACCGTCGCCCGCTGCATCACTCGCCGCGCCGGGCGGTAATCATCCACCGCGTAATGCTGGGTCACGCGGTTGTCCCAGAACGCGATGTCGTCTTGCTGCCAGCGCCAGCGAATGGTGAATTCCGGCCGTGTGGCGTGGGCGAACAGGAATTTCAGAATCGCCTCGTTTTCGGTTTCCGACAGCTCATTGATCTTCGAGGTGAAGCCTTCGTTGACGAACAGCGAGCGGCGTCCGCTCACCGGATGGGTGCGGATTACCGGGTGCGACAGCGGCGGATTCTTGCGCCGCGCCTCTTCCCATTGGGCCAGCGCTTCAGGCGTGTTGCCGTAGCGCTCCAGCGGAAACGAACGGGTGAAATCGTGAGTGGCGGTCAGACCTTCGAGCAAGGTTTTCATCGGCGTCGACAGCGCGTCATACGCCGCGATGCCGCTGGCCCACAGCGTGTCGCCACCAAACTCCGGCAACAGCTTGGCGCTGAGCACCGCGCCCATGGCCGGGGTCGGCAGGAAGGTCACGTCGGTGTGCCAGATCGCGTTGTCGCGCACGTCGGTGACGGCGGTGTCGAGGATCAGCACTTCCGGTTGTTCCGGCACATTGGGGTAGATCGGGTGAATGTGCAGGTCGCCGAAATTCGCGGCGAATCGCGCCTGTTGCTGTGGTGTGATCGGCTGGTCGCGGAAGAACAGCACCTGATGCTTGAGCAGCGCTTGTTCGATGGCGTCGCGTTGTTCCAGGTTCAGCGGCTGGCTGATGTCGACGCCGCTGATCTGTGCGCCGAGGGCGTAGCTGAGGGGGACGATGGTCAGGTGGCTCATGGTGGTTCTCTTCAATCCGGGGCGCCGAGGTGTTGGCGTAGTCAGTACGATCAAAACGTATCAGTGAGCCTGGCCGTGCCACGGCACCAGTTTGCGCTGCAAGGCGCGCAGGCCCATCTCCATGGCGAAGGCAATCAGCGCGATCACCAGAATCCCCAGCACCACCACATCGGTGACCAGAAACTGCGCGGCCGACTGCACCATGAAGCCCAGGCCGCTGGTGGCGGCGATCAGTTCGGCGGCAACCAGCGTCGACCAACCGACGCCCAAACCAATGCGCACGCCAGTCAAGATATCCGGCAATGCACTCGGCAGAATCACATGACGAATCAACTGTGCCCGCGTCGCACCCAGCGATTGCGCAGCGCGCAATTTGGCCGGGTCAACCGTGCGCACGCCGGTGGCGGTGGCGATGGCAATCGGGGCGAAAATCGCCAGGTAGATCAGCAACACTTTCGACAACTCGCCGATGCCGCACCAGATCACGATCAGTGGTAGATAAGCCAACGGCGGAATCGGACGATAGAACTCAATCAGCGGATCAAGAATGCCGCGAGCGATGCGGTTGTGGCCGATGGCGATGCCGACCGGAACGGCGGTCAGTACCGCGAAGCCGAGGCCAAGACCGATGCGGCTGAGGCTCGCGCCCAAGTGCTGCCACAGGGTTGAATCCATGTAGCCGCTGGTCGCCAGCAGCCAGCCTTTTTGCAGTACGGCCGATGGCGGTGGCAGGAACAACGGCTCGATCAAACCGGTCGCCGTCACGGCCCACCAGATGACAACCAGCGCGACCAGGGTCAGCAGGCTGATCCAGCGCGTGCTCAAGCTGCGACGGGCTGCAATGGCTGGGGTGTTTGTCTTCACGGCCGCAGCGGGAATTTCGTAGCTGCTCATGCGTGCTCCTGGCGCTGGACGGCGCTGCGTTGGGAGAACACTTTGGCGAGTACGTGTTCGCGGGTTTCGATGAAGCGCGGGTCGGACTTGATCGAGCGCGCCGACTCACCGGCGGCGTATCGCTGGCCGAAGTCCAGACTCAGGCGTTCGACGATTTGCCCGGGATTGGGTGCCAGCAGAATCAGGTCGGTGGCGAGGAACACGGCTTCTTCGATGTCATGGGTAATCAGGAACACCGGCTTCGCGGTGCGCCGCCAGACTTGCAGCAGCAGTTCCTGCATCTGTTCGCGGGTAAAGGCGTCGAGGGCGCCGAAGGGCTCATCCATGAGCAATACGCGAGGATCGGCAGCGAGGGCGCGGGCCAGGCCGACGCGCTGTTTCTGGCCACCGGAGAGTTGCCAGATCCGGCGATTTTCAAAGCCGGAAAGGTCGACCAGTGCGAGCATTTCCCGGGCGCGGATTTCACGTTTTTCCCTGGCAATGCCGGCCAGTTCCAGACCGAAGCCGACGTTGGCCAGCACGTCTTGCCAAGGCAGCAAGGCATCGTCCTGAAACACCACGCCACGTTCGGCACTCGGGCCTTTGACCGGCACGCCGTCGAGGGTGATGCGCCCGGCGCTGGGTTCGACGAAACCGGCAATCAGGTTCAACAGCGAAGTCTTGCCACTGCCGGACGGGCCGAGGGCGACCAGCAATTGCCGGGGCCCCAGGCTCAGGGAGATATCCGCCAACACCGGTTCCGGGTTGCCGGGGTACTGTGCGCTGATGCGCTCCAGCTGTAGCAAAGCCATCGCGTTGACTCCCGATCAGTTGGTGATGAACTTGGCGCTGACGTACGGCGCGTAGTCCGGCAGTACGGCTTCGACCTTGCCTTGTTCCTTGAGGAACGCGGCGGTGTCGGTGATGGCCTTGGTGGTCGGCGCGCCGAGGGTGACGACTTGATCAGCCGCCAGCGGGTAGACGTTGCCTTGCAGCAGCAGCGGAATGTCACTGGCCTTGGCGCCGGAGAGCTTCACCAGTTTGTCGACGTTGCTTTGGTTGGCGAGCCAGGCTTTTGGATCTTTGCGGTAATCGGCGTAGGCATCCAGGGTCACTTTGGCGAACGCTGTGACGATTTCCGGGTGCTTCTCGGCGAAGTCCTTGCGCACGATCCAGGCATCGAAGGTCGGTGCGCCGAACTTGGCCAGCTCGCCGGAAGTGATCAGCACTTTGCCATTTTCTTTAGCCACGCCAAGCGCCGGGTCCCATACGTAAGTCGCATCGATATCACCGCGTTTCCACGCAGCGATGATTGCCGGCGGGGCGAGGTTGAGCACGGTGACTTTCGACGGATCGATGTTCCAGTGCTTCAGCGCGGCCAGAAGGCTGTAATGGCCGGTGGAAACGAATGGCACGGCGATTTTCTTGCCGATCAGGTCTTGCGGAGTCTTGATCCCGGAACCATCGCGGGCGACCAAGGCTTCAGCGGCGCCGATCTGGGTGGCAATCAGGAACGTTTCCACCGGCACTTTGCGGGTGATGGCAGCGGTCAGGGGGCTGGAACCGAGGTAGCCGATCTGTACGTCGCCGGAAGCAATGGCGGCGATGATGTCGGCACCGTTATCGAATTTGCGCCAGCTGATATCGGCCTTGGTGGCTTTTTCATAAGCGCCGTCGGCCTGGGCGACTTTCGCCGGGTCCACGGTGGTCTGGTAAGCGACAGTGACGTCAGCCGCCTGGGCAAACATACTCGCCGCAGCCAGAGAAGCGGCAGCCAGCAGGCGAAGAGGCAAAGTCAGTTTCATCGGGTAGCTCCGTGTCAGGCGACCGAGAGTCGGCGTGAAAGGAGACTAAATGATCTAAGAATTCGAAAATAAATAACTTTTTCGAATGAGCTTATGAGCGGAAAATTCTAAGCCAGCGACTGTGTGTAGGCTAAAAGCAAAAGATCGCAGCCTGCGGCAGCTCCTACCTTGGAATGTGTTTCCTGTAGGAGCTGCCGAAGTCTGCGATCTTTTTTCCAGGCGCCGATTAATTACTGATCGCCAGAATGCTCGCCTGATACGACCCGACAAACACATCGAAATCGCCGACTTCGTTCTGTTCGAGCTCAGTCTGTTCAGCCAGCGAGGAACGCGCCCGCTCTTCAAACCTCGCTTGATCCTCAGCCGGCAACGGCTCGCGGCGGAAAAACTCCGCGTGGGCCTGGCTCTGGCGCAGAGAGAACTGAGCGAAGCTCTCCTTGTGCTCAGCCATCGCCGCCAACACCTGGGCCGATGGCGTCAGGGACGGGTCCTTGACCTTGGCCATCTGTGCGTCCAGCGCCTTGCTGTGGGCATCGCCGCCATGGCTCTGATCCAGCAACGCAGCCAGTGGCGCGATGTTTTCCAGCAACTGGCCCGCCCACTCTTTCAGGTCGACCGGTTGTCCGTCGCGCTGTAATTGCAGGCCCGGACGGCGACCTTCCTTGACCACGCTGAGGAAGTTCGAGGTCGCGTTGCCGCAGCTGGTGTTGGTCAGGAGCGGGCTGTCGTTCAGGGCGCAGTACAGCAGGAAAGCGTCGAGGAAACGCGATTCGGTGATGTCGATGCCCATCGGCAGGAACGGGTTGATGTCCAGGCAACGCACTTCGACGTACTGGATGCCGCGGGCCATCAGCGCCTGGATCGGCCGTTCGCCGGAATAGGTCACGCGTTTCGGGCGGATGTTGGAGTAGTACTCGTTTTCGATCTGCAGGA
>RCUP01001098.1_pt1 | contig 17410 bp, 16 predicted proteins | sample 2166341 | NCBI WGS metagenome assembly RCUP01 (sample SAMN09932325, study PRJNA488358) | compost metagenome | isolation source: compost soil in succinonitrile-enriched | place: Germany: Experimental Botanical Garden | reverse complement strand
AGCGCGCCGAGCGCGAAGGCCGCAACCCGGCCACGGGCGCGACCATCAAGATCGCCGCTTCGAAGGCTGTGCGCTTCCGCGTGTCGAAGCCGCTGAAGGACGCCGTCAACGGCTAAGCCTTTAGGTCAGACGGGGTCGTGATTTCACGAACTGTCCGGCTTTACCCCTCAAGTAGCCTCGCACCGCGTGCGAGGCGTTAGGGGCCTCTCTTAAAGAGAAGATCAGGCGGCTCCGGCCGCCTGGGATCGGGCGGGGGTCGCAGGGCGGTCTCCGCCCGTTTTCTGTCTGAACTCGGCCTTGGTCGCCGCGATCCAGCCGGCGTAGGTGTCAGCCCCGGCGCTCAGTGTCGCGAAGTCCTGCGGACGGCCCGAACCGTCGGCGCCGTCCAGTCCCGCCAACGCGATGCGGATGCCGCCCGGAGAGCGGGCCTTGTCCGCGAAACCGGAATAGTTGGCCGACAGCCGGTTCAACGCCCCCGCGTCGCGCGCCAGCGAATAGCCGACCCCGGCGCGGATCAGCCGGTTCTCCTCGTCCGCCGTCAGGGGGATCAGGGCGTCGCGATAGCGGTTCCCCAACTGCTGCTCGTAGAGGGCGGCGGCCGCCCCCCATTGCTGCTGTTTCCAGAAGATCTCGGCGCGGACGTCGCGGGCGGCGGGCGAGGCGTCCTTGCCCAGCAGCTCCAGGGCGTGGTCGTAGCGACCCAACTCCATCAGGGCGCGGGCCTCCAGCGCCCGACGCTCGGTGTTCATCGCCGTGGGCAGAAGCGTGGTGCGCGAGCTCCACAGGGCCTGCAGCGCCTGTTCCGGCTGGCGGTTCATCAGATAGACGGCGGCCAGATTGGTCGAGACCTGGGCCTTGGCCACGCCGTCGAGACGATTGTCGGCCTGATATTTCAGCAGTTCCGCCGCCTGATCCAGCAGGTCGACGTCGATCAGGCGTCGGGCCAGACGGCGCACCATCTCGTCGCCGTCAGCGCCGACCGGGGTCAGTTCGCGGAAGTCGAAGAAGAGGGCCAGGGCCTGCACCGGCTGCAGGCCGTCGGCGGCGCCGTCGAGGAAGAGGGCGCGGAAGGCGTTGTCCAGATCGGACTGCAGCTTGTCGCCGCCGGGCAGGACCACGATCTTGCGCCCCGCCGCCTTCAGCGTGGTCAGGGCCTCGCGATAACGGCCCTGCGACAGATAGAGCTCGCCCAGGCTGCGGATCACGGCCAGCTCCGTGCCGTCGCCGCGCCAGCGCCATTTCAGAGCCTCCAGCTGGGCCGCCGCCGCATCGGGCTTCAGCGTCCCCCTGGCCATTTCCAGACGCACCGCGCCGAGACGGGCGGGCGTGGCGATCCCGTCCAGCGGAGCGCGGGCCACGGCCTTGTAGAGGGCCAGGGCCTGGGCGGGTTTCTGTTCCAGCTCGAACAGCTTGGCCTGGACCAGACGGGCGGTCAGCTGATCCGCCGCCGAGACGCCCGGCTGGCTGAAGACATAGGCCAGAAGCTCGCGCGCGGCGTCCAGATCGCCGGTCTCGACGGCGGCCAGGGCGTGAGCCGTGCCGAAACGGGCGCGCCACTCGGGGGTGAAGTTGTCGACCACGCCTGCGCCCGCCGCGAAGCCCTGTCGCGCATTGGCCCAGTCGCTGCGCTGGGCGGCGATATAGCCCTGCCAGACGCGAGTGGAGGGATCCCCCGCCAGGGCGCCTGCGGAAAAGTCGGCCTCGGCCTCGGCCAGACGCCCGATGGAGGCGCGGGCGGCGCCGCGCAGGCCCCGCACCTCGGCGACGCCCTGCATGGCCGGCGTCTGCTTGACCAGGGCGTTCAACACGCCGATCGCCTCGTAACCCAGCCCCTGCCCCACCAGGAAGCGGGCGTAGGCCAGGCGGGATTCGATGGGCGCGCGCGGGTCCTCGGCGGCGCGACCGCTTTCCAGCTCGGCGGCGACCTGCAACGCGCGGTGGCGGTCGTTGAAGCTGTCGCCGCCCAGATCGGCCCAGTCGGCGATAATCAGGGCCGGGCGAACGGCGGCGCGCGGGGCCTGGGTTTCGGCGGCGGCGGTTTCCAGCCCGACGGTCGGCGGCGACAGACGCAGGCCTTTCGGTCGCGACAGGGTGACGATGTCGCCCTCGGCCTTGACCGTCAGATCATCGGTCGGGGTCTCGACCGCCAGGCCGTGGGCGGTGGGCAGCAAGGCCAGATCGACGGTGCGACGGCCCGTCGCCACGCCCTTGCCGGGAGCCAGGGCCGTGACGGCGGCGAAGCGGTCGCCGACCATGGGATCGGTCAGCCAGACGGTCTTGGTGGCCCCGGCCATACGCGCGGTCAGGGCGGTCTGGACGCTGTCGTCGCGGCCGATCTCGACGCCGCTGACCGTCGTCGCGGTTCCGCCCAGGGTGACGGTCCACGACGCCCCATCGGCGCGAGCGGACACGGTCTGGCCCTCAGCGGCGGGAATGCGGATGGCGGTGAAGTCAGGCCCGGCGGCCCAGCGCGCCTTGGCCGCGCTCCCGGCCCTGGCGGCCGCGGGCATGTTCATGCGGGCGGGGGCGTCGAACACCACCCAGACCGCGTCGCCGCGACGGAAGACGGCGGCCCCGACCGGCGCAGCCCAGGCGAAGGTCAGGCGCGTCGTCTCGTCCTTGACCTCGGCGGTCACCGGCACGGCCCCGCCGGCCGGCACGACCGAGGGCCTGGCGCCCTCGGGTGCGGCGCCCGGTGCATAGAGGTTGAGCCAGACCGCGCCGTCGGCGGCGCCGGAGCGAACGCCCGCCCCCTCGGCCAGAGTCAGGACCAGCTCGGTCGCGCCCTGGACGGCGCGGGTCTCGACCTTCTCGACCCCCTTGGGCGGATCGACGCGCAGACGACTGACGTCGGGGGCGGCGGTCGTGCCGATGCGGATGACGACAACCCGGCCGTCCTGACGCACCCTCGCCCGCGAGCCCACAGCCCCGGCGAATTCGATCTTGGTGAAGCCGGTGTTGGCGCCGACGCGGATCTCGACCGGACCGCTGCCGCCGTTGGCGCCCTCGGCGTGCGGGGCCAGGGGCGCGAACACGACGACGCCCGCCGCAGCGGCCGCCACGGTCGTCTTCAGAACACGCTTGCTGGCGCTGGCCCCGGACATACGCGCGCATGCTCGCGCGAAAGGGCTTTCATCGCGGTTAACGCCGGTTAAAGAGCCGTCTTGAAAACCTTACCATGTGGGTAGGACAAATCACCCGCTTGCGACGCGCGCGTGAAAGGGCGACATCCTCGGTATCGACGTTATCGTCACCCCGTTCGTCAGGTGTTGCTGTGTCCGACCCCGTCTATCCGCCCCTCAGCCCGCTGAAGACCGGCGTGCGCTGCCGCTGCCCGCGCTGCGGCGTCGGCCCGCTGTTCCAGGGCTATCTGACCATCCGCAAGGAGTGCACGAACTGCGGCCTGGACTACGGCTTCGCCGACCCGGCGGACGGCCCGGCCTTCTTCGTCATGTCGGCGGTGGGCGTGGTCGGCATGATCGGCTTCATGATCTTCGAGTTCAACGTCCACCCGCCGGTCTGGGTGCACTTCGTCGTCACCCTGCCCATCCTAGCCCTGATGTGCCTGGGCGTGCTACGCCCCTTCAAGGGCTGGATGGTGGCCGAGCAGTATTTCCACAAGGCCGAGGAGGCCGTCTTCTCCAGCGTCGGCAAGCACGGCGAGGGCTATGGCTGGCGCGGCCAGGCTGAACGCGCCGCCAAGGACGAGGCGCGCGACAAGGGGTGAATTCCTCGATAGCCCTCCCCCTCAAGGGGGGAGGGTTGGGTGGGGGTGAAGCCGCAATATTCGCCTATCGAGCACCAGAGACGCCGACAGCCGTCGCGCCTCCCGCGCCACACCTTCAAACTCGAGCCCTGCACCCCCATCCCCGCCCCTTCCCCCCTCGAGGGGGAAGGGAGTTCAATAGGCGGGCACTTTCAGACTAGCGCACCACCCGCAGCGTCACGCCCACCGTGCGCGGCGCGCCGAGGAAGGCGCCCAGGGTGCCGGATTGGAAGGGGGCGCCGAAGGCCACCTGGCGATAGTCCCGATCGAACAGGTTCCTGCCCCACAGCTCGACGCTCCAGGCCTCGTCGTTGGCCAGGGCCACGCGGCCGTCCACCAGCCAGAAGCCCGGCTGGCTCTTGGCCGGGTCCAGGTCCGAGCCGGTGTTGTATTCCGACGAATACTTGGCCGCCAGGGTGACGCGCCCGGTCAGGCCCGCCCCCACCGGACGCTCATAGGTCCCGGCCAGCGACCCGCTCCACAGGGGGGCGAAGTTCAGGCGACGACCAGCCAGCAGCGGCAGGCCGGCGATGGGGTCATGACCGTATTCGGTCTGGGCATAGGTGAGCCCGCCCTGCAGCGATAGGCCCTCGAACGGCAGGAACATGAAGTCCGCCTCGACGCCCTTGGCGCGCACTTCCGGGATCGAGCGCACCAGGAAGGTGGTCCCCAGGAAGGTGTTGAGCTGGAAGTCGTCATAGGTCTGGCGGAAGGCGGCGGCCGAAACCAGAAGACGGCGCTCCAGCATCACGCTCTTGACCCCGGCTTCCCAGGCGTCAGCGGTTTCGGCCCCAAAGGCGCGCGAGGCGTCGGGCACGCGGTTGGTCTGGCCCCGGTCCAGGTTGAAGCCGCCGTTCTTGCGGCCGCGCGACCAGCCGGCATAGAGGCGAACGCCCTCGGTCGCCTGATATTCGGCGCGGGCCAGGCCGGTCCAGGCCTCGTCCTTGACCGTCTCGGACGTCTTCAGGCCGTTGAAGGCCGGGTTGGACCAGGGCAGGCACAGGGTGCCGTTGACCACCCCATTGGCCAGGGCGGCGGCGCAGGCGCGGCCGCCGTCCGTGTTTTCATAGGCCGCGTCCATGTCCTTGGTTTCGTGGGTGCGGCGCAGGCCCCCGGTCAGGGTCAGGCGGTCGGTCACGGCATAGGAGGCTTGCGCGAACAGGGCTGCGCTCTGCGTCGTCTGCCAGTAGCGATCCTTCTGGCCCTCGCCCTCGACGAAGCTCTGGCCGACGGGTAGGCCGGTCAGGGTCGAGACATAGGTCGGGTCGCCCAGCGGATTGGCCGTCGAGCGCGACAGCAGGCGACCGACATAGGCCTCATAGTCCGCGCCGTAGAAGAGGCTGTCGCGGCGCGTCAGCTTCTCGTCCGACAGGAAGAGCCCGGCCGACCAGTCCAGTCGGTCGCGCTGGTCCGACAGACGGACCTCCTGCGTCAGGGTGCGGAAGCGGTTGGACCAACTGCCGTCGTCGGGACGATAGGCCAGGTCGGCCGAGGTGAAGTCCCAGTCCTGGCTGATGACGCCGCGCCAGTCGCGCACCGCCGTAGTGCTGTCCAGCCTGGCCCAGCCCAGGTCGGCGCTCAGGTGCAGAGCCAGACCCCGGTCACGGATGCGGGTGTTGGTGTCGCGGTTGGACCAGGCGACGCGGGCCCAGGGATTGGGCGTCGCCGCCACCCCGCCGTCGGGGGCGAAGGTGGCCAGAAGCGGCGCCGTGCCGCCGGTCACCAGTTGAACGCCGACGCAGCAGCGCTCGTCCCGCTCGGTCCAGTCGGCGGTCAGGCGGGCGGTCAGGTCAGGCGTGACCTTCCACAGCAGTTGGCCGCGCACGGTGTCGTAGTGCTCGTTCTGATCGTCGGTCGCGGTGCGGGGGCCGTCGCCGGTCTTGATGTCATAGAGGCCGTCGCGGCGACGCGCGGCGACATAGAGGCGGCCAGCCAGGACCTCGTCGGCGATGGGGCCGGTCAGGGAGACGGAGCCGCCTTGCGTCCCGTAGTCGCCGAAGGTGGCCTCGCCCGCCATGCGCGGGGTGAAGGACGGGGCGGCGGTGACGACGTTGATGACGCCGGCCGAGGTGTTCTTGCCGAACAGGGTCGCTTGCGGGCCCTTCAAGACCTCGATGCGTTCGACCTCGCCCAGGTCGCCCAGGGCCACGCCGTTGCGCGGGCGATAGACGCCGTCGATCATGACGCCGACCGAGCTTTCCAGGCCTGGATTGTCGCCCACCGTGCCGACGCCGCGAATACGGGCCGTGGTGAAGGTCTGGTTCGAGGTCGAGGCCACCACCAGGCCCGGTGTCAGGATCTGCAGATCCTTGATGTCGCGCACGCCGACATCGTTCAGCAGAGGCTGGGCCGCCACCGTCAACGACAGAGGCGTGGCCGCCAGCGTCGCCTCGCGCCGCTGGGCCGTCACCACGATCTCGGACACCTGGGTCGGTCCCTCGGTCGCGCCATTCTCAGGAAGGCTGGCCTCCGCGAAGGCAGGCGCGGCGAAAACGAGCAGGGGCAAGGCGACGGACGCGAGATACGCGGCGCGGACGGGGGAGTTCATGAAAGGGGAAACCGCTTTGCGGAGCGACGGCGCACGGGCTTTGTCGCGGACAGAAGCCGCGCTCTAGCAGTCGGTTTCGGCCGTTGAAAGCCTTACCTAAGGTCAGCAATCGGTGACTTTTCGTCAGCACACGATGACTTTCAGGCCCGCCCCGCCAGGGGACCGGAGGCCTGGGGCGCAAAGCTGACCTCGACCCGGCTACGGTGAGGATGGACGTCGTTGCGCACCGCGCCGCCCACCCGGCACAGGCCGCCGAGGTCGCTCGCGGCCCCGGCTTCGTGCGCCGCGACCAGTTCCAGCAGACGTTCCGCCTCGGCCAGCGAGGTCGGCTTCTGATCCAGCAGCCAGTGTTCCAGCTCGCCCAGATCGACCGTCAGCCCGCCGACGCGGACCGCGCTTTCGACCTTGCGGCTATTCCACTGATGCAGCAGCGCGCGCGCCGCTTCCATGGTCCATTGCTGCGCCATCACGCCCCTCCTGGGCGAAGCGTCGGGCGGCCCAGGCTTCCCAGATCCCGACGAAGGCCGTCAGGCTGACGAAGGTCCAGGCGACCCATTGCAAGGTGACCGCCGCCCATCCCAGCCGCTCGTGAGCGAAAAAGGGAGCCAGATGGCTGAACACGATGATCAGCTGAAATCCGGCGCAGGCGACCAGCCACCAGCGACGACCATGTTCCGCCAACGCCCACAGCGCGCCGAACAGGGCCACATCCACCAGCATCACCCCGACCCGAAAGCCGTCGATGTCCCATCCCAGAACCAGGACCGACAGGACCTGGGCCGCCGTGAGGGCGACCACGGCCAGTCGATCAACCGTCTCGCCGCGCCACAACAGCAGGGCAAAGGCGATGAGGTTGGCGAGGATGAGTGCGATCTGAACGGGGTGCATGGTTCGAAATCAGCCCGCGCGTCGGCCGGTTCCGCCCTGGGCGGCGCCGACGACCCGTTCCGGGCGTTTGCTCATTGACCTGTCATCATCGATTACCCCGGTGAAGTCCGAAGTCACCGCAGGCTTTCGATCAGTTCGAGCACGGGGTTGGCGAGGCTGGCGCCGACCGCGGCGATGATCAGCCAGGCCAGAGACCAGGCCAGGATCAGCCACAGCAGGGAGCCCCCCAGCTTCCTGGGTCGGCGCCAGCCGTCCAACGCGACATATCGGTCATAGAGCGAACGTCGCGTCCCGCTCTCGAGCATCGGCGAAGACGCTGCGGAGACAGCCGCAACTGGCTCAATCGAAGCGGTGTCGGATAGGGGGAGTATTTCCCCTGAGTAGTTTTCACTCAGGCGGCGAGCGGCCTGCAGACGGTCGGACACGCCCAGCTTTTCATAGGCGCGATGCAGGTGATTCTGGACCGTGCGCGGCGACAGGTCGAGCCGCTGCGCGATCTCCTTGTCGCCCAGGCGCAAGCCCGCCAGCTGGACCACTTCCAGCTCACGTTGGGTCAGCTTCGACACTGAAGAATCCTTCGCCACAGCTCAGCGTTAACGAATCCGCCCCTGTTACGTCCAGACCGTAAAATGTATCGCTGATACCGCGTAAGCGAGATCACGACCTAGCCGCCCAGGGCGCCGGTCGCGTCCAGGGTCGCATCGGCGTTCTCGATCACCGTCACATCCGCGACGTCCACGCCATACTCAGTCTTCAGAGCCGACAACCAACCGAACAGGGCCGCAGAGGTCACGCCAGGCGCGTCGAAGCCGATGCCGCCTGCCTCGTCCACCGACAGGGTGACGTTCAGCCCCGCCGTCTCGGCCGCGCTGCGCGCCGCCTGTTCGACCTCGGCCAGGGGCATGGGCGCCCCGGCCTTGGTCGGCGTCCGCGCCGCCAGCCCGCTCTCGATGCGGGTCAGGCTGGCCGTCGCCTCGACCCGGCGTTCCGCCGCCGCCGCGCGCCAGGCGATGGCCGGCCGCACCACCAGCAGCCAGATCAGGACGGCGGCGATCAGCAGTCCCATGAGCGCCAGCATCCTCTGCTCGCGCACCGAACGCCCGTCCCACCACAGGCCGATCGACTGGATCATCCGGTTCATCAGGCGCCTCCCACGCGGACTTCCGAAACGACCTTGCCCTGGTCGTCCACCGTGCTTTCGTCGGTCAGGCTCATGCCCCGCGCCGCCATGGCCTGCTGCAGGGCGTCGAGATCCTGATAGGCGGCGTAGGTGACGGTGGCGCGCACGCCGTTGCCATCGGCGGTCAGACTGTCCAGTTCGGCGCCCTCGACGCTCTCGACGGCCGCGAACAGAGCAGCGGCGGCGGCCGTAACGCCGCCCGGCGGCGGGGCCGTGGTCAGGCGGCGCGTCGCCTCGGCCACCGCGTCGGCGGTGGGGGCGATGTCGGGGAAGGCTCGACGCGCGGCGGTCTCGGCGCGATGCTCGGCGTCGCGGGCGCGCCACTCGTCATGTCCGGCGGCGGCCAGGGTCAGGATCAGCGGCGAGACGATCAGGGCCGCCGCCAGCGCCCCAGCCCGCTTCCAACCGCGCCGGTCCGCCTCGACGCGGCGCCCCGCCCCGGCCAGCAGGTTGATCGGCGGGTTGAGGGCGGCGGCGGCCAGCAGGCGCTCGATCTCATCGGCGCGGCCGAAGCGCTCCAGCACGCGCCCGGCGGCCACGGCCTCGGCCAGATCGGGCTGGAGGCTGAGCGCCAGTTCGCGCCCGCGCAGGGCCAGATCGGCGCCGAAGACGGCGGCGCTCAAGGCCCCCTCCTCCGCCGGTTCCGGCAGGATCAGGCTGTCGGGGATCATGACGTCGGCCTTCAGGCCAAGGCTCGACAGATAGTCGCCCCAGGCCTGCAACAGGCCGCGCCCGACCACGGCGACCAGCCGCCGCTCGCCCGCCGCTGCGACCGGACCGAGCGCCGCACTCAACCGGTCAGCGGGCGCGGCCAGGTCGTCGCGTAGATGGTGCAGCGCCGCCGCCGCGACCTGAGCCGGACTGCCCGTCGGCAGGTCCAGCCAGCGGATCAACACGTCAGCGCCGGGAACCACCGCCACGGTGCGCATCGGCTCGGGTTGCGGGCCGCCCAGTTCCACCACGCCGCGCGTCAGCACGGTTCCTTGCGCGTCCAGCGTCAGGCACGACGCCGGCAGGGCCGCCGAGGGCGGGATCAGGATCAGTCGGATGCGGCTCATTCGTCCAGGGTCCAGCGTTGGATGACGGTGCGCGCGGGACCGGCCTGGGGCAGCTCGATCAGGGCGGTGCGGACGGCGCGGCTGCCGCCGAACTCCACATCCACGCGCAGGTTGAAGAAGCGGGTCAGGACCGTCAGTTGGTCCTGCACCGGGTTGGGCAGCGACACGCTCGCCATAGGCCCCTGCATCAGGAAGGCGTTGGCGTCGCTCCACCCGTTCGCCGGCCGGGCGGCGATGGCGGCGCGGGCCGAGGCCAGGCTCAGCCTGCCGTCCGCCAGCATGACCAGCAGGGGCGCCTGCTCCGGCGTCAGGGTATTGGGGTTGATCGGCGACAGGGCCGTGGTCGGCAGGGCGCAGAGGTAGGGCCGCAGGGCGGCGTAGGTTGCAGCGTCCACGCCCTTCACGGCGCGCAGTTCGCTGACCTCGGCCAGCAGGGTCCCGGCGGTGCGATAGGCTTGCGCCTGCCCGGCGTAGGCGGCGTCCTCGCCCCCTTGGGCGCGCGGGGTCGTGTCGGTGTCGATCCAGTCGGTCAGGGCGTCGGCGATGGCCCGCATCCGCCCCTCGGGCAGGTTCAGGGCGCGGCCCAGGGCGACGAACTGCTGAACGCCCAACGGCCGGGCGACATAGACCTCCAGCTGGCCCTCGACCACGCTGTTCAGGTTGAAACAGGCCTGACCGTCGCTGAGGCGGGCGGTGATCGACCCGTCCTCGATGGGGAAGTTCAGCACCCGCCCGTTCCAGTCCGGCTGGATCGGCGTCTTGACCGGGTCGAGGTCGCGCAGGCGATCGATCTGGCGCCGCGCCAAGGCCTCTGCCCCCGCCGCATACCACTGGGCCTGGCTCTGGGTTTCTGCATTCAGGGTGCGCCGCACCGAGAAGCGGATGTCGTCCAGCACCAGCACCGCCACCGCCGCCATCACCGCCACCAGCAGCAGGACGGTCAGCAGGGCCATCCCCTCACGGTCTTTCAGTCGCGCCCTCATCGCCCGCCCCCGACCACGAACAACTGGCGCACGGGGCCATAGCCCTCCAGCGTCAGGTCCAGACGGACCGCGTCGGGCAGGGGCCGATCCGGCGACGGGACAAAGCGCGGCGTCTCGGCGCCCGCGCTGATGAAGGCCAGGGTCGGGGCGCTGACGCCTTGATAGAGCACCTGCGGCGGGCCGGGCCGGGAGCCGTCCAGATGGGGATAGACCCTTCGTTCCAACCGGTCCTCGACCAGCCGGTACTCGACCCTTTGCAGGGCGGCGCGCGGGCGGCCGTCCGGGTTGCTCCACCCGGCGCGGACCAGAACCAGCAGGGGCTCGCCCGGCGCCTCGGCGGCCAGAAGGGGCGAGGAGGCGGGCTGGCCGTTGGCCGCGCGCACGCGGCGCGGCGCGGCCTGTCCCAGATCGGCGCGCAGGACAGCGCGCAGGCGTTGCAGTTCGGCGGTGCGGTCGGTCGAAGCCTTGACCACGAAGCGGTTGTCGATGCTCTGGCTCAGCACCAGCACCCCCGCCGCCGCCAGCAGGGCGAAGATCAGAAGGGCGATCATCACCTCGATCAGGGTGAAGCCGGCCCGATCTGTGGCGCGCGATTTCATTGAGCCGCCGCCCGGAACAGGACGCGCTCGGCCGCCTGCCCCTCGTCGTCCGAGACCCGGATGTCGATGCGCAGGATGTCGGGGTCGTCGGTCGCCGTGACCGCGCGGGTCCATCGCCAGTCGCGACCGGCCAGTTGCTGCATCCCGTCGCTGTCGCCGGGCGCAGGCTGCGCGGTCATGGCCTCGACGGCCAGGTTCTCGGCCACGATCCCGCCCAGCGTCCGCGTCTCGGCGCGCGCCGCCGAGCGGGTGTTCTCACCGCCGAGGTTCAGCAGGGCGAGCGCCGCCAGCGCGAAGACCGCCAGGGCGACCAGCAGTTCGATCAAGGTGAAACCCGAGCGCTCAGCCATCGACCCGCACCTCGCCCGCCGCATCGACGGCGACGGTCACGGCGCGCGGGCCGCGTGACAGGGTCAGGCGGGCGGCGTCGGCGACGCCGGTCGGGTCAAAGACGACGCGCAGGGGCGCATCCGCCGGCTGACCCTCGGGCCGCGCGGCTGTGTCCTCGGCCCAGGCTTCCTCGCCGAAGGGGCCGTCGGTCAGGGGCGACCACTGGACGCCGTCAAAACTGGAAAAGGCGTAGCCCTCGGCCGTCGCCTCGACCGCCACGGCGCGGTTGGTCAGCAGGGCCTCCTCGCGCGCGCGAACCAGCCGCGCGGCGAAGCGCTCGGCCTCATCGCCGACAGGCGGACGCGGATCGGGCACGGCCAGCACGACGGCCGAGGCGGCCAGCCCCATGATCGCCACCACCATCAGCAGCTCGACCAGGGTGAAGCCGGGACGTGAGCGGTGAAGCCTGCCTGCCCCCTTCCCGTTGGCGGAGGGGGGAAGGGTTGGGGATGGGGGTGCGCCCTCCGCGGTGTGAAGCGCCGACGCATGAGACGCGGCGACACCTCCCGCGCCTCGTTTTTGACCCTGCCTGTTCTCACCCCCACCCCACCCACCCCCCTCGAGGGGGAGGGCCTTGATGGCGGACGCCTCAGTTCTGCCAGTTGCCGATGTCGGCGTCATTGCCCTCGCCCCCTTCCTTGCCGTCGGCGCCGAAGGAGAAGACGTCGAACTGACCGCCGTGGGCGGACGGGCGGCGGTACTGGTAGGCGTTGCCCCAGGGATCTTCCGGCAGACGGCGGATATAGCCGCCCTCGCGATAGCGTTCCGGGCGGGCCAGACCGGCGGGCGGCGACGTCAAGGCGTTCAGGCCGCTCTGCGCATCCGGGAAGGTCAGATTGTCGAGGCGATAGGTCTCGATGGCCTGTTCCAGGGTCGAGATGTCGGCCCGAGCCTTGCCGATCATGGCCTTGTCCTGCGTCGGCAGGACGTTGATCGCCACCACCGTCGCCAAGAGGCCGATGATGACGATGACCACCATTAATTCTACGAGCGTAAAGCCCTGCCGGGCTTGACGCTGAAGAGCGCTACCGCGACGCGCTCGGCGCGTCGCTGCTTGAGCGCAGATGCGCGCGACCGTCCTCAAGGAGCGAGCCGCCGTGCGGTGAGCGTTAGGACCAAACATGATGCGCCTCTTTCACCCCATCGCCAGGGTGTTGATCTGAAGGATGGGCAGAAGGATCGACAGGACGATCAGGGCGACCACGCCGCCCATGACGACGATGATCGCCGGTTCGAGAAAGCTGAGCATGACGGCGGTGAAGGCGCTGAACTCGCGCTCCAGATAGTCGGCGGCGCGTTCCATCATCGGCTCCAGCCGGCCGCTGGCCTCGCCCGACGCGGTCATGTGCACCAGGATGGGCGGGAAGACGTCGGCGCGGCGCATGGCGGCGGACAGACCCCCGCCCTCGCGCACGGCGTCGGCCATCATCTCGGTCGAGGCGCGCAGGACGCGGTTGGAGACGGTGCGGGCGGTGATGGTCAGGCCCTCCAGCACCGGCAGGCCCGCCGCGATCATGGTCGACAGGGTGCGCGCCATCCGCGCCCCGTGCAGGTCGCGCGTCAGCCGCCCGACGACCGGCAGACGCAGAATCCGCCGGTCCACCGCCAGCCGGAATTCAGGCTTCCTCAGCCCCGCGACGAAGCCCGCGCCGCCGCCGACCAGCAGCAGCAGGAACAGCCAGCCCCAGTTCCGCATCAGGTCGGAAACCCCGATCACCGCCCGCGTCAGCAGGGGCAGGGTCTGGTTCATGCTGTCGAACTGATCGACCACCTTGGGCACGACGAAGACCATCAAGGCCGTCACGACGCCGAGCGCTACCAGGGCCAGAACGGCGGGATAGACTAGGGCGGTGATCACCTTGCCGCGCACCTGCTGATCGCGCTCCAGCCCCTCGGCCAGACGCTCCAGAATGGGGGCGAGTGCGCCCGAGGCTTCACCCGCCGCGACGGTGGCGCGGTACAGCGGCGGAAAGGCCGCGCCCTGACGGGCCATGGCCTCGGACAGGCGCTGGCCCTCGACCACGCCCGCATGGACGCCCGACAGGACGGCGCGCACGTCGGGGCGTTCGGCCTGCAGCATCAGGGTCCGCAGGGCCTCGTCCACCGGGGCGACGGTGATCAGGGTGGCCAGCTGGCGCGTGGTCAGGGCCAGGGTGCGGCTGGACAGCTTGCGGCTGCGGCGCGGGGTCTTGTCGCTCGTCGCGGCGGCGCCCGAGGCGCGGCTGAGCGAGAGGGGCATCAGGCGGCGGCGGTCCAGCGCCGACCTGGCCGCCGCCTCGTCCTGCGCGCTCAGCACGCCCGCGACGGTGCGGCCCGTGACGTCCACCGCGCTGTAGTCGAAGGCGGGCATCAGGCGGCGCTCTCATGGAGCGGATGGGCTTCGGGCGTCTCCTGACGGGTGACGCGCACCGCCTCCTCGACCGAGGTCACGCCCCCCAGAACCAGGGCGCGCGCCCGATCCGACAGGGTTCCGCCCTGCGGGAAGGCGGCGGCAATCAGGGCCTCTTCATCCGCCTCGGCGGCGATCAGACGGCGGACCTTGTCGTCGATCTTCAGCGTCTCATAGACGCCGACGCGACCGACATAGCAGGTGTGGTTGCACGCGCCGCAGCCCTGGGCGCGCCAGACGGTCGCGCCCTTCTGGACGCCGATCAGACGGGCCGTGGCGGCGTCGGCGGCCTCGGACTGACGGCACTCGCCGCACAGGCGCCGCACCAGCCGCTGGGCCACGATGAGGCGCAGGGTCGAGGCCAGCAGGAAGGGCTCCACCCCCATGTCGCGCAGGCGCGTCACGGCCCCGGCGGCGTCGTTGGTGTGGACGGTGGACAGGACCAGGTGGCCGGTCAGCGAGGCCTGAACGGCGACGCTGGCCGTCTCGACGTCGCGGATTTCGCCGACCATGACCACGTCCGGGTCCTGACGCAGGATGGCGCGCAGGCCCGCCGCGAAGGTCATGCCGACCTTGGGATTGACCTGGGTCTGGCCGACGCCGTCGATGGCGTATTCGACCGGGTCCTCGACGGTCAGGATGTTGCGCGTCGCGTCATTGAGCAGCGACAGACCCGCATAGAGACTGGTCGTCTTGCCCGAGCCGGTCGGCCCGGTGACCAGGATGATGCCGTTGGGTTCGCGCAAGGCGCTGCGGAAGGCCTCATGGGCCTCGGCGTCCATGCCCAGCTGGTCCAGCGACAAGCCCGCCTGATCCTTGTCGAGGATGCGCAGCACCACCCGCTCACCCGCCCGCGACGGCAGGGTCGAGACGCGCACGTCCAGGGTCTTGCCGCCCAGGGCCAGAGGGATGCGCCCGTCCTGAGGCACGCGCTTTTCGGCGATGTCCAGCCGCGCCATGACCTTGATGCGCGACACCAGCAGGGGCGTGATGCGCGGGTTCAGACTGAGGCTTTCGCGCAGCACGCCGTCGACGCGCATCCGCACGATCAGGGCGCTCTCATAGGGCTCCAGGTGGATGTCGGAGGCCCCCGCCCGCACCGCCTCGGCGATGATGCCGTTGATCATGCGGATGACCGGGGCGTCGTCGGCGGAGTCCAGCAGGTCGGCGGCGGCGGGCAGGTCCTCGATCAGGCCGTCGAGGCCCGACGGCATCTCCATCTGCTGATCGCCCGCCGCGTTCAGGTCGCCCGCATAGACGTCGGACAGGCGGCGGTCGAACTCGGCCTGATCCATGGCCTGAACCTGCAAGGGCCGACCCAGCGCCCGGCGCGTCTCGACCAGGGCCAGGGGGTCGGCGCCGTCGCGCAAACCGACCACGGCGATGTCGCCCGCGTCCAGCAGGATGACGCCGTTCCGCTTGGCGAAACCATAGGGCAGCGTGGGATTGACCAGGGTGATCATGGTGCTCAGCCCTGCGGCGGCGTCGCGTTCTGGGCGGGCGCCAGCGGCGAGATGGTCACGTCCCCGACCGGCGCGGTCCCGCCCGGCGCCGGGTTGTCGATGGCGCGCGGCGCGACGGGCGCCTGGGTCCGCATATAGTCGCGCAGCATCTCGTCCAGGCTGGGCTCGACGCCCGGCTGGGCCCGCAACTGCTCGCCGCGCATATAGCCCCAGCGGTCGGCGCTCAGCTGCTGGGCGTCGCCCGGCGTGCGGATGATGGTCGGCCGGATGAAGACCATCAGATTGGTGCGCCCGCGCTGGCGGCTGGTGGACTTGAACAGATTGCCGACCACGGGGATGTCGCCCAGACCCGGCACCTTGTCGACCGACAGTCGGTCGTTCTGATCCAGCAGACCGCCGGCCACGGCGATCTCGCCGTCGTCCACCACCAGGGTCGTTTCCAGCTCGCGCTTGTTCAGCACCAGATCGGACGCGCCGTTGGTCAGGACGCCGTTGATGCTGGACACCTCCTGGCGCAGGAACAGGGTGATGGAGCCGCCGGCATTGATCTGCGGCTTGACGATCAGCTTGACGCCGATGTCCTGACGCTGGGTCGTGCGGAAGGGGTTGGAATTGCCGTCCAGCAGGGCCTCGCCCGTGGTTATCGGCACCTCCTGCCCGACCAGAATGGTGGCCTCTTCGTTGTCGAGCGTCATCAGCGACGGGGTCTGGAGCAGGTTGGAACCCTCGTCCGACTTGGCCGCATTGATGATGAAGCCGAACAGGCCGTCCGAGCCGATGCGCCCGCCGCCCCCGCCGATGAAGCCGTTGGCGCCGACCAGACTGTTGAGCGCCAGATCCTGAAGCTGCTTGCGCAGCGGATCATCCTTGTCGAGCTGACCGGCGGCGGCCCCGCCCGCGATGGGCAACAGTGGGGTCGAGCGGTCGGAATAGTTGGTCAGGCCAATGGGATTGCCGTCCGATCCGGCCAGCAGCCATTGGACCCCCAGCTCGCGCACGGCGGTGTCGCCCAGCTCGACCACGATGGCCTCGATCAACACCTGCTGGCGACGACTGTCGAGCTGGCGGATGACCTCGGCCAGCATCCTTTGCGTATCCGCCGAGGCCGAGATGACCAGGGCGTTGGCGCCGGGGAAGCGGGCGATGCTGGCCTTCTGGCCCGCGACCGGCGCGGCCGGAGCAGCGACGGGCTGAGGCGTCGGAGCGGCGGCCTCGCCCGACCCGCGCGCGGCGGTCGGGGTCGCGGTCGCGCTGGCCGCCGTGACAGGCTGGCCGACGATCTGTTGCAGCACCGGCAGCAGCTGCTCGGCGTTGGCGTGTTGCAGGAAGACGACCTTCACATCGTCTGCCGAGCGGGCGCGGCGGTCCAGATCCTCGACCAGGGGCCGGACGCGGGCCACGGCGGCGGGATCGCCGCGCAGGATGACGGAGTTGGAGCTGGCCACCGGCGTCACCGACACCATCCCCTGCCCCGGCTGGCCGCCCGGCGGGGTCAGGACCTGGGCCAGGACGCCGGCGATCTCGGCGGCGGAGGAGTTTTCCAGCGTCACCACGTCGAACGAGGCCCGGTCCACGTCGATGCGCTGGATCAGGCTGCGGATGCGATTCAGGTTATCGGCGAAGTCGGCGACCACGACGCTGTTGCCGCTGGGATTGGCCAGGACCTGGCCCTGGGCGCCGACCAGGGGCCGGATGGTCTCGGCGGCCGAGGCGGCGTCGATGTTGCGCAGCTGGAAGACCTGGGTGGAGAAGCGCTCGGACCCGACCGTGGACGGCCCCTGCGCCGCGCCCTGGGCCGGGCTGATGCGATAGGCGCCGGAACTGGTCGGCGTCACCACCAGGCCATTGGCGCGAAGGGTGGACAGGAAGACCTCGAACAGCTCGCTGCGGCTCAGCGCCCGTTGGCTGGTCACGGTGACGCTTCCGGTCACGGCGGGATCGACGATGAAGGTGCGGCCCGTCGTGCGGGCCACGTCCTGAATGAAGGCGCGGATGTCGGCGCCCTGAACGTTCAGGGTCTGGCGTGCGCCTTCCTGAGCGAGAACCGGCGAGGCCATAATCGGGGCTTGAGCGGCGATCAGGGCCGACAGAGCGACGGCGGCGAAAGAGCGGTGAAGGCGCATCACTGGCCGGTCCTTATGGTGGT
>RCUP01001087.1_pt1 | contig 17601 bp, 18 predicted proteins | sample 2166341 | NCBI WGS metagenome assembly RCUP01 (sample SAMN09932325, study PRJNA488358) | compost metagenome | isolation source: compost soil in succinonitrile-enriched | place: Germany: Experimental Botanical Garden | reverse complement strand
GCGGGGCTGCGATTGCGGTCCGGAGCCTTCGCTCCGGACTGCCCCGTCGTCATCCTCGTCCTCGCCTTCGGCGACTCCTTCGGATTCCCTCGGGCGCATCTGACGCCCCGCACCCCCCAGGCCCCCGCCACGCCAGGCTTTGGTGGTTTCAGCTTTCCGGGCGCTGGGGCGAGTCGGGTTCTTTAGGTTCTTGCCCACGTTTGGGGGTAGGGGAATAGCTTGCGGTGCCCGCCCCCGGCCGGCCGCGCGGGCGGCCTTGGGGGGCTTACGTGGTGTCTTGCGTCGTTGTTGTGACGCTGCGCGGGCTTTGCGCGGCTGTGCGCGTGCTGTGCCCGTAGCCTTGCGTGGCGGTGTCTGTCGCTTTGAATTTTCCATGTGCCATACATGGCGGCTAGAGCACGGTGCGTCAGTTGCCGGTGCGCCGGGTTTCTCTTGGCAGTTCTCCGAAGCGCTCGCGGTAATACTCCGAAAACCGTCCCAGGTGGCCGAAGCCCACGCTCAGGGCGACTTCGGTGACGCTGGCGTCCACGTCTGTCTTCAGCCTGTTTCTTGCGGCGTCCAGCCGGAATGCGCGCAGCGCGTTCATGGGGGTGGTGTTTCTGTGTTCCTGGAACAGGCGGGTGAGGGCGGTGGCGCTGGCGCCGGCGTGGCGGGCGATGTCGGTCAGGGTCAGGGGGGCGCCCAGGCGGTCGCGCATGTAGGTTTCGGCGATGCCCAGGCGGCGCGGGATGGTGGAGGCGTCGCCGGCGTGGGCTTGCCAGGTGTTGGGCTGGTTGTAGAGCAGGTGCAGGACCAGGGTGTCTTCCAGGTGTTCGAGCCAGGCGGCGGGCGGGCGGCGGGCGCCGTCGTCCAGGGTGGGCAGCAGTTGGATCAGGCTGGTCATCATGCTGCGCCATGCGGCCCCGATGGGGGTGTCCAGGCGTAGCGCGGGGCTGAAGTCCAGGGGGCGGCCGGCGGCGTCGCCGAAGGCGCGCTGGCCGATGGCTTCGAGCTTGCCGCGGGGAATCTTCAGCAGCAGTTGCTCGCAGCCGGCCTCCCAGTGCAGCCGCAGGGGGCGGTTGGGCGCGATGACGGCGGCGCAGTCGGGGTTGGCGTCGACGCGTTCGTCGCCGCATTCGATGCAGGCGCGGCCGCGCAAGGGGACCTGCACCAGCATGAAGTCCTGGAGGCGGTCGGGTTCGATGTGGACTTCGGCGCCGTAGCGCAACGTACAGACCGTCAGCGAGCCGAAGCGGCCCCGGTTGAGCTGCGCGTCCACGCGGCCGCCCTTCCAGGTCAGTCGGTGTTCCTTCAGGGCTTCGGACACGCGGGCGCGGGTCTCGTCCTGATGGGTGGAGCTGAAGACGCGCTGCTTGAACAAGGGCGCGAGCGCAAGTCGGGACCAGCCGTGCATGGATGTCTCCGGGACGGGACCGATCCCGTATCCGGGTCAGCGTAAATTAAACGGACCGCATTGGGAATTAAGTGAATCCCGGATAAGACTGGCGGTATTCGGATAGAGCGGACGGGGCCGGCGGCCTACTCTTGCCTGCAGGCCCTTCAAGTGTTCACCGGAGGGCGGCGCTGCGGCGCGTACGCTGGGCGACGGTGATCGGCGGCATGCGCGAACCGACGGCAGACGGGTTCTGTCAGCTTTCCGCCGGCATGGCTGGCGGTGAAAACGGGGTGGCTCATGGTTCGAAATCTCTGGAGCCGGCGCGCGCTGGCGGCGCTGGTCTGCATGACAGCCGTGGCGGGCGCGTCGGCCGCCGACAAGGTCAAGGTGGGCCTGCTTACCACCCTGTCCGGCCCGGGCGCGGCGCTGGGCAACGAGATCCGCGACGGCTTCAATCTGGCGTTGCTGCATACGGGCGGCAAGCTGGGTGGGGTGGCGGCGGAGGTGGTGGTGGCCGATGACCAGCAGAAGGCGGATACGGGGCGTCAGGCGGTCGAACGTCTGCTCAAGCGCGACCGCGTGGACGTCATGACGGGCATAGTCTTTTCCAATGTGCTGCTGCCGGTGATGCCCGCCATCCTGCAGTCCGGCACGATCTATCTCAGCACCAATACCGGCCCGGAAAACTATGCCGGGGCGGGCTGTAATCCCAATTTCTTCGCGGTGGCCTGGCAGAACGAGGACATTCCTGCGGCCATGGGCAAGTACGCGGCGGACCAGGGCTACAAGCGCGTGGCGCTGATCGCGCCGGACTATCCGGGCGGGCGCGAATCGCTTAATGGTTTCAAGCGCCTGTACAAGGGCGGGCTGTCCGAAGAGATCTACACCCAGCTCGGCCAGTTGGACTATGGCGTTGAGATCACGCGGCTGCGCGCCAGCAAGCCCGACGCGGTGTTCTTCTTCCTGCCGGGCGGGATGGGCGTGAACTTCATCAAGCAATTCAACGGCGCGGGGCTTTCCAAGGAGATCGCGCTGCTGGCGCCGGGTTTCTCGGGCGACGAGGACACGATCGGCGCGGTGGGCGCGCCCATCGAGGGCCTGCGCAACACGTCGCAGTGGGCGGTCGACCTGGACAACCCGGCCAACCGGAAGTTCGTCGAGGATTTCAAGAAGACGTACAACCGCAGCCCGACGCTGTATGCGTCGCAGGGCTATGACGCCGCCATGCTGCTGGACAGCGCGGTGCGCCAGACGGGCGGCAAGCTGGATGCGGACGCCTTGCGTCCGGCGCTGCGGCGCGCGGACTTCAAGTCCGTGCGTGGCGACTTCAAGTTCAACCGCAACCAGTATCCGGTCCAGAACTACTACCTGCGCGTCGTCGAGGCGGGCGCGGACGGCAAGCTGGCCAACAAGTTGTCGGGCACGGTGCTGACCCAGTACCAGGATCCTTTCGCGGCCGCCTGCCAGATGAAATAGCGGCGGCGGGGCGGGCATTACAGGAGATACGCATGACTCAGAACGTAACGACGCGCGAGGTGACGGTCGCCTCGCACGATGGCAGGTCCTTCGGCGCCTATCTGGCCGTGCCGGCCGCCGGCCGCGGGCCGGGGCTGGTGCTGTGCCAGGAGATTTTCGGCGTCAATGGCTTCATGCGCCGCACTGCGCAATTGCTGGCCGAGGAGGGCTACGTGGTGCTGGTGCCCGATCTGTTCTGGCGCCAGCAGCCCGGCATCCAGCTGACGGACGGCCCCGCCGACATGCCGCGCGCCTTTGAGCTCTACAAGGGGTTCGACGTGGAGCTGGGGGTCAAGGACATTGCGTCGACGCTGGCCGCGCTGCGCGCCTTGCCGGAACAAGAGGGCGGCGCGGGCGTGCTGGGCTACTGCCTGGGGGGCAAGCTGGCCTTTCTTGCCGCCTGCCGCACGGACGCGGACGTGGCGGTGGGTTACTACGGCGTGGGCATCGAGGACAGCCTGGAAGAGGCGTCCGCGCTGCGGGGCCGGCTGGTTCTGCACATCGCCGAGCAGGACGGCTTCTGTCCGCCGCAGGCCCGCCAGCGCATTCTGGAGGCGCTGGGAGGCAAGCCGGGGGTGGAGCTCTACGTCTACCCCGGCATGGATCACGCCTTTGCGCGCACGGGCGGCGATCACTACGACAAGCCGTCGGCGCTGATGGCGCACCAGCGCAGCATGGCCGCCCTGCAACGCGCGATCGGACCGGAATTCGATTATTCGTATCTGTGGGACAAGCATTGCGAATATGAGTTTGGCACGCGCGACGTGGCCGCCACCATGGCGACGATGGTGGCCGAGCCCTATGTGAATCACATTCCCACCATGACGGGCGGCGTGGGCCACAAGGAGCTTGCGCGCTTCTACCAGCATCATTTCGTCAATAGCAATCCGCCCGATACGCGGCTGGTGCCGTTGTCGCGCACGGTGGGCGCCACGCAGATCGTCGACGAACTGCTGTTCTGCTTCACGCACACCACCGAGATCGACTGGATGCTGCCCGGCGTGCCGCCCACTGGCAAGTATGTCGAGATCCCGCTGGTGGCCATCGTGAAGTTCCGCGGCGACAAGCTCTACCACGAGCACATCTACTGGGACCAGGCCAGCGTGCTGGTGCAAGTGGGCCTGCTCGACCCCACGGAGCTGCCCACGGCCGGCCGTGAGACCGCGGCCAAGCTGCTCGACGAGACCCTGCCGTCCAACACGCTGATGGCGCGTTGGAAAGACAGCGAGAACAAATAGGAGGGCGGCATGAGCTACAGCGACGAACAACTGGCGTCCATGGTGCGCGGCGACAGCGTGCACCGGGGCCTGTATACCGATCCGGCGATCTTCGATCTGGAAATGCGGCGGATCTACGGGCGCGCCTGGATCTACGTGGGCCATGAGAGCCAGGTGCCCAAGACCGGCGACTATCACACCACGCGCGTGGGCGACCAGGACGTGCTGATGGTGCGCGCCGCCGACGGCCGCGTGCATGTGCTGTACAACCGCTGCCCCCACAAGGGCGCGAAGGTGGTGGCCGACGGCGAAGGCTGTGTCGGCAAGTTCTTCCGCTGCCCGTATCACGCCTGGACCTTCAAGCTGGACGGCAGCCATCTGGGCGTGCCGCTGAAGCAGGGCCTGGAAGGCACCTCCTATGACCCGGCCGATCCGTCGTTTTCCATGCGGCGCCTGCCGCGCGTGGAGAGCTACCGGGGGTTCGTGTTCGCCAGCCAGTCCACGGATGGGCAGGCGCTGGAAGATTTCCTGGGCGGTGTGCGGTCGTCCATCGACAACCTCTGCGACCGTTCGCCGGTGGGCGAGGTGGAAGTGGCGGGCGGCATCTTCCGCGTGATGCAGCGGTCGAACTGGAAGGTGTTCTACGAGAACCTGCACGACACCATGCACGCCCGGGTCACCCATGAGTCGTCCTACGCCGCCGCGCGCGACGAGGCCAAGGAAATGGGCGAAATGCCGCTTGAGCTGCACATCATGGACGGCAACGGCGAACCCTACGAGTTCTGGGAAAAGCTGGAACTGCGCGCCTACGACAACGGCCATGGCTACATGGAAGGCATCTTCAACCCGGGCGCCGCGGAACGCGATCCCGTGTCGCGCGCGCATTTCGAGACGCTGACGGCCGCCTATGGCGAAGCCCGCGCCCGCGAGATCCTGGGCATGAACCGGCACAACACGGTCATCTACGGCAGCGGTTCGCCGCATACCGTCTTTCAGCAATTCCGCGTGATCCGCCCGATCGCGGTCGACCGGACCCTGATCGAGATCCAGACGTTCCGCTGCAAGGGCGCGCCGGACGGCGTGTTCAAGCGCGCCATGCTGTACGCCAACGTCATCAATTCGCCGTCGTCCAATGTGATGCCGGACGATATCGAACTCTACAACCGCTGCCAGGAAGGCAACGCCACCCGGGGCGGCGAGTGGGTAAGCATGCACCGCTATCACGGCAGCGACCGCAGCGACGCCGACGGCATGGTGTCCGTGAATGGCACGAGCGAGCTGCCCATGCGCAATCAGTTCCGCGCCTGGAAGGCCTACATGGAGGCCGGGGCCCCGGCCGTGGATGCAACGGCCAAGGGAGACGGCGCATGCTGCTAGATCTTGATTTCGACGTGGGCACGGCGGATCTGTCCGCGGCGGAGGTGCCGGCCGACACCTGCCATCGCATCGCCCAGTTCCTGTACCGCGAGGCCCGGCTGCTGGACGAGCGGCGCTACGACGACTGGCAGTCGCTCTGGACGCCCGACGGCATGTACTGGATGCCGCGGGTTCCCGGCCAGCAAAGCCCGTATGACCACATCTCGCTGTTCTGGGAGGACCGCATGCTGCGCGACGTGCGCATCCGGCGCCTTGAACATCCGCGCAACTGGTCGCAGCAGCCGCCCACGCGCAGCGTTCGGCTGGTGGGCGGCGTCCAGGTAGACGGTGTGGACGCGGGGGGCAACCTGGTGGTGCATTCGGTCTTCCAGATGACCGAATGGCGCAAGCGCCAGCCGCGCCAGCTTGCCGGCCGCTACACCCACAAACTGGCCGCCGAGGGCGACGGGTGGCGCATCCGCATGAAGCGGGTGGACCTCGTCAACTGCGACGATGCACATGACGTTTTCGAGGTCTTCGTGTGAAAGAGGACGACGTTGCGGTGCTGGCCCTGCACTATCAGAACGATGTGCTGCATCCGGACGGCAAGATCCGTGTCGGACTGGACGCAGACAGCGGCGCGCGCCAGCGCCTGCTGGATAATGCGGCGGCCTTGCTCGACGGGGCGCGCGCCCATGCGCTTCCCATCGTGCACGTGCGCATCGCGTTTCGCCCGGACTACGCGGACCTGCTGCCCAATTGCGCCATATTCCGCAACGTGGCCAGGATAGGCGCCGTCCCGGAAGGGCAATGGGGCAGCGCGTTCTATGACGGGCTGCAGCCGCTGCCCGGCAGCGCGCGCGAGTTTGTCGTCAAACACACGCGCATCAGCGCCTTCTATGGCACGCCGCTGGAGGAAACCTTGCGGCTGCTGGGCGCGCGGCGGCTGGTGGTGGCCGGCGTGGCCACGCATTCGGTGGTGGAAGGCACGGTTCGCCATGCCGCCGACATCGGCTTTTCCGTGATGGTGGCGCAGGATGCCTGCGCGTCCGCCGACCCCGCGGTACACGAGGCGTCGCTGGCCAGCATGCGCTTGATTGCGCAAACGGGCTCGGTGGCGGAAGCGGTGCGCTGGGCCGCCGCGCCCTGTTGATCAAGGAATGTTCATGGACTTCACAGGCTTTCCCGGCCTGGCGGGCAAGACCGCCATCGTCACCGGCAGCACCCAGGGGCTGGGCGCGGACATCGCGCGCGGGTTCGCCGCGGCCGGGGCCAACGTGGTGCTGGTGGGGCGCGGCGCCGAAGCCGGCCAGGCCCTGGCGCGGACGCTGGGCGCCCAGGCGCTCTATTGCGAAACGGATATCGGCCACGACAGCCAGATCCAGGGCTGCATCGATGCCGCGCTGGCGCGCTTTGGGCGGCTCGATATTCTGGTCAACAACGCCTGCCAGTACTCGGACCGCGGGCTGGCGTCCACGCGCGAGGAATGGCACCGCACGCTGGACACCAACCTGGTGTCGGCGGCGATCTTCACACAGCTCGCGGCGCCGCATCTGCCGCGTGGCGGCGTGGTGGTGAACATGGGCAGCACCGGCGGCAAGTTCGGCGCGGCCGGACGGGCGCTGTACCCGGCGTCCAAGGCGGCGCTACTGCAGATCACCAAGAATTTCGCGGTGGAGCTGGCGCCGGGGGGCGTGCGCGTGCTGGCCGTGTCGCCGGCGTGGACCTGGTCGCCTTCGGTCGAACAACTGGCGGGCTCGCGCGAGGCCGCCGATACCGTGGGCGCGCACTTCCATCCCTTGGGACGGGTCGGCTCGGGCGAGGAGATCGCCGCGGCCGTGTGCTTCGCGTGTTCGGACGCGGCGTCCTGGATGACCGGCGTGGATATCCCGGTCGATGGCGGGTTTTCCATCCTGGGCCCGGACCGGGGCATTTCGCCCCGCGCCTGGTTCAAGGAACTTGCGCCCTGACCCGCCCGGGTCAGCGGATGACGATTTCGCCTTCTTCCAGGCCGGCCTTGCCGCCCACCTGGTCTTCCAGGAACTCCTGCATCTTGTTGCCCAGTTGAATCGTCGCGCCGCTGCAGAAGCGCCGGGTGGCGGCGATGGTGGCGTTCTGCTGGGGCAGCAGATCGCGCACGAGCTGGGCCTCTTCTTCTTCAAGCGCGGCCAGATCCCCGATGAGCTTGGCGTGGGTGTTGCGCGCGCGTTCGACCACGTCACCGGTGGCGCGCTGGGGATTGGCCTGCAGGAACATCAGCAACTGTTCCAGCTTGGCCTTTTCTTCGTTCATCTTCAGGCGCTTGCGCGTCAACGCCGTGCGCTTGATGTCCGCGTGTGGATCCAGGCCCACCTGGACCAGCGTCGGGATGCCGGAAGGCGAGCCGATGGTGCCGGCGCGTATCGCCAGCAGGGCCCGGGTTTCGCCGCCGGTGATGGCGCTTTGCTGCGTATTGGGAGGGCCGACGTTGACACTGCCGCCGGCGGCGATGCTGCTTTGGCGGATTTCGCGTTCGACGTCGATATCCAGGCCCGCGCTGATGACGGCGTTCTCGATGAACTTCGCGCGCAGCGCGCCGCCACAGACGATGTGGGCGGTCCGGGCGGTGGCCGTGGCGTCGTGCAGGGTCTCGGCCATGCCGATGATGCCGCCCTTGACCGTCACGCTGCCGCCGGCTTCGACCAGGGCCGCTTCGATGGTGCCGTTGACGACCACGTCGCCCGTCACGCGGACTTCCATGGTGGCGCTGATATCGCCGCGCACCTGCAGCGACCCCTCGAAGGTGATGTTGCCGGTGGACAGGTTGACCGCGTCCACCTCCACCATCGGATTCACCTGCACGCCGTGGGTGATCAGCGTGGGCGTGCCGGCGATGGCCGCGCGCAGCAGCAGCGGATCTTCCGGGTCGACCGCGACGCCGGACAGCTCTTTTGAGAAGGGCGTGTCGGGCAGCTCGTCCGGAAGCACGGCTTCGCCCAGCACGTTGGTGCCGTCCACGCCGGGTAGCGGCGGGATCCTGCGCATCAGCGGCGTGCCGGGCGACACCAGCAGCAGGCTGCCGAGATCGCGGTAGTCCACCTGCGCCAGTTCGTCGATGTCTTCGGCCCGGGGCTTCAAGCGGTCCAGCAGGCTTTCGAAGCGGGTCGGGGTGCCGCGCGTGGGCGGCGTGCCCTGGGCGGCCAGGATGGTCTCGGCACGCCCCAGCGCCACGGCCTCGGCCAGCGCCTGATCCAGCACGCCATGGACGATGCCTTGATCGGCGAGGGCCTGGCGTACGGCCTCCAGCGCGACGGGCTTGCCGCCCTTGGGCGGGTGCAGCGTCAGCGTCGCGGCCATGCGGGTCGCGTTCAGTTCGATTTCGAAAGCGCCGTCCACGACCTTGCCGACGGGGCTCTGGACCGGCTCCGCGGCAGTCCGGCACAGATCGATGAAGGTCAGGATCGCGTGGCTGTCCAGCGCCTCGGCCGCCCAGCCCTGCGCCACGGCCGCGGCGACGAGGGTGTCCCAGTTGGGCAGATCGGCATTGAGGATGGGGGCATCGGTATCGCCACCGTCGGCTTCGTCGGCGACGGCGATGTCGGCTTGCTCGTCCGCTGTCTCGGTTCCGGCCGCGGAAGCGACGGCCTCCGGCGCGCGTTCCACCGCTGCGGCACCGTCTGGCGCCGTAACGTGGTCGGGCCGGGGAGGCGGCGTATAGACCGCCGTCAGGATGTTGGTCTCGGCATCCAGCAGCAACTGGAGCGTGTTTTCTGCGCCCATCTCACCCTCTCTCCTGCCTGGCACGAAGCGGCCAGGTTCAATCATTTAGTAATTCAACGAAATATTACGTCATATTCTTGACGGCCATGCGGGTTACTGGCGAGTAAGGCCAAAAATATCAACCGCATGGCGTAGGTCTGTCCCTGTTTGCCTTGGGGAAGCGGGGCCCTTGAGCGGTACTAGGGCATAGGCAGGAAAGACAAACCGGCAGGGCGGCAGCAGCATAGGTGCTCGCCAACGCGTCTAACGACGCCGCCGGAGCCCCCTCCATGTCGTCATCCCCCCCTCCCATTCTTTCGGCCATGCGCGCCCTCCTGGCGCGCGCCGGCGGGATGGCGGCGGCGGCTGCCCTGATGGCGGGTGTGCTGGCGCTGGCGCCCAGCGCGCCGGCGCACGCCGCCGAGACCTACCGCTACAAAGATCCTTTCGGCGTCTGGCGGGCGATGAAAGTGCCCAGTGGCTCTGGCAAGTACTACAAGCGGGCGCAGGCACGGACCGCGGTCAGCGGCGCGGGCAAGCTCTGTCTTGCCTGTGACCCCGAGCCCGGCGATGGGGCGCGGCGGGCGTCGATGGCGTCCCCGGCCCCCGCGCTGCGCTGGGGGGCGGTCAAGCCCACCACCAAGCACGACAACCTGATCGCCCGCGCCGCGCAGGATTCCGGCGTGGACCAGGCATTGCTGACGGCGATCATCGCGATCGAATCCGGCTTTCGCAGCGATGCCCGATCGCCCAAGGGCGCGCTGGGGCTGATGCAGCTCATGCCGGCCACGGCCGCTCCGCTGCTGTCGGTGGACGACATCGAGCGCGCGCTGGTGGATCCGGCGACCAATGTGCAGGCGGGATCGCGCCATCTGCGCCGGCTGATCGACCGGTATCCGGGCCGGCTGGATCTGGCCCTGGCCGCCTACAACGCAGGCGAGGGCGCGGTGCGCAAGTACGACGCGGTGCCGCCCTATGCGGAAACCCAGGCTTATGTGAAGAATGTGACCGCCCTGTACGAGCAGTACAAGGCGCCTTGAAGGAAGCGGCCGAGAGCCGCCTCCCTGGGCCGGTCAGAGCGTCGCGAAGACCTTCTCGGCGATGTCCAGCGTGGACTGGATCACGGCGTCGTCGTGCGTGGCCGAGACGAAGCCGGCCTCGAACGCGGACGGCGCGAAATGCACGCCGTGGTCCAGCATGGCATGGAAGAATCGGTTGAACGCCGCCGTATCGCAGGCCGAGACCTGGGCGAACGAGGCCGGGACCGTGTCGCTGAAGTAGATGCCGAACATGCCGCCCACCGAATCGGCCGAGAAAGCCAGGCCGGCCGCGCGGGCGCGTTCCTGCAGACCCTGAGCCAGCTTGGCGGTCTGGGCCGACAGCTTGTCGTAGAAGCCCGGCGCGGCGATCAGGCGCAGCGTGGCCAGGCCGGCGGCCACGGCCACCGGATTGCCCGACAGCGTGCCCGCCTGGTAGACGCCGCCCAGCGGGGCGATGTGCTTCATGATCTCGGCGCTGCCGCCGAAGGCGCCCACCGGCATGCCGCCGCCGATCACCTTGGCCAGCGTGGTGATGTCCGGCTTGACGCCGGTCAGCCCCTGCACGCCCTGCGGTCCGACGCGGAAACCCGTCATGACCTCGTCGAAAATCAGCAGCGCACCGTGCTGCGTGCAGACTTCACGCAGGCCCTCGAGAAAGCCCGGCGCCGGCTTGATCAGGTTCATGTTGCCGGCGACCGGCTCCACGATGATGCAGGCGATGTCGGCGCCGTGCTGGATGAAGGCTTCGCGCACCGCGTCCAGGTTGTTGTATTCGAGGGTCAGCGTGTGCGACACGAATTCCGGCGGCACGCCGGCCGAGCTGGGATTGCCGAAGGTCAGCAAACCCGAGCCGGCCTTGACCAGCAGGCTGTCCGAGTGGCCGTGATAGCAACCCTCGAACTTGACGATCTTGGCGCGGCCGGTGGCGCCGCGGGCCAGCCGGATGGCCGTCATGGTGGCTTCGGTGCCCGAGCTGACCAGGCGCACCTGCTCCAGCGACGGCAGGCGCGAGATCAGCACTTCGGCCAGTTCGATTTCCGCTTCCGTGGGGGCGCCGAAGGACAAGCCGTTGACGGCGGCTTCCTGCACCGCGCGCACGACTTCAGGGTGCGAATGGCCCAGGATGGCGGGGCCCCACGATCCCACGTAGTCGATGTACTGCTTGTCTTCCGCGTCCCACACATAGGGGCCTTGCGCGCGCTTGATGAAGCGCGGCGTGCCGCCCACGGAGCGGAAGGCGCGCACGGGCGAATTGACGCCGCCGGGGATGCTGCGGCAGGCGCGTTCGAAAAGCTGAGCGTTACGGGACATGGCGTTCAAGGCTTGCGGTTGGGGTTGGCGGAATAGGGCGCGGAGCAGGCCGCGGCGGCGGCCCGGATGCTGGGCGCTTCGAAGAGGCCGGTGATGACGGCGATGGAGTCGGCTCCTGCCTGGGCCACCAGCGGGGCATTGCCGGGCGTGATGCCGCCGATGGCGACCACCGCGGGCCGGGGGGCGTCACGGTCTTCCACCAGGCGGCGGGCTTCGGTCAGGACGGACAGCGGCGCGCGCACGGTGTCGGGCTTCACGGTGGACGCGAACATGGCGCCGAAGGCGATGTAGTCGGCGCCCGCGTCCAGCAGTTCACGCGCCCGGTTCAGGTCGTCGTAGCTGGATCCGCCCAGGATCAGGTCGGGGCCGGTTTCCTTGCGGATTCGCGCCAGGCTGTCGTCGTCGCGGCCCACATGCGCGCCGTCGGCGCCCACGTCCAGCGCCAGGCGCCAGTCGTCATTGATCAGGAACACCACGCCCAGTTCGCGGCACAGCGGCGCCAGCGCGCGGGCCTGCGCGGCGCGCAGGGCATCGGGCACGTTCTTGCGGCGCAGTTGCAGCGCCCGCATGCCGCCTTCGGCGGCCTGGCGCACCGCCTGGAGCAGGCGATCGGTATCGTCCCATTCGGGGGTGACGCCATACAGGCCGGCGGGAAAACGCAGCGGCTTCATTGCGGCACGATCCGGTTGGGAATGCGCCGGCCCATGCCCGGCAGGAAGCTGGCGGCGACGGACGCGTCCGCGTGCGCCAGGCCCAGTCGAACGGCCTCGGGCATTTCCAGCCCGCGCGCCAGATGGGCGGTGATGGCGGTGGCGGCCAGGCCGCCGGCGTCGCCGTTGCGGTCCGGGGGCGCCTGCCACGGCCAGGTGTGCGTCTGGCCGCCGGGTCCCAGCAGCACATTGGCGAAATGGCCAGGCCGCTGGGGGCTGCCCAGCACCAGGACCCACTCGGCGCCCGCCGCCACCAGGGCATGCATGGGCGACGGTGCGTCCCCGATATCGATGTCGCCGTCGGCGTGCCACTGCGCCAGGCGCAGGTGCTCGATCACCAGCAGATCGGTCTGCGGCAGCACGAGCTCGAGCGTGGCGGCCAGCAGGTCGTCGGCCTCGTCCTCGTCGGCGGCGTCGGCCGGCATCTGGGCGCGCTGGCCCAGGTGCAGCACCAGCGGCACCTGGCTGTAGTCGGCGGCGACCTGCGCCGTAACGCTTGCCGTTTCCGCGGTGTATAGTCCGCCCACCTTGATGGCCTGCACGGACATGTCTTCGAGCAGGCAGCGCGCCTGGTCGTCCAGCAGGTCAGGCGAAACGGGGTGGATTTCTTCGATGCCGGCGGTGTCCTGCACGGTCAGCGCGGTAACGGCCGCCAGGCCATGACAGCCCAGGCGGGCGCACGTGACGGCGTCTGCGGGCAGGCCGTCCGAGCCCGAGGGATCGAGCGGACCGAAGACCAAAACGAGAGGGGGAGTAACGGGGGCCACGTGGACAGCGCTTGAGTGAGGGTACCCGGACTCATTTTGAGGTGAATCAGGGGAACCCCTATTGGGTTTCGGTAAGATTGTCCCCATTCTAATGGAAGCCCCCCACCTTTGCCCCGCCGCGGGGACTCCGGTGGGGAATTGATGTAAGAGAGAACTATGCGTACTTGGATGTGTCTTATTTGTGGCTGGGTCTATGACGAAGAGGCCGGCCTGCCCGACGAAGGCATCGCGCCCGGCACCCGCTGGGAAGACGTGCCGCCGAACTGGGTCTGTCCTGAATGCGGCGCCCGCAAAGAGGACTTCGAACTGATGGAAATCTGAAGCACCCGTACCGCCGACATATTCCGCCAGGGCTCGTAAGATGGGGCATGCCCCATCCCTCGTAACCGTCGGACTGCCGCCAGGCATGACGAACCGCGTTCGCGCGATCTCCCCAACGGTTCTTTCAGATTACCCATGAAGGGGTTGCCATGACGGAAAAACACCACGAAGACGCCACGACGCAGGCGGCCAACTTCGCCAATCAGTTCCTCATCGCCATGCCGGGCATGGTGGAAGGAAGCCTGGCGGGGTCCGTCATCTATGTGTGCGAGCACACCGAACGCGGCGCGCTGGGCCTGGTCATCAACCGGCCCACCGACCTGACGCTGGGCACGCTGTTCGAGCGCATCGATCTGACGCTCGAGATCGGGCCCGTCAAGGATACCTACGTCTTTTTCGGCGGTCCGGTACAGACCGACCGGGGTTTCGTTTTGCACGCGCCGGCCGGCGACTACAGCTCCAGCATCAAGATGGGCGGCATGGCGCTGACGACCTCGCGCGACGTGCTGCAGGCCGTGGCCGACGGCAACGGGCCTGCCCGCCTGCTGGTCACGCTGGGCTATGCCGGCTGGGGCGCGGGCCAACTCGAAAGCGAGATGGGCCAGAATGCCTGGCTTAGCGTCGGCGCCAACGACGACATCATTTTCGACGTGCCCCCTGAAGACCGCTACCCCGCCGCGCTCAAGCTGCTGGGCATCGATCCGGTGATGCTGGCCGGCGGTGCGGGCCATGCCTGAAGAAACACTGCTCGCCTTCGATTTCGGCGAGAAGAAAATCGGCATTGCCATCGGCAACACGCTGACGCGCCAGGCGCGTCCCCTGGAAATCATTTTCAGCGAGATCCGCGACGCGCGCTTCGGCCGCATCGCGGCGCTCCTGCAGGAATGGCAGCCCCACCGTGTGGTGGTGGGGCTGGCGCTCGACGCCGATGGTGGCGAACAGCCCGCCACCGCGCGTTGCCGGCGCTTCGCCAATCAGCTCCATGGCCGTTTCGGTATCGCCGTCGAACTCGTCGACGAGCGCGGCTCCAGCATGGAGGCGCAGCGCCTCCTGGGCACCCATGCCGCGGACGACGCGATGGCCGCGGCTGTTATCCTGCAACGCTATCTGGATACCTTGCCCGCGTCCTGATGGCGCGGCCTGTCTGCCCATGCTCAATCCGCAACTCGACCGCCGCGGCGAACTCATTCATCTGCTGACAACGGAAGGGCTGCCCCGGCGCCATGTCGAGCGTCTGCTGGACGTGGCGCGCGCCGACGCGGCGGCCGGTGGCGCGCGGCCCGAAGCGGCTCCGGAGCTGCCGGTCTTTCTTTGCCTGCCCGGCGATGCGTCCGAGGACCGTGACGCCTTTGCCGCCGCGGCTGCCCGCCTGGGCATGCTGCCGGTGCCGCTGGACCCGCAGGCCGGCGGCGCCCTTGCCGAGACCGTCCGCGCGCTGGCGCCGGGCCTGCTGGTGCTGCGCCACGACCAGAGCGGCGCGGCCCATTGCGCGGCGGCCCACGCGGCGCCGGGCCTGCGCATCGTCAACGCGGGCGACGGCCGGCACGCCGATCCTCTGCCCGCCTTGGCGCTGGTGCAGGCCATCCTCGAGACCAAGCCCGATTTGACCAGCCCGGTCGTGACGCTGGTGGGCGACGTGCTTCATTCGCGGCTGGCGCGCTCCTTCATCCACCTGCTCACCACCCTGGGCGTGCCCGAGGTGCGCGTGGCGGCGCCGCGCACGCTTGTGCCCGACGGCCTGCCGCAATTGGGCGCGCGCGCATGCGCCACCCTGGAAGAAGGATTGCGCAACGCCGACGTCATCGTCGTGCTGCCGCTCGGGGTGGAACGAATCAGCGGCGCGCAGTTGCCGTCGGCGCGGGAATACGCCTGCACGCACGGGCTGACGCCCGCGGCCCTTGCCTGGGCCAATCCCGATGCCCTGCTGCTGCCTGCCTCCCGGCTTGCGCCCGGCGTGGAGGTGGACGGCGACATCGCGGCAAGCCTGGCGCCGCTCGAGACGCGCCTGGCCGATCTTGAACAGCATGTGCGCCTGGCCGCCCTGCGCGTGCTGGCCGGAGATACCCCATGAGGCTGCATATCGCCAATGGCCGGCTGATCGACCCCGCGCATGCGGTGGACGGGCGGCATGACCTCTACATCGCGCAGGGCCGTGTCGTCGCCGTCGGCGCCGCGCCCGACGGTTTTCAGGCCGACCGCCACCTGGACGCCAGCGGGCTGGCGGTGCTGCCGGGCCTGGTCGATCTGTCCGCGCGGGTGTCACAACCCGGCGGCGCGGCATTCGCGCCGGCCGAACTGCGCGCCGCGCTGGCGGGCGGCGTGACCCGGCTGGTGCTGCCGCCCCATCCGGACGCTCCGCCGGACGAACCGGGCAAAGTGGAAGCGCTGATGCGCCATGCCCAGGCCGGACAGTGCATGGTCCATCCGCTGGGCGCGATGACCGTGGCGCTGGCGGGCGACACGTTGACCGAAATGGCGTTGCTGTCGCAGGCGGGCTGCATCGCCTTCTCGCAGGGCGAATCAGGCATTGCCGACACGCGGGTGCTGTGGGGCGCGTTGCGCTACGCAAGCGGGCTGGGCCATACGCTGTGGCTGCGGCCGCAAGACCCCTGGCTCGCGCGGGGCGCGTCGGCCGCCAGCGGCGCCTACGCGGAACGCCTGGGTCTGGAAGGGCTGCCCGCGCAGGCGGAGACGGTGGCGCTGCATACGATCTTCGAATTGCAGCGCGCCACCGGCGCCCGCGTGCACCTCACGCGGCTATCGACCGCGCCGGGCCTGGACTTGCTGCGCGCCGCCAAGCGCGAAGGCCTGCCGGTCACCGCCGACGTGTCGGCCAACAGCCTGCACCTGACCGATGTGGACATCGGCTTCTTCGACACGAACTACCGCCTGAGCCCGCCCTTGCGCGGCCAGCGCGACCGCGACGCCATTCAAGCGGCCCTGGCCGATGGCGTGGCCGATGCCCTGTGCTCCGATCACACCGCCGTCGACAACCGCGGCAAGGCCGAGCCGTTTCCGGTCTCCGCGCCCGGCGCCACGGGGCTGGAGCTGCTGCTGTCCCTGACCTTGAAGTGGGCGCGCGACAGCCGCCGCCCGCTGGCCGAGGCGCTCGCGCGCGTGACCTCGGGTCCAGCCGCCGTGCTGGACAAGATCGCGCCGTCCGCCACGCCTGCCGGACATCTGGGTGTGGGCGCGCCCGCCGACCTTTGCCTGGCGGATCTGGACGCCGAATGGATCGTGACGCCCGCGGCCTTGCAGAGCCGGGGCGCCCACACCCCTTTCGCGGGTATGATGCTGCCCGGTCGAGTGCGCGCCACCGTGGTTGGTGGCCAACTGGCCTGGGAGACTCCAGTTTGAAGCTGCTGCGCTTTGTCCTACGCCTGAGCCTTGTCCTGCCTCTGATCGTCTTCGGCCTGTTCTGTGTCGGCCTGGTATATCCCCTGTTGCGCCCCGCCGCGCGCGCCTGGCTGAACCGCGGCTGGTCGCGCTGCCTGATGGCGGCCTGTGGCCTGCGCGTCACCTTCAAGGGCCAGCCGCGCCTGAAGGGCCCGGTGCTGCTGGTGGCGAACCACGTCTCCTGGATCGACATTTTCGTGCTGAATTCGGCGCGCGCCACGTCGTTCGTCGCCAAGAGCGAAATCCGCGCCTGGCCCGTCATCGGCTGGCTGGTGGCGGGCGCCGGCACGCTGTTCATCGAACGCGGCCAGCGCCACGCCGTCCACGCGATGGGCGAGTCGATGCAAACCCGCTTCACACAGGGCGACGCCGTCGGCCTGTTCCCCGAAGGCACGACGACCGAAGGCTTCGCGCTCCTGCCTTTCCACGCCAGCCTGTTCGAACCGGCCCGCGCGGCTGCCGTCGAGATCCAGCCCGTGGCCTTGCGTTTTCTTCAACACGGCGAGCGCAGCGGCTATGCGGCGTTCGTGGGGGAGGAGTCGCTGGTGGCTAATCTTTGGCGGGTGCTGGGGGTGACGGGATTGGCGGTCGAGGTGGTGTTCTTGCCGCCGTTGGAAGCTCGGCATCCGGATGGGAGTCTGCCTACTCGGCTGGAGTTGTCTCATCAGGCTCGGGATGCGATTTTGGGGGTGCTTTGAGGGGGTGGGGTTTGGAACTGGGTAGGTGTCGGTTCAGATCTTCGTAGGTGCTGGTTCAGGTCTTCTCAGGTGCCGGTTTCGATCTCGTAGGCGCCGTTTCAGATCTTCGTAGGTCGCCCGGCGGCGCGGTCGCCGTGGCTGCGAGCGCCCACGATTG